>Ga0182013_10001494_pt1 | contig 32174 bp, 18 predicted proteins | sample 612S2MmetaG_FD_120487 | JGI IMG/M metagenome (GOLD analysis project Ga0182013, IMG submission 120487) | Permafrost microbial communities from Stordalen Mire, Sweden - 612S2M metaG | ecosystem: Environmental > Terrestrial > Soil > Wetlands > Permafrost | place: Sweden: Stordalen | collected... | reverse complement strand
TTTTCTGGCCCACATCAATAATGAATTTGTCCGGCATGGCGCGATTGATCCGCAAAAGTTTTTCACGCTCGAAGATGTCACCCGGTCGGTCTCCGTCTTGAGCCGTGAGGTGGAGGAAAAACTCGATGCGATGCACCGCATCATCGGCGCAAAAACGCATCCTGAAATCCAAATCGGCGCGCACTGTGACAATCCCTACACTTGTCCGTTGCATGAACACTGTTGGTCGTTCCTGCCGGAAGCCAGTGTCTTCACACTCTACCGTGGTGGCAAAAAAAGTTTCAAGTTGCTCAAGCAGGGGGTTCAACATCTTGAAAATATCCCTGCCGATTTTCCGCTCACCGACAATCAAGCCATCCAACGCGCCGCCCTGCTGGCAGGCAAACCGCACATTGACCGTCCCGCCCTTGCGGCCTTCCTGGGCCAAATTGAATATCCGGCCAGCTTTCTGGACTTCGAGACCATCGGCACGGCGATTCCGCTTTTCGATGGGACATCACCATTCCAACAGATTCCATTTCAGTTTTCGTTGCATATCCTCCGCGCGGCCGATGGTGAAATCGAACATTGTTCATTTCTCGCCGAAGGCACGGCTGATCCGCGCCCGGAATTCATGCGGCAGTTGCGCGACACGTTGCCGGCGACCGGTTCGGTGGTAGCTTACAACGCGAGTTTTGAAATCGGACGCCTGAAGGAATGTTGCGAACTGCTGCCGGATTTCAAGCCGTGGTTGCGCAAAGTGACGCCGCGCATCTTTGACCTGCTGCTGCCGTTTCGTGGCTTCTGTTATTATCATCCGCAACAGCACGGCAGCGCGTCCATGAAAGCGGTGCTGCCGGCCATGACTGGCCAGGGCTATGAAAATCTGGCGATTCAGGAAGGCGGGGCGGCCAGCCGGGAATTTCTCCGTGTGACCTTCGGAAAAGTGGATGACGAGGAACGACGGTGCGTGCGGCAACAATTGAACGAATACTGCGGCCTCGACACGATGGGGATGGTTCAAATCATCCGCGAATTAGCGAAACTTTGATCCGTATGTCTAGGTTTTCTGCGGGCCGGGACTGGTTTTTACAGGCGATTTGACGATCAGTTTTTAGTCTTGGAGCGATTTTTAAGCGATAAGTTTGGGAGTGAGTTGACCGCTTCCAAATCCGTGGCTTCAGTGCTGAGGCGGCTGTGCGGGTTGACTGGCGGGCCGTCGCTCACGGGGGAATTGATGCGGGAAAGAATCCACAAAGTGGAAAAGCGCGGGCGGATGCTATTGACTGGGCACTTTTTTACGGTTTCGGAATAGGTGCGGGGTTACTCCAACCCACCGGCAGAGTTCGGCGTGCGTCATCTTGCCGTAACCGAGCGGGCGTTTGGTGGGGGTCAGGTCGCCATTCTTCAAGGACTTGAGCACGGCGGCTTTCGTGGCGGGGATGCCGGAAAATTTAAGGAAGTTGTTCGTCCGGTAGGAAAGGCCGTTGTCTGGAAACCGTTCGTAATGGTGGCTGGGATACGGCAGGGACGCGGGATCAACGCCAGCCCAGCGACAGACGTCACGGTGCGCGTATCTACCATAATTGCGGGGCAGGAAACCCGGATAGAGTTTGCCGGTTCGGAGAGCGCTGGCGATGGCGTTTTTTTCGACGGTAAAGCCGGACAGGGTGAGAAGGCGATTGAGCCGGTTTGACAGGCCATTAGGGGGAAATTGGATTTTATGGAGCGCGGCATGATAAATCTGCGCGGCCCGACAAGCGGAGCGCTCGAACTGGTCGCCGATTTGCTGGAAGGACAGTTTTTCCTGATCCCGCAAGCGGAGCACCAGCGCCTCGCGGCTGGCCCGGAATGATTCGGTCTGGCTCATGGCAGCGGGGGGTGGTCGGGCGGCGGGCGCTTGACCCGGCCATGTTTGTAACAGCCGCAGAAGACGTAGGCTTGGAGTCTCATACACGTAGGATCAACCAATGGGGGTTTTCTACCTCATTTTATTCAGGCTATTGGTTAAACGATCAAGTAATGTGCCGATAAAATATTCCGTGCACTGTTTGAAGGATCGGTGAAAGGATGCGGAATAATTTGAGTTGAGGATATTCCCATTTTCGGGAACCTTCAAAAATACGACGTGAAAAGGAATCTGTCGGCCACATTGGATAATCGACTCACTGAACATACCCCGAGTCGCTTCAAGGTTGTGCTCATCCCAACGCGATTCGTGGATGGGATAAATGAAACCGCATCCGGCGACATTATGCTCATTGGCAATCTGGCCGATGTAGGTATGAATTTGAAACAGGTCTTCGCGGCTTACGCCGTAGATAAAATCGAATGACTTGTATTTCACATCGAAAACGTAGGTTGCTTCATTCAGGTCAAAAACTAGGTCTGGAATTAGCTTCCGATGGCCATACCTAAGCCCAGTTGGAATCTGCCATGGACGGCCATTCTTTTCGTGAAACTCCACGTGCGCCCGTTTAAGAAGCTTGCGCACGAAATACTCGAACAGCATTGAGACATCGAAAAAGAAAGCGCTGGTTTCCGACTGGTCGCCAAAGTCTGACAGTTCGTCACGCAAGATTTGTTTTGAAAGCGTGATGACCGGGTTGTAATCCGCGTAAAAGGGGTTACGCACCGGCAAAGTGGCGAGCAGATCTTGGACAGTGCTGCGCCTCCCTTGGGTGGCAATCTGGAAAGTCTGATTCAGGACATGGGACTCGCGGAGGAAGTCATGGGAGTCCAGATGCTGGAGGGTGCGGGCGATGAGCTGCGTCGTGTCGTTGTCGTAACTGTGTTCCCGGTAAGTGCAGCGGTAGCGGGCACGTTCCTGATTCAAAAAATAATCCACGGGGTCGAGGCGTCCGCGCACCTGGGTGAGGTTTTCCGTGCGGCTTTCGTAACCTTTAGGCAGCCCGAGACGAAACGCTTTTTTAAGTTTCACCAGCCAAAGGTAAACCAGCAGCCATTCGTAGCCGCCGCTTTCCATACCGCCCTGATCGGGCAATTCGACGAAGCCATCCGCATCAGCGATGATGTATTTGAGAAATTCATCCCCGAACCTAGAGGAGACGCGGAGCGTGTGACCTTCGAACTTGACGCAGCCGATGAGATTGCCGGTGGCTAAATTAAAGTTTAGCGGGTCAGGTCCACTCACGCTGATGAAGGCATCATCGGTGTTGTGTTCGTAGTCTGCATCCGGCAACCGGAAAACAAGTTTGGAATTTTCGGTGTTTAACGTTGCTGCTTTGTGGATCAACGGCCATGCGGTCCACGGACTTTTCCGTCCCCCTCCCTGCCAGATTTCCACGGCTGGTCCAAATGAACCAGCACGAAAAACACCTGCCTCTACTTGGTAAACCGAATTGTCCACCAAGGTTCCGTCGCTGACGATTTCGCTCAGGATCCTGGTCATGAGTTGCCGAATGCCTTCTGAAATTCGGGAATCAGGGTTTCCCCCCGGCCAGAGCCGCGAAGATATTCTTCCAAAAGCGGTTTGATGGCATCTTCCCAGACTTTTTCACGCACTTCGGTTTTAGTCAGCTTTTCCGGGTAACGTAACTTCATCAGGTAGGCGTGACCGATTTCGTAGTCCGCCCCCAAGATGTCCGTGTCCCGTATGCGTTGGTTTAGGGACGCCAAGTCATCCGCAAGGCCAGTCCAAGGTCGCGAGGCGTTGCCTGGTTTGATGTCATGGTATTGTTTGAGGTGATAACGCAGGGCAGTTATATCTGGATCAATCCGCTCCCAGCGGAAGCGGCGACGCAGCGCCAGATCAAAGCTTTCCACACTTCGATCAATGGTGTTCATCGTGCCTATGATGTAAACATTGTGGGGGATGAAGAACTTAAAGTTGCCGCCAATTGAAATAAGCCCCGTATCTGCGGTGTTCAGCGGGGCATATTGGGTCGAAATAGCACCCTCCACGCCGCGATACTCCAGACAGATCATGAGTTCGCCAAGCACTCGTGATAGCTCGGCCCGGTTAATTTCATCCACGATGAAGAAAAACGGTGGCACCGCATCGGAAACTTTTTTATCCGGGTGGGCGTGAGCGAATAGGTAGCACCAGTGCTCACCAGTCAGGTTTGCTTTGTGCGGCAGCAAATCCTGGATTCGAAGCGATTCCCATTCTTTGGCCAAGTTCAGGCCATGCGTAGGAATGGAGTAAACATCCTTCTCCCAAAGGGCGGCCCGCTGGCAAAGGCGCTTAAACACCCCGTTTTGCAAGGTAAGTTGCGCCTTGCCCTCCTGATCCAGAATTGGCCGCAGACCTTCCATAAAATCTTCGTAGCCGAAAGATGGATGGAATTGCACAACCTCACAATTCGAGTCGTGGTTGTAGTTGGTATTGGGGCCAAACTGCTCCTGCCATATATCGAAGAGCAATTTTGTATCCCGCTTGGCCGTGTAGGTTTTGCCAGTGCCGGGAGCACCATATTTTATGACCTGCTTTTTCAGGGTGAAGGGATTCGAAATATTCTCAAATAGCTGCCAGACGAATATGCTTAGGAGATGTTCGTTGGTTTCGCCCTTGCGGAGCTCCTCGGCGAAAGACTCACGTAGAAAAGTCATCACCTGGACGTTTTTGTCATACCAGCCTGCCTCTGGATCTGGAAGCTGGGGAATGAATCCCTCGCGAACCAGCCACCAGTAAACGGACTCAAAGTCGGCACCGTTTGCGGCGCTGGTGACATTCCGCGTGCAAGCGGCCAAGGTGCGGTTCACCAACAGTGGGTTACGATTCGCGCCAAAAATTAGCCGGGTTTTCTCCCAGGCATCGCCGAACTTTACAAAATTATCCTTGTCCGGCTGTTTAATTAATTCTGTCAGGGCCTTGACGAAGTCTTTTTCGCCGATGAAACGCGGCAAGTTTTCCTTGCTCAAGATGGATTGGCCGCAAGATGCAACGCCGTTGCCTACCGCAGCCAGCAGTTGCCTGGCAAATGCCAGCCAAGGGTCACTTTCGTTCTTGAACGAGGTCGCTTCGTAAGTGGGTTTGTCCTGAATTATCTTCCCCTCTTTCAGTGCGGCGCTAACAATGGCCACATCGCTGGTAAATGCCAGATAGTCAGCGAGCCAACCGTCCACTTCGGCGCGGCGGTTGGTGATGAGATAAGTGTAAAGATTTTTAAGGCGAGACATAAATTTAAGTTTTTCAGATTTGTGAACGCGTTGACTGCATTGGTCGTCAGTAACTTCCATTGCGCGATGAATGGTTCCCGATACGCACAGAAAATTGTTTTAAGGACTTAACCAGAGCTCCGTTTTCATTGAAAATAATTCCAGCCGCGAAACTTGAGTGGCTGGCGCTGGCCGGATTCGAGCCAGACCCCCTGACCAGATTCAATGTGTCCGATGATTTCGAGCGAATGTCCAAAGTGGGCTGTAGCTTGTTCACTCGACCACTGTCCGCGAATTGTTCCAACCAAAGAAAAATCCGCGCCACCATTGAACACGAAATCAAACGGCGATTTGCCGGTAATCTTGCCAACAATTTCCACTACGGATGGAATCTGCAAGGGTGAACCCTGGATGACGAAGGCGCATTTACTGGTTTCACTTAATTCGCTCAGGGACTGACCAATCCCATCGGTATTATCCATGCAAGCGCCGCACTGGCCGCTGGCAACTAGCGCTTGGCCAAGGGTCAGCATCGGCTCTAAATCTGTGAACTGCCGCCGCAAGACCGTCAAATCGTCTGCGGAAATCTGTGATTCCAGTTTTCCGAGAAAGACAAGGAATGCGGCCGGGGTCAAGCCCAGTGGCCGACTGATAAAAATACTATCACCGGGCAAGGCTGCCCGCCGACTCAAAACATGGTTCCGGGCTGCCCGGCCAATTGACGTCGCGCTGATACTCAGCTCACTAGCACTCGTTATGTCCCCGCCAAGAACGGTCGCTCCGTGTCGTTTGGCACAGTCCGCGAAGCCCCGGCAAAGCGCTTGAACATCGGCGTAGGCAATTTGGTCTGGCAGCCCCAGATTCAACAGGAGGCCGACGGCGCAACCACCGCAAGCCGCAATATCGCTGAGGTTGAGGCGAGCGAGGTAATCGCCTAGCCCGCGATAATCTAAAATACCAAGACGGAAGGCCGTAAGGTCGGCCGGAACCCGGTCGCTCGAGAGCAACGCGACTTCTTCGCCGAACTGGATCATAGCACAATCGTCACCAACACCTGACGGATCATCGCTGGCATTGAACAGTGGCTTTATAAAGTCGCGAATAATGCCCTTCTCACCAACACTCCCAATAAGTATTTTCTCCACTTTGCTCATATTGTTCCCCCATCAATAAAATCAACCGCAGATTTCACCAACTCGTGGATTTCTGCGCCAGTGGCTTTCGAAAGGGCTGTCCCGGTATATGGAAAGCTCTCAACATCTTCGCATACTTCACTAAAAGGAAAGTTTTCTTTGAGCTTTTTATTATCTTTAATTTCTCTGTAATGACATACAGCAAGCACCACACATTTTAAGCTGGATTTCTCTTTAGCCTTGCGATTCCTGATAACGTCCATCTCTGTTGCAAGAGGCGATTTCGGCACATTCATATTGTGGCAGTAGTTTTTCGATGCGATAAAAATACAAGCTTCAGCCTTCTCTGCCGCCTCTTTGCTGTTCTTCTGTGCTGAATGACCAACGTATAGATTTTCTTTTGCGATTGCGTAATACCTTCGTTTAAGTTGATAAAGTTCGATAAGCACACGACGAACAGCTAAAATGTCTTTCCAACAAAAACTGACAAAGATTTTAGGCCCAGTGAAATCTTTGTCATTTCTAGTATCATGCCATCCAAATGGCACAAAAGGGTTTTCTTCCAGTGACTGCGCAATAACAGAATTCGGGACCCGGCGGCATATTTTTTGGAACTTGCTGACATCCTCAGTAACAGTGCTCGGGGCATAAATTAACACACTGTATGGCGCTGGCATCGGAGCAGGACATGGCTCTTTATCAAACCAAGGCAGGAAAGGCCCGCCAGCATCCTCAAGAAAGACCGTAGAATGTTTACTTAATCGAAACTCAGGTGCCTGAATTCGAACTGACTGTTTGTGGAACGATTTCACCGCAGTATAATCGCTGAAAGTGTCGAAAAAAACCTTGTCTGGAATGCCCACTTTTTCCATTTTCCCTGAATCGTCCGTTTTGAGTGTTATCCAAGTGCATTTATAATCCGGTGATTGTGATCCAGCAAGAAGCGGCACCGCAACCGCACCTTTAGGACCCAGCAGGGAGTCTAGTTTTTCCCCGTTTTCATTCAACTTGGTAATGCCAACGGTCAAATGGTGATCATGAAACTGACGAAACGCAGAGATACTCATTTTCAAAGGCGTCCGTGTCCCAAACAACTTTAAGTAGATGCCGCGTCGCTCTGCGTCACTAGCGAAATGTAGAGCACCTCGCATCACCGTGAGTAAAAGTGAAAGTCGGAATCGATTCTGAGGCGCAAAATACACCGAACTCCAGAGCCGTGCACGTAGTAAGAAGAAGAATGAAACTGCCGAAGAATTACTAAAGACAGGACCATTTTCATCAACTGTTACAAAAGAATGAATCAAACCTAGGGGGCTCACTTTTTCACCAAGGCAGTGGAGAGCGTCACGGTGAACGTAATCAATTCTATCGGCATCAACTTCACCATCAACTAAATGATACAGACACATCAGTGAGCCAGGGAGATCATTCCCATCTGGAAGTTGACCGCTAATTAGCGAAAAAACCAGATTCCAGCAAATTGCAGCTTTGATATCCTTTTGCTCGGTCGCGGAAAGGTATTTTGCTATAAGCCCCAAGCCCGCCAATTTCTTGTCATCGAGGTTTAGCGATTTGAACTCGAAAGGTTTCAATGCAGTGTGAAACTCAGGCCCTGGGCAGCAGAAGCGACCCGTTGCTATGTTGCTTGGAAGTTCGCCAACATCCTGTAGCAATGCAGCGAGCAACATGTGTTGCGTAAGACGCTGGTATCGGTTTTCAGTGTCTTGCTTATCTCGTTTAGTTATCCAATCTGGAAATTGTTTAGAAAGTTCTACGAAAAGCTGATTACAGTTAAACTTGTGAGAGGTTTTTAGGCTTCGCATTAGTAAACGCATTACATGCATTGTTCCCAAAGCATGGGCAAACCTGCTGTGGTCGGCGGAAGTTACAAAATGCGAAGTATAACTTAATTGCTTGATCAACCTTAATCGCGAGAGAAATGGTGCGCTAATCAATTTTAGGATCACTGGTCCAGTTGAGCAGCAATACTCGTCACGCAAGTCAATTGGTCCATGCACAGCGTCGTTTATGGTGTCAAGAAGCGCGGTGGCGTGAATCGCCTTTTGTATTTGACTGCGTTTAGTTGCCATAATCAATAAATGATAAGGAAGCGACTGGACTGAGTTGATCTTGATACTTACCGGAATAGACCTTTCGGCGACCGAAGGTCCGCCAGAATGTGACTTGGCCGATCAACATGCCGGGATAAACGCGGACGGGATGCACGGCATGGAGCTGAAGTGTCCACTGATTGATGGATCCCAAGTCGATCAAATCGGCCGTGATGTTGATGAAAATGCCCAACCGCCCGACCGACGAACGGCCCCGAATAATTGGCACATAACGGCGGCTGCCCATCGTCTCCTCAGTGTTGATGAGATAAACGCGATTCGGTTTGAGCACCATGCCTCTCTTGGGGATGGTGAAAGTTTGCGTCTGGTTTTCTTTCGCTGCGTCCAGCGTTTTGGCCGTGTAAATACAACACCGATTGCCAAGCCGGAAATCATAGGAGTTCGGGGCAAGCTGACGTTTTCGAAGTGGCCGAATAACAATGTCCCCTTGCGCGACCGCTGATTCGATTTGTGGTCCCGTGAGTATCATCGAGTCAATCGGGTCAGGGTGTGGTCGCGATTGGCAACCGGCTGCGAATCGCAATGGTAGCGGCCTCGGTAACGGTGAGAAGTGTTGCTGTCGGTCAACCAAAAGGAAACCTGGCCAATTTTCATCCGGGGATAAATCCGCACCGACTGAACCACGGTCAACTCCAGCGTCCAGTGTGAACGACTGCCAATATGGCCAAGATCGGCCGTAACATTCAGGAAAATTCCGAGCCGGCCGATTGATGATCGTCCGAGCAACAACATCACATACCGGTCGCTCCCGATTTGTTCGAGCGTCGCCGCCAAATATACCCTTCCCGGTTTTAGAACATATCCCCTGGCTGACAACGTCACTTGGCGAGCTGCCTTTCCGCCCTGCCCCAAAACCAGCAAGGAATCCCCCAAATGGTAGTTGTAGCTGTTCGGGTTGAGATTGGATTGGCTAAACGGCTCAAGCATTACATCACCGCTTTTAACGGCTGACTGAATTGCTGGGCCGGTCAGGATCATTGGTTTGAAAAATTACACGGCGGTTTTGGTGGCGCCGCCGTGGAGGGTGGCGCGGGGGCGGAGTTTTACTTTGACAGCCTCGCGGAAAAAGATCGGGTCGGTCGCCTTGCTGGACCAGATGAAGGCTTCGCCCGGGTGCAGACGGGCCAATTGCTCCGGCGTGAGATTGAGCAAGGCGGCGTTCGCCTTCTGGATGTGCTTCAACCAGGCCGGCGAATTGAACCGGTGCAAAATGATCTGTGACGACAACTCAATCAAGGAGACGGGCACGGACGGCGGGTCCTGGCTGGCCACGAGGATGCTCGTGCCCTTGTGACGCATTTCGCGCACGACACTGATCAAGCCGTCCACCAAATCTGGGCTGCCGATGTATTTGTGCGCTTCATCGAACACGACCAACTTGTTGAAAAACTTGCCCTGATAGGTGGCATCACCGAAAAGTTGCAGCAGCACCACAAACAATCCCAACGCCTCGTCCTTCTCGATAAATTCATCCCGCAAATCCACGATGAGGAGACGGCCGGGGCGAATCAGGTCGCTGATGCGAATGGAGTCGTCAATGTAATCCGCCGCCAGATCCAAGCGGAGATTGGCAAGTTCGTTCAGGTTGTCCGGGAGACCCGCCTCAGCAATGGCCGTGCGCAAGCCTTCCAAGGTTAAGTCCTCCCGCATGGCACGCATGATCTGGTTGAGCCGACGGATATAGGTGGCCTGATTGCCGACCGCGCCCATGAGGAACCGCCAATGGCCAGCTTGCAATTCGGATGAGGCGAACTTCAGAGGCAATACTTCTATGCCGGGATACTCCGCCTTGCGCGCTTCCAATTTTCCCGAGGGCACCAACAGGACCATGTCTTTCAACGCAGCGGGGCGAGCCTGATAGTCCGCCAACAAGGTCGCCACCGCCGAAGCGTCGTCGTTGGGCCGATTCATGGACGTGAACTCGGGCTTGTAATCCTGCGTCTGGCTGTAATGGAAAACCACAGTCGCCAGCGGTTGTGGCAGGCAATTGATTCCAGGGATGGACAAGGATGCCATCTCAATAATGCTGCCGAGCGTGTAGCTCTTGCCTCCCCCTTGAACACCGAACAAGCTAATCGTATGCGTTTGATTGAGGTCCAGCCCCACGGAACGGCCCATGACTTTGCCCAGAATCCCGTATTGGGGAGAATCACTGGAAACACCCAACAGAACATCGTGGGCCGGCTTTGCAACGGGTGACGGTGGTTCAATTACCGGAGCCGGGGCGGCGGATTCCACCGGTGCTGGCAGCGAAACCGGCGACACCGTCACGACGGGCGCGACGGGTGACACGGGCGCAACGACAATAGCGGGAGTTGCGGGCGTGACCGGCTTGACAGGACTGGGGGATGGCGGTTCGGTCGTGGTCTTGGCCGGAACGACAGCCGGAGGCAATGGCTCCATACGGGGGTGCGGTGGGAAAACCGGTTTCCGTTCCGGAGTCGTGGTTTCCGGCTTGCTGAAATCATCCGTGGCAGCGGTGAGCTTTTCCCAGGATACGGTGCGAGTGCGTTTTTCGCGAATGAACGCGGCGTGACCGAGCTTGGGCAGTTCCCGGGCGAGCAACTGCATGGTGGAGGTTTCGGGCACCTGGGGCACGACTTCAGCTTCGACGACCGGGAACGGACGGGTTTCCTGATCAAGCGACTTGGCCGGCAACGCTTCCAAAAGCGAGCGAATCAGATTCACGCCGATACGATGAAATTCGATACCATTTTCCTCAACGAAATCTTCGGCCCCCTCCTTCTTGAAGTCGAAAACCAAAGCGCTTCGAGTGAACTTGAGTTTGAACCCGCCTTCCATCGTGCGCAGGAAAAACTTGGCCTCCTGATACGCTTCGGGCGAAAGGAAATTGAGCCGGTGCGCGCGGTCGAGATAGAACTCAAGGAGATTGATGAGCTCCTGAGTCTTGATGATGCGGTCGGGCCGATCCACGGCACCCGCGTGGGCGGGGTCAAAATGATGTTTAAGCGTCAGTTCACTCTGATGAATCTGCTCGGCAATAGACTGGCTCAACTGGCTAAAACCGTCCAGGGTGCCGGCGGCATGGTAGCATTTGACCTCCACCAAGCTACAGGTGAGAACCGGCACCGCGCCGGAAGCGTCGAAATCAAAGAGCGCCAAGTCGGTCCGGCGCAACGTGATTTCGTCGTCCAATTCATCCGCGTTGCGTTGCAACTCGTGGAACAAATCCAAATGCGCATCGAGCGGAACTACCGCCTGATCCCGGAACACTTCCTGAAATTCCAGATACAGTTTGGCCAAGGCCAAGCCGAGAGCCTCGGCACGGTGGGTAGGAGAAGACGCAAGCTTCAGCGCGAGCCGGCCGGAGAGGGCGCGAAGTTCACCCAAGAGAGCATGAGCGCGATTGTGATAAGCCCCCAAGTCATAATCGTGGAGCACGCGTTCAAAGAGAACCCGGATTTCCGTCTGCGACCGAGAGGTGATGACCACCCGACGTCCGTTCATGCCCGAAAGGTCGGGGCTATGATCAATCAAATATTCCGGGCGGCGACTAGCGGGGTGGTGGTCAAAAAATTCGATGCCGAGACTTTTATCAATTGTGAAAACCCAGTCGCTCACTTCATGCACCTGATGCAACAGTGCTTTTTGATCGGCCTCCAGGACGAGGGTGGAAACCGGGCGAAGAACGAGACCGGCCTGACCGGTGGATATATTTGCGGCGGCCGTGGAGATGGTTTCCGACAAGCGGGCCAGCAATTTAGGGAACTCCTCCGCGCCGGGAATCGGGGTCGCACAGCCGTGGCGGGGCCGACGGTGCCAAGCAATGACATCCGCCTCTTCCACATAGGTCACGGAAAAATCCTGCAACAGCCCGTGAACCGGCGCGCTTTCGTCCTCGCGACGGGGCGGCTTGGCTCCGACACTCTGGGCCGGAAACACATCAAACAAGAAACTCAAATGGGCTGAAAAGTCCGAGGCATTGGAGCGAAACTCGGCGAGATCACGCACCGAAAATGTCAGCTTGGGGCTTAGATGGTTGCCGGTGGGCGTGGCAAACGCATCCGCCTCGGCAACGGTCAGGCTGCTGCCGGGTGAAATCAGGTCAGCAAGGTCATCCCCGCAACCGGGCGCGTCGGGATCGGGCACGAACAGGCGGACATCATAATGCAGGTCGCGAAAATCCGTCTCCTTTTGAAGTTCCAAAAGCATTTCGGCGAGCAACCGTCCCCGCCCCGCGTTAAAACAATTCAGCACCAAGGTTTGAATATACGGATGCTGAATCAAATAGCGGCGGGTTCGATCGGCGAGAAAACCGCCGTCCAAGCTAAAGCTGCCGATGTTTGGTTCGGCCAAACCCAAAGCGGTGCAAAGCTCGGCAATCAAACCACGGGGATCGGTCTCGGAAGCCGCGCCATAAACCGTCCAAAACGGATGGAGATTATCAATCGTCGTGAGAATACGCCCCGAACCAGCCGGGAAGGCCGCCGGAAAATTCACCAAATTCAGACGCTCCAGCAGCGAGTCGCGCGTGGCGGTGATGAACTCCTTGGGTGCTTTGGCAGCTTGCCCCAACCAGTGGTCGGCCAACGTAAACCAAGTGGCAAGCCAGAGCAGCCGCAGCGGATGGGCGGGACTGACTAGGAGAGCCGAACGATGAGCGCCGCGATGATCGGCGAGGTCAATTTTGGCCGTGTCCAAGGACAACAGAACCTGGAGACCGGCAAGCACGCGCGGCTGTTCGTCCGGCGGAGCGGATTCGGCGCTACGAAGCGCCTGGGATACAATGGAAAGATATAGCTGGGCGTAAGCGGCAATCTCATCCCGCAGCGGGAACAGGTCGGCGCTTTGAATAATTTGCTGGCCGTCGGCCCCGCTAAGTTTGGTAAACAATTCCCGCCGACAAGCGCGGAAAGCATCCAATTCCGGGAGCGCGGGCCACGTGTTGACCTCAGGAAATACATTGATGACCTGGGCGGAAGAAATGGCCAGACGCCAAGACAACGTATCATCGGGCGAAGCCAGAATACGCTGCTCCAAAAGTTTCAGTCCGCGTGAAACCGGCACATGACCCAGACCTTCGCCCGCAAACTTGAACTCCAAAATCTCACTTTTTCCTTTTTGATCCTCACCATCCACCCAAGCCCGGTGCGAACAAACGACGGCCTTGGGGTCGTGACCATCCATGAGCGCCTTGAACCAGAAGTGGATCAAAGCATGGCTGTAACTGGCAAACTTGGGCACGGCACGTTGAGGAACTTCAATGTCATCAATATCCTCCGCCTTGATGACATAAAAGAGATCGCTTTCATTCAGAAACTGGCGTTCGTCAGGGACACCAATCAGGGGTATTGGCTGCCCCAGATGATCCACAATCGGAATGGGGTCGCCATCCGCCGTGCAGGGCAAGACGCGAACAAAGTGCCAGCCATCCTCCCAATCCACCTTGGAAATTCCACCAAAACTCACCGAAGCATCCTGCCGCTGGCCGGCCCAGACATTGCGTTTCTTGGTAAAAGCCGTGGGGCCGCTTTCACGCGAAATAACCTGCAAGCGAAAATGATGAACCGCCGGGATGTTTTCCGGGGCCGGGTCGCAATGAAACTTGACCTTAAAATTTTTGGGGCCGCCCTTGCCGATCAACAGCACCTGCTGTCCAATCAATTGTTGAAGGCGCGGATCGCTTTCATTATCCGGGATAACCGGCAAGCCCAAATGAGTGACCTCCACCCGAATCTGCTGGGTAATTCCCGCCCCGGCCTCGAACAGCCACTTATCAAATGAAAGCGACCAAAACTGTTTTTCGGTTACAATACGACGAGTCCACACCTGCGGATCCTCCAGCCCGGTTTCCACCAGAAATTCACTTAACTTGGTGCGAAAAGCGGGGTCGTGAAGTTTCAAGTCCAAAACCCGGCCCCGGTCGGACTTGGTTGAAAACGTCAAATCGTTCACACACTTGCGATTTTTTTCCAAGCGATTGGGAACCGTCGCCGGATCCTCGAGGAGGTGAAAATCCGGGACCAGCCCCAATTCGCACAGGGACGCGCCAACCACTTCCGACTCGTAACTATTGAGGCGAATACTGAGGAGAAAACGAACGGCGGCAAGCGAATCCGCCCAACGCCAATTTCGATTTTCAATCAAAGTCAGGATTTCCGGCACCACGGTGCGCAAACTTTCCGGCAATTGTTCGACCAAGCGCGAGCGGATTTGAGTGAACGCATCGGCCACGGAGATTTGCTGGAAGGTAGCCTCGCCAAACGAATCCTCGGCGGCGGTGCGCAAGTCATTCGGGACGAACACCAGCAATGGTGGCCGGAGCTCACCTTCTGCCAACGGATTCCGCAACTCCACCAATTTGCTGCTCGTGATCAACAGCGGATCCCCCGCGTCGGAGGCCCGAGCCAGCACATGCACCTGGGCACCAGGACCGACCTTTTGCTTCAAGTTGCGAGCGACGGCCAACATCACCCCGGCATCGAGGTCCCCGACCCGCATACAGTGGCCGGGCTGGCGCGTCGCGAGAATCGCCAGTAAACGCTCTTCCACCAGCTTTTGCAGCTCGGCATTAACGTCGTCGGTGGCGACGCGGCGAAAATCCTGACTCATAAAGACCCTCCCGCCGGCGCGGCCGGCTGTTGGTTGATGCGATACCGGGGCGTGACATGCTGCGTAATGTAGGCATCCGAGAGATCCTGGAAGAAACCGATCTCGCGCAACTTATTCTTGAAGGCAATCTTGTTATTTCGGATGGCTTCGCAATCCGCAATGGATGGTTCCCCAAACCCTTCGCCCACCGGCAACGAATCAATGTAAAGGCCGTAACGGTCACGCAAGAAAGCCAGTAACCGATCAATTTGAATTTCCTCAGAGAAATAGCGGCCGGACTGGCTGTCGAAACGCAGCACCGCGATTTGCAGAAGCACCTCCAGCAAACGGCTGTCGAGAATAAATCGGCGCGGGGAGTTTTTGGATCGTTGCTGGGCCAAGAGCGCGCCGGGCCGATTCTTGAGGAGCAACGAATCCAGAGACTTGACCATAAAACTCCGCTGATAATCCCCGCGCAACGCCATCAGACATTCGACATAGGTATTCAAATGATCCAACCCGAGTTTCTTCACGGCCTGCACTTCCGGGTCCAGGGAATTATCCTCAATGGCCGTGTCCTCCTCCAAGCTCATCAGGCGCGAACCAAAAAACTGCTCGCGGTCGGTGGCGTAGCTATCATCTAGCAAGCGCAGCACTTCACTCACGCTCATCTGGCGATTCGTGCCGCCCTGCAAACGACCCGACTGAAGCATGTGCAAGGCAAATTCATCCAGTTTTTTGGTCAGGAAATGGGAGCGAACCAATCCGGGGATACGGCGATAATGCAGTTCGGCGCTAATCTCGGCCAGTTGACTGACCGGAGTGCCGGGCTGGTTCTGGACATCCACAAACAAGGCGATCTGGAAAGGACAAGCGCCTTGGGGTTTTTCCCCATTGGCCGTTTTGACGGGACAATTGGTCGGGTGGCAAATGGTCTCGGTGCCTTTCCGCTTCACCAGTTCGGGGAGGAGTTTCAGCAGCCGGAGATGATACAGCGCAATGTGGAAGGCCAGCAGGATTTTGAGATAGTCCACCATCACTGACCGGGGAATTTTTTTGCGGTATTGAAGCAGGCGAACGAGATCGTCGGCCATCAAATCCGCAGAACCGATGCAGAGCGGCGGCGTGGGAACCCGCGAATCTTTCAACGGAGCATCCTGCGTGACCTCGGCGGTGTTCAAGCTCATCAGCGCCTGCGTCTCAACATCCACCATGATACTGCTGTCCTCCTGCTGAGTATTGGGATCAACCCCCTCAAAGAAGAACGCCTTCATGCCCGCAATGGCCCGTTTGCCCAGATCGTTACGCGCGTGCCAAAGAGTTTCGTAAACATGCTGGGCCGCGCCATAATCACGGCAGTGGCTCGGGTTGCGAAAGCGATAGGTATAACCGTGAAGCGGACGCGGCGCGGCGACTGCCTCTTTGCCAGCCTTGCCCCGGTTTACCAAGTCCAACAGGTGGGTTTCCAGCCAGCCCCGCGTAATATCCGGATACTTGTCGAAATCCTTGAACCGATCCGGCTGCGACAAAAAATGCGCCTCGAAAGTATCAATCTTGGTATCTTTCTTAAAGAGACGGCTATCCTCACCCTTGTGATGAATGCGCGCAAAGAGCATGGTCAAGACACGATCCATCTCCAGCGTCTTGTAATCCAAGAGGCTGATCTTGGGCAGACGAAAATGTTTGTCGCGGCTTTTAAGTGCCATAGGGCGTAGGTTCTTCGGAGAGGCGCATCGCCAACTGACCTCCAGGTTGACGGGTCACTGAATAGAAGTCATGCCCGGTGGGCGTGAGCAATACTTCCTGATACGGAGCGGACCCGAGAATATTTTTAAAGACCGTCAGAGTGAGATAGTAACCCTGCAATTCATCCACCGTCGGGCGATAGCCATCGTTCAAGCGATCCAGCATTTCAAACACGTCGAGATTGATCACCAACTCCGCTGTCAATTCCGTGCCGTCATGATAGCGAAGCAACAAGGCGGTGGGCGAATGCTCCAGATAGGGCGAAGCCTTTGCCGGCTCCTGCGGCACGAGTTCAAAATTATCGGATGAAAACACCCGATAACTACGCACGGTGGCCGACTCCACCTGACGCACCAGCAACGCGAGTTTGCCTTTCAGGCGGCGGTTATCGAAGACGCCCTCGCCGCGGTTGACGGCGCGTATGATTTTCTTTGCCTCCGCCTTGGGATCGGGCCGCTCATTGAGAATTGCCAGCATTTTGGCGGCGGCACCGTAGGGAATCAGGTTGCGCCATGAATCATCGCGCGCCTCAAAGAAATGACGGCGACGCAACATAGACACATAATCGCGGTGGCGCTTAAAGCGCGGCCCGTTGTGGTGCGTAGCGATTTCCGCCGGCAGCGCGTGGTAAACCGCCGACAACAATTCCCGGTCGTAGCCGGCGCGGGGCGCAAAATCCATCAACCCCGGGGCGGGATCCGGCGCGTGGAAATCAAACATGCGGTCGAGTTTCGGGTCGCTGGTCTGGCCGACTTCCACCTCGCGCAAGAGGCGCAACAACCGATCATGCTGGGCGTTGCCCAAGCCCGCCCAACTGTTGAAATAAAAACCGCGCAAAATTTCCGAAGCGTCACCCTGCTGATAGAGCGCGTGGATTTCGTCGCAATTGTGCGTGCCCACGAGGGTGTAGGCGAGCGCCGAGCGGAGATCGCGCAGGGTGATGTGTAACTTGGCGCGCAAGGTGACGAGCCGATACATCAAGGCCAAACGCTCCAACACCTGCGGGCCGGCGGTGGGGTTGGCAAATGTCTGTGCGTTGTGATGCACATAACATTTATCCCGCAAATCACACTGCTTGCACGGCGACCAAAACTTTGGCTCCACCAACCGTTTGACCAACCGTTCCAAGATGGACGGGACTTCATTGGTGCCCGCCACCACGCTGCGCAAATTCAGGTTCACGATGGCAATGCCATCTTCCGGCGCTCCGGTGCGCAAACCCCGCTGAACAATCTGCCGTAGTCGAGGATATTGCGCGGAAAATTTTTCCAAAAAATCAATCAGGCGGCCTTCGTTAATCGCGATCAAGCGCGTTTCGTTGCCGGGCCAGGCGGAAACCTCCGCCCCTGCGAACGGGGTGAAAAACTGGACCAAGACATCATCATTGATTTTATCGCCCTCGTCCTGACTGCCATCGTAATTGGTCTGGAATTTCCGGCCCTTGAGTTCAAAGCGTGTGCCGTTGCCGGTGCCGTAGGGTTTAACATCCGCGCCCTGCTGGCGCGCCTCATCTTCGACCTGCTGGATGAAGGCGGTTTTGCCGTCGCCCGCGTTGCCACTGATGAGCACCAGGCGGAACCCGCCAGCCAGAGTGGCAGGCTGGAGTGCGCGATCGAGCGCAGTCGGCACATAGATTAAGCGGCCCATCGCATCCAAGCCGCGCGTGCCGGCATTGGTGCTGCGGCTCTGGCTGTAAAGCGTGAGCAGATAGGAGACGAAGGGATTCGTATTCGGCTTCACTTCACCGCCGGGTGCGAGCGCTTGCAAACTCTGAGTGGTGATCTGCAACTCTTTGGCCGGGTTGGGCTGGCGCAAGGCAGTGAGTTGGCGAAGTGCCTGGGCGAAATCCTGAGCGGTCGGGTAACGATCCACGCGGCGGGGAGCAACGGCATTGAGCATCAGGGCGACAAACATCGGTGCGAGATCCTCGAAACCAGGAAGTTCTTTTGGATTTTTGGCAGGCTTATCTTTGGGCGGAGTTTTTTCTCCGGGCCATGGATACTCACCGGTCACCGCTTCGTAGAGGGTAATGCCAAGAGCGTAGATGTCCCGGTCGGCACGATCCGAATCCGTTTGTTCAATATTGCGGTCCAAGTCCGGTGGCAGATAGCGCGGGGTGGCTCCGCCGCGAGCCAACGCATCGCCGGTGCGAATGGCGACGTTAAAATCCACGATCTTCACCGCCTGATTTGTCCACATGAGGTTGGCAGGCTTGATGTCGCCATGCGTTACCTGATTGCGATGCAAATGTGCCAAGCCCTCCGCAACCTGAATACCGACTTGCTGCGCTTCACTAACGGAAATTTTTTTATCCTTTATCAAGCCGTCCAGACTGGCCCCCTCAACATATTCCATGACCAGAAACGGCACGGCGAAACCCTCCAGACAGCCGCCGTGAAACACGCGGACCACGCTCGGATGATCTGGTAACTTGGCCAGCGTGCGATACTCCTGCCGCATTCGTTCCATGGTGGAATTACGATCGGTGGTGATGATCTTGAGCGCACGCGTCGCCTCGCAATGAATATCAATGACCTTGTAAACGCGGCCGAAGCCACCCTTTCCCAAACCACACTCTACCTGAAACTGATTGGCCAACAGCGTGCCGGTCGGGAGATTGGAATAATCCAACGGCGTGCCGGGCGGGGTCGGCTCGGATTCGGATTCCGACGTGGACACGGCGGGCGGAGCGAACAAGGCAATATAGCCGGCCAAAGCCTCGGCGGCAGTAGGCCGCTCGGCGGGTTTGAACCGGCACATTTTTTCCAACCAAGCATCAAACTCAGCGGGCAAACCGGTGACGAGCGCGGAAACTTTTTCCGGGAAAACCTGTGTGGCCGCCAACGCCTCATCGAGTTTCTCGAACGTGGGTTTGCCGGTGAACATTTCGTAAAGCGTCGCGCCCGCCGCATAGACGTCGGAGGCGGCACTGCTCTGGAGCGGATCGTCTTTCAACTCCGGCGCGAGATAGGCGGGTTCTACGACTTCGGCCAACTCATGCGCAAGCGTGCGGTCACGCGGCGGGCCGGGCCGGGCAAAATCAAAATCCAGCAACCGCGTCTGGCCATCAAGACCCACGACCAGCGTGGCCGGCGACACCGCGCGATGCAGCACGCCGCTGGCGTGACAATGAGCCAGCGCCTCCAGCACATCCCGCGTGACGCGCAACTTTTGATCCATGGTGAGCTGCAAGCCGGGCTTGGTGAGATGCACCCGGAGCGAATTGCCGGGAGAATCATTCAACACCAGAACGTAAGCGTCGCCGCTGTCGGTGGGGAAAAAATCACGAGCGAGTGGCACGCCGCGATGGGGGGGCAGGCGACTCAGCGCCGTATAGGCATTGGCGATGCGCTCCTGCTGAATTTTGCGGTCCTCGGCGGGCAAATATGGATCGGCGCGATAGACGCGGACATTCACGCGTTCCGGCCCGGTCACATTGATATTGCGGGCGCGATACTCGGTATAGAAATCATTGCCCGTTAGCCGCTCCTCGCATTTCCATGAACGACCGAGCACGGGCAGTCCTTGCTGCGCCCGCGCCTTGCCGGTGATGGTGGACAGGATGTGGCCGATATGCGGCGCGGTAGGTGCGGGCGTCGGGGTGCGATCCGGCAACCGCGTGGCATCCATGAACTGACGCTCGCAACCCGACAACGGCCAGGTTTGATCACGGTCGCGGCCTTCGGGGTCGCGCAATTTGGCATCGGGCGCGGTGAGCACCACCACGGCTTCAACCCAGACATGACGCAAGGCGGCATGGGGACCATTGGCGGCATTGGAGAACAGGCCGTGCAACAGGCGGGTGTGATGGCGGAGCTTGGCGAGCGGCGAGGCAAAGGGAGTGCGGCCTTCGGGATGCCAGCGGCTACCGGCGACATGGATTTCACCGCCGGTAGACTTTACATCCACGAGATAAACGGCGTGGGGAGCAACGACCGCAACATCTATTTCAAACCATTGGCCGTCATCACTGCGCAACTCAAAGTTGTGGATGAGGCGATAGTCCGCCGGCAAGTGATCACGTAGATACGCAATTGCCGCCCTTTCGGGTTCGTTCACTGGCTGGCCGATGGGGATGACTGAGGCCATGACTTTAATTGGCGCTTTCCTTTAATGCTTCTTCAAGGCGTTCGCGCGCCTCGGTGTCCAGTTTCGTAGCAGCCACACGCATCTCAAGGCACTTGCGAACCTGAACATCAACTTCTTTATTCAGCTTCGTGGGCGGACGCAGAATCCGAATGTGATTCAGATAAACAGGCCAGAGCGCCGGGATACTTGCACCCGTTGCGCTGCGTTGTATGAGTGAATAACGCCATTCTGGAAGGGAGAGATAAGCATACAAATATCCGGGTGAAAATTCTTCATCGTGAGGAACGATACGAATCACATGGTCAGATGCGGTTGTCTCTGCCATCCCACTATCAACAAGCTGCGGCAAGCCAATGTTGCCATTAAGCTGGCCCGAGCGTGCAATAAGAACCCAGCCTTCTTCGAGAACATATTTCTGCAATCCTTTGGTTTGTCCACGAGAAAGGTATTTGTCAGTTACTCGATCCAAGTCAAAAAGATCTGCACTGGTAAAGAATGGCGTGCCTTCTTCAGGTCCGACGTAAATATGTTTGAATGGTGGCACATCAAACACTTCTGCAATCTCACCGAGTTTCTTGTTGCCAGCAGAATGATTCACAAGCCATTCATCCAAGTCGCAAGAAAGCGGATTAAAGAACAATGTGTCCAGTCGCCCGATCTCTGCCACCTGCTTGGAGGTTATGGCGTGTCCTGCCCAATATGGATGACGAGTTCCAAGCTTCAGTGTCGGCGGCTTTCCGAAATAATCATGCAACTTTTTTCGAGCGTTGTGGATGCCGAGGGTTGCCTTGGTGCGTAACTCGGCTGCCCGCTCAATAAGAATATGGATCTCGTGTTCGAGGGCAACGCCGAGGCGCGGCACGGGAATGTCCTCGATGTCGTTGGGGTCTAGATGTTGTATGATTGCACCAGAAGCACCAGAGGCGACCAGCGGAACACCAAATTTGCTGCTTAGGTATGCGTAGAGATAGCCTGGCGCGATTTTTTGTGGGTCAGGAACAACGCGCAATGGATCAGAAGTTGCCATGCCGTCCATATCTGCACGCACATAACCTGTTTTGCCAATCGTTCCAGATCGGGTGATTAGGGTCATCCCCTTTTTAATCAAGAAACTTGGATTTTCTTTAACCTGCTGCTTCGAAATAAATGGTGATTCTGAAAGGTCTGCCAATTGAATGTCTTTTCCGCGAAGGAACGGAACTCCCAAATCCGATGATTCAACCCATTGCACACTTGCTCGGCCAGCAAAGTAAATACCTCCGTATTCTGGCGAGACAAGGTCGCGGATGAACTGTTTTGGTAACGCCAGAGCCTCAAGTAAAACCTTTGCTTCGAGCGCACCGCCGAGGTAGGGATTAGTATCCAGCCGATAGCCATTCCCCGCCATCCACGAGCTCTGAATGACTTTTATTTTCACTTTTCCCAAGCCTCCTTCTGTTTGGGAAACCAAGTCCGGAGGGTTTGACGGAGCAAATTAAATCCCGGCTCGGCACAATGGTTCAGGGCTTTCGAGGAAACAACGCCAAAAATATTGCCAAAGGTGGTGCGTGAGCTTTTGTTGCCACCGAGCGTGCAGGCCCGGCTACAGGCGGCCTTCAAATCGGTGCGCTTGGGTTTCGGCGCTCCTTTATCCCATAGTCCCTCCTTGACAAGGACTGCGCGAAGTGTGGCGTAATTCTTCACGCCAAACGCCTGGGCAACATGGTCGCTCTCCATCCAAAGCCATGCTTCCAGCATGGGTTCGATGACCACGACTTGAAACCGGTCTTCCGCCCAACCGGACGCAATCATGTTCGCGGTAATGTCGGCGCGAATCTGTGCAGCACCCGGTGACGGATCAAATTTTTCATCAATGACGATGACCGCGTGATCGTAAGCCTCTCGAAAGGGGGCCAGATAGGTGTGCGCATATTTCCAGACCGCTTGATCGTTACGACCGGGGACTTTGAAGAAGTCCTGCTCGCTGTCTGGATCAATCTCGATTTTTCCACAGCCGATGGCGTATTGCCAATCGTCGCGCCGAAAGAAGGATTTGAGACCTTCGACCATGGCACCGTCCGCGAGATGGAGCACGAGAGGTTTCATCAGAGGACTCCGGCGCTGTGGAGCGTGCCCAAATCCGGCGTGCCCTGCCAGTTTTTGAGAAACGGATGTTCGGTGCCGAGCTTGGTTTCGACGCCGCCGTTTTTGCCGACGCTCAGGCAGAGCAAATGTTGGAGCGGAGTCACGGCGACAACAATCGGCGAGTGCGAGGTGACCCACACCTGGCTCTTGGTGATGACCTGCAACATTTCCAAGATGGCTTCGATGGCCTTGGGATGAATGCCGTTCTCCGGTTCTTCAATGGCGAGGAAACCCGGAATGTTCGACAGATAGGGCAAGATGGTCAGCGCGAGCAACGAGAGGGTGCCGTCCGAAAGTCCATGACCGGGAACAACGAGGCCGTTGCGGTAGTGAACACGCAGATAGGCGAATTGATCGTCTTCGCGCTGCCGGGCATCAACCCGCTCGAAGTTCGGCAACACCGTCTGGACGTGCTGATTCCATTCTTGAAAGCCACGCTTGTTCTCAGCGGCCAGACGCAACACGGACCAAGCCAGCGTGCGGGCATCGGAAGCGATTTGGAAATCGCGGCCGGGAGACGGCTGGGCAGTGCGCAAGCCATTGAGGGACGGCTGATATAGCAGACATTCACGGCTGAGGAATGTTCGCAGCCAAGTGCTGGCCGGAAACCGATCCAAGTCGGGCGGCACAAAAGCAAGTGCGGGGGCATGATCGGCCGTCTCGAAAGGCGTGCTAGGCGGCTTGGGGCCGCGCAATTTTGGTTCACGCGTGAATTCAGTAAGTCCGCCGCGTTCCCGTCGGAGAACAACGCGGGCGGGTGAATCCTTGCCAGTGAAACTGGTGGACCACAGTCCTTCCGGCGGCTCGCCCATTTCGAGACGATCCCCAAAAAGAAGCACCGCTTCCTGAGACAAAGTGAGCGAGCTACCTTCAACTGCGAAAGCCAATTCATAACGGACATGCTTGGCCGCTACTTTGGCCTGAATGTCTGCCGGCAAAACCGCTTCAACCGCCAGAGCGAACCAAGGCCCAGAGCGATTGAACGGCAAATCCGCAGCCCCATCAGCGCGGGGACGAGGGTGGCTGGGGGTTGGGCCGAAGAATGCCGCCTGTATGCTCTGCTTCTGCAACATTTCTCCGAGCAAGACCGGAATGTCCACCAAGGTGGATTTCCCCGCACCGTTCCGACCGACCAAAACAGTGTAGCTGCCGAGAGAGACATTCAGCTTCTCGAAACAGCGATAGCGGTAAGCTTCAATGCGAGTGATCATACGCCGGGTTCGGGGTTCTTCTGACGAAACGCTTCATAGGCGTCGCCAATGGCCGGAAAGTCGTCGTTCAACTCCGGTTCAATCAAAGTGCGCTTCCGGATTTCGTAGTGGCCGTTGGTCTTCACCTTCACCTCGTCAATGCGGGTCCGCATTTTTTCCGAGCCATCCGGGTTGCGCTTGTAGAGTGCATTGCCGCGCCGATCCACGCCAGCATTTTCCGCCACGGCCATGAAAATAGGATATTCCTTGGCATGGCCCTGAGCCTCGGCATCCATCTCGGCTTCGGTTTTCTTTTTTAGAAACAGCAGGCTGGTGAGGATGCCGACGTTGGCCTCAACGATGAACGCCTCGACCGGCACTTCGACGCATGCGAGCACCCAGCAGTTCCGGAGAATCCAGCGGCGAATGTATTCATCGCCGGGGTTGCCCAGAATGCCGTTGGGCAACACGATGCCCATGCGCCCACCGGGTTTAAGCCACTTCAGCGATTGCTCGATGAACAAAATTTCCGGGGCAACGGCGTTTTGCGTGGTGGTCTGTTCCATCCATTGACTGTTGTCGCCACGAGACCAGCGCTTCGCCAACTGGAGATTGTCCAGAATGGATTTTTCGGTGATGGGAATTTCCGAACCAAACGGCGGATTGGTCATCAGCACGTCCACGGAACCGAACGGGACAAATTTTTTGGCGAGATCATTGCCGGGCAAGTGGCCACGAGGAAAGGCCAGCGAGTCCATGTGAAAAATGTTGCCTTCAACATTGGCGGCCATGAGCACATTCATGGTGCTGGCACGCACGAGGAACGGATCGAAATCCGCACCAAAAAGATTTTTCTTGGCGTAGTCGCTCAGACGATCCAGCAGGTTTTCCTGCGTGGCATCGCTGACCTCGCGCTTGTATTCAGCACGCAACTGGCGCAAGCGATGCGCCAAGGTGGCCACGAGGAAACCGCCCGTGCCATCCGCCGGATCAAAAACCTTTTCGTTCTCCTTGGGATTCAGGATGCGCACAACCAAGTTCACCGCGCAGCGCGGCGTGAAATATTGTCCCCGGTCGCCACGCAAATTCGCGCCGACAATTTCCTGATACGCCGCGCCCTTGGCATCCACGTCCGAGCGGGAGAAATTGTAGCGGGCCAATTCCATGACCATGTAGGACAGCGCACGGTCGGACAGCGTAATTTCATCGGAGTCACGGAAGAAGCTGTAACGTTTCTTGGTGCTCTTGAAGAGGTCGTTGATGCGCGCACGAATTTTCATGCGGCCTTCCTCGGTGAACGGTTCGTCCGCCCCAGCAAAGAATTTGCGCTCCTTACCCTTGTTGGTGCGCTCGTCGTGCATCTTGGCGAAGATGAGGTAAAGGAACTGCCAGAACGCAGCGTCCTTGGGCATGCCCTCGTTGCCGTGAATGAAATTATGGCAGCGCTGGAAGGCGCGACGCAGGGCGTTTTCCTCGCCGGGGCGGACGTAAGTTTCCGCGTGCATGTCCGGCGTGCTCATGGAGCCGTCGGCCATGGGCCAATCACCATGCGGCGAAAAACGGACTTCGAAGCGACGCTTCTCCTTGCGGAGGAAAAACCGTTCGAGCGCGTTGGTCCAGTGTCCCCACTCGCAGCCATCGGCGGAGGTCATGAGACCGCGCAACTCATCGAGGTCTTTTTCCGCCTGGGCGTAGTCGCGAATCTTGATGACAGATTTGCGGCCGACATTGGGCATAGGCCTACAGATAATGGCGCGGCGAAGATTTTCCAGCGTATGTTCCTGCCCCGACTCGAAGATCGCAACGTCCACTTTCTTGCGCTTGCCATCCACCTTGACGGGGAAATCCGCCTCCATATTTTCCGGGGCGATCTGGTATTCGCCAATGAGCTGGCGGACCACTTCCTGGCGCACTTTTTCTTTTTCCGTTTCCTTCACCGGGTTGCCGGTGATGAAATCGGTCATCATGCCCTCAGCCAACAGCGGAGCGGATTCGACCGGATCAGTTTCGCCAGATTTTTTTGCAAGTGCGCTCATCGTGTGCGCGGAGATTAACAAAGGGCGCAAGAATTGGCACAGTTTTTTTAACGCAATAAAATCAGCAAGAACGGGAAACGAGAAAAACGAAACGAAGCTTTTCAAAGATTGCGGCAGCCTGTTATCGTCGGAGAAAAGCAGCCAAGATAAACTGAAAAACTCCGGTATGGCCGACGACAACACACCAACGCACAGAACGCCCGAGCGGCAACTTCCCGGACTGGACGCCGATGCCAGCCTCCTCAACAAGCTCGCCAAAGCACTGGCGGCCGCAGTCAAATCCCGCGCCTTCGAGCGGCCGGAATATGCCAAGCAAATCGAGGAGGCGAGCAAGCTGGCGGGACAAATCAACTGGAACGACGTCAAAGCGAACATTGACCGCGAGGCCAGCGTGGTGCGCGAGCGGAATGAAGCGAACCTGACCAGCCGCCGGGAAAAGCTGTTGCAAGCGGCGAGTGCCGCCCAGTGGGCCGCGCAACAAGGCAGCCAGATTGACCTGATTGATATTTTCCAAGTGGTTTACGAAGGGGCGATCGTGGTGGTGAAGCTGGGCGGCGTCCCCCTGGAGCGCATCCAGGAAACCGACGGGGAAAAAGTCTTTGCCCGAATACGGCAATTACGAACCGGGCTGGACCAGAACCCGTTTCACCGGGAAAGTTTTTTCAAATTATTGAAAGCGGCCCACGCGATTTGCCGGCGCACGCAGCTGGGAGGCGATGAGTTTGTGCCCGTGCGCGAACTGCACCGGGAAATGGTGCTGGAACGGGCCCGAAGCTCAGACTTGTTTCGGAAAAACGCCGACCTCAAGAACATTGACCCCTATCCGCTGACGCAATTTATTTTCGATCTTGCGCGATTCACCCGTGACGGAGCGATTTTGGGCACTGAACGCATCATGACGCAAACACCCGCCATGCGGGAGAGCAAAGAGATGATCCATATTCCGAACCTGAATCATCCCACCAACAGCGAAACGACAGCGGCCCGACTGGCCATCCGTCCGGTCTAAACGAAATCGAAGGGGGACGATGTCCAATCCAGATAACACTCAAAGGTATCGCGACATCCTCCATCGGCTGGCCCAATACGGAACCCTCGATGACCCTGAAGTGGCGGCCCGGCTTTCGACGGGGCTGGACGGATTTCTGGCCCGATGGGAGCGGGAAGTCCTGCCGTTTGTGGCCGCCGGGGGCGCGGAGTTGCGCTTTGTAGAAGGGCCTTATGGAAGGGGCAAAACCCATTTTTTACAAGCGCTGGAGATCAGCGCACAACGCGCCGGATTTGTGACCAGCCGCGTGGAATGCGGAATGCAACAAAAACCGTTTGGCTCACTCCAGGAAACTTACCGGGCGATTGCCGACAACATGAGCGTGGGGACTGCAGTCCGCAACGGCAGCGGAACGGGGCTGGGAGGAATCTTCTCGGCCATAACGGCAGATCAATTGACCGCCTTTCAAAATTCAGCGCGCGGCAACCCGGCTTTTCGAAATCTGGTGCTGGCCTATGGCAAGCGAGCACAAACGGGATCGCAACGCGACGAGGTCACGATCAATTTGCGGGCGTTGCTCCATCACGACGCCAACCGGCGGGTGACCTTTCGTGAACTCTTTGATGCCGCCGAACGGCTGGGAGTGAGATTGCAACGCCCGATCGGCAAGATCAACAAACGGAACGCGGCCATCTGGCTGCGGTCGCTGCTGGCGTTGCCGCGACAACTCGGGTTCAAGGGACTGGTCGTGCTGTTCGATGAGACGGGAGCGGATCTCAGCATACAGTCGGGTTTAGTCACTCTTAGCCAACAACGGCAGCAGCTAGCTAATCTCCGGAACCTGGTGGATCAACTGGCGACGGGCGGGACACCAGGCTGCTCGGTGGTCTATGCGACCACGCGCGATCTGGTCGAAATTGCCCGCCAAGATTATCCCGCACTCTCGCAACGGATGGAGCGGCGCGAGGAGATGAACGGCTTTGCCGTGCCATCCCGCAACCCAAGAGCCATCTGGTGCCGACTGGATGAACTGACCGACCCAGCGCCCGATGTGCCGGAATTTTATGAAGAGCTAGGGAAAAAACTTTTGTCATTGGCGAAAGATGCCGGGGTGGCGGAAAGCCGACTGTCGGCGGAGCGAGCGAAAGCCTCCGACCGGGCCAAAAAAATGAGCCAAAACCTGGCCCAAGCCGCCGTGCGCGAATTCATCAAAACCGTTGCCTCGAATCTGATCCGAAATTAACGAGTAACATCTATGTCAAACAATCCTGATTCAACACTAGACAATGATTTGCGTGACGCGTGGCGGAATCTGGCCTCCTACGGCACGCCACCGGCGTCTGAAATTGCCGGCCGGGTGCTGCCCGCATGGTCGGTGGGACTGGATGCGTGGCTGGAACGCTTGACGAATGCCTACCTGCGCGACTATTGCCGGCGAAATTCACACTTCAAGCTGGCCCTGGCTCCCTACGGGGGCGGCAAAACGCATTTTCTGCTCTCGCTGGCCGCGCGGGCAACCGAGGAAAATTGGGCCACCTGCTATCTCCAGTGCAAACTCAACGTGTCCTTGGGCGACTGGTATGGACTTTACCAGCATGTGGCAAAGTCCATCCAATTACCGGGATCGAACCGGCGCGGCATCAAGCTGGTTTTTCAGGCGGCCTTGGAGCAAATGCGAAAGCGAGCCGCAGGGGCACCCGAGCCTGAGTTTGCCCTCGACAAAATGTTGGCCGCTTTGGAAGACGATGACTGGCCGCACAGTTCCTTTGCGACCGTCGCCGTAGCGTTGCTTCAACATTTGCGCGATCCCCGCCAAAACCAAGCCGCCGGCGAGGCGGCGCTGCGCTGGCTGCAAGGTGAGCCGGATCGGCTGACCGCCCAAGAGCGACAGTTGCTGCATCTGGGAACCTTGACCGCGAAAGGGAAGTCGCAGCACGGCCAGACACTTTTTTATTCGCTGGCGAAATTCGTTCCTCGCGCGGGAGTGAACGGGCTGGCCCTGCTCTTTGATGAAATGGACAGCATGTTGAATGTTCGAGGCAAAGCACTGGAACAAATTCTCGTCTCGATGCGCGTATTGCTCGACGCGCCGGACCAGCGGATGGACCGGCTGCCCTTGTTCGGCGTCTTTGCCGCCGTGCCTGACATTCAGCAGCAAATGCAAAAGGCGCAATTTCTGGCGAGCCGGTTCAAGGTGGTGCTGCCATTCCATCAAGGTGACGACAACGCACCAGTGCTGGACCTGAGCGAACTCGGGAGCCAGAATGAAATGCTCCGGGCGATGGGCGAGAAATTATTGATTTTGGGAATCCAAGTGCATGGGTGGAAGCTGAACCTGGAGATGCAGCGGCGCAATCTGCGGAATCTGGCCGAGGTGACGGCGAAGCGACGACTGGAGGTCAACGCGCGCCGCCTGTTTGTTAAAACCTGGTGCAGCTTGCTGGAAGAGCAGGCCCGGAACGGTGAAGCCGAAAAAACCGAAAGTGAGTTGTCCAACCTGATTGAAGGGGCTTATTCCGGGTTTCGCCAAGCCGAAGAAACCACCACCAACGACGATTTAGGCTGATGGAAATCCCCGCCCGACATCCGCGCGGAGGCGATTGCGTCATCCGCGAAATTTTGCCCAGCATCTTGCGGGTGAAAGTGCTGGTGGATTACCCGCAACTCGGGTTGAGCCGCCAAGCTGAATTTTTAGATGAACTGGTGGATCGCCAGACGGGCAAGGCCATCACCCTCAATTCCCAAGCGCTTCCGCCGACCGTTACGCGCTCCCAAGTGACAACCATCCCGACCTGGCAATCGGCCCGGCAAACTTTGCTGGCCCTGCGGCTGGGACAATCCACCGCCGAGAGCATCAAGGAGTTAAGCGTGGGAATGGATGAGGTGGATAGCGCCTGCGACTGGGGGCTGAATCGCGCCGCGACCGGCCAGCTCACATTTCTGCTGTTTGAAAGTCCTTACGGCATGGGCAAAAGTCATGCGCTGGCCCAACTCAAAAACCACGCTCTGAAACAAAACATGGCCGTGGGCACCGTGACGCTGGACGGCACTGGAACATCACTGTGCGACCCGATGTCGTTGTTATCCGGGCTGGCTCATGCCATTGAATTTCCAGATGAGCGACGGGACGAAGGGCTGCCCCAAAGACTGGCCCAGCGTGTCGGCATTGGTTTGAACATTACGGGCGGGGAATTATTGCATCAACTGCTGACGGCGATGGATCGCGATTGCGTCGATAACCCGGACAAGTGGGAACGGATTGAAGATTATCTTTCCCTAGATGCGACCAAATCAGATCTCCGAAAGGAGCTGGGCATCAATGTTCCTTCATTGCGCGCCCGCGCCCGCGAAGACCGGCCCAAACGATGCAGCCTCGTCATTAAAGAATGGGCCAGTGCCTGCACAATTTTAGGCGCTCGAAATGGTCTGGTGATTTTGCTCGACGAGGCGGACGTGGATTATGCACAACGGGGGCGAAGGACAGTAGACATGGAACAGCGAACGAGCCTGCTTCGATCGTTCCGGGCGATAGCAGACGCACCCGCCGGAGACGGCGGGTTTGCCCGGCTGGTGATCGCCATGGCCATCACCCCGGGAGCCAGCAACCCGGATCCCATCGAGGAGTTAAAGGACGAACTGGGTGCGCACTTAAAAGTGATACGCCTGCGCGAATTGTCCGTCGGTGAATTGAGGAATCTTGGCAAGCGCGTGGTGAAACTCTATCAATGTGCCTACGAAGTCACAGGCGACAAAGATGATCTAGCCGCCAATATTTTAGAGCGGTGCCTGCTCTTCACCGGGAATCAAGCGGAAGGGCGTAACCCACGAAAATTCATCCGGCTGTTGCTGGAAAAGCTCGATGGCCTGTATGCCTGATGACGCACAGACCCTAGCCGCTCAAGCCGACCGCCATTTGCGGAATGTGCTCGGCGACGTGGGCCTCGCGTTTTTTAATTTCCCGTCCTTGTCCGAGGTCCAGCGGCTGGCCATCCCCAGCATCGGTGAGGGTGGAAACACGCTCGTGTGTGCCGCCACGGCGGCAGGCAAAACCGAGGCGATTATTGCGCCACTGGTCTGGCGAGTCCGACGCCAAGCCGCAAGCCGTGAACGTGTCACGCAAGTGTTGGCCGTCGCCCCCACCCGCGCTTTGGTCGCCGACCTGACCGCACGATTGGAAGGGCCATTGGCACAACTGGGTTGGCGGGTCGGGGCCCAAACCAGCGATTTTGCCGGGGCGGCGGCCGCCCCGGATGTCCTTATCACAACGCCGGAATCGCTGGACTCCATGCTGGTGCGGCGATTCCGGCACGCGGATGGCAAAATTTCCGGCCACATATTAAGCCACATCAGAGCCGTGTTCGTGGACGAAGCCCATTGCTTTGACAGCACCACGCGCGGCGATCAACTCCGGTTTCTGCTCGCGCGCTTACGCAAGCTCCGGGAATCTGCCCGTGAAAAAGGGTGGTGTGCGGACTCGGCCATACAGATTTGCGCCGCGAGCGCCACGGTGGACAAACCCGAAGAACTTGCCATCCGCCTGCTGGGGCCGGGGGCCAAAGCCATCGCCTGCCCGGGACGACGGCCCATTGACATCCTGCTGAAAGACGGCGGCTGGCTGCGGCTGGAAGAAGACACGCCGTCGGCATTGCTGGCGAGTCGGCTGCCGCGAGTTTCGTCAACGGCCAGCATCGGGGAAATGCTCTGGACGGCACTAAATTCCGGCGAGTGCCGGAAGGTATTGATTTTTGTGCCTTCACGGCGGGAGTGTGATCGTTTGGGAAAAGAACTCCGGCGATATTTAGCAGAACGGCGCAACATCTGGGTGGAATCCCACCACGGAAGTTTAAGTCGGGACCATCGGCTGCGGGCGGAAAAGGAATTTCATGCGCAACGCGATGCGGTATTGGTAGCCACCAACACTCTGGAAGTGGGCGTTGACATTGGCGATGTGGACATCGTTGCCCTAGTGGGCGCACCACCGGACACCTCCAGCCTCTTGCAACGAATCGGTCGCGGCGGAAGGCGCACCGGGCTTACCCGGCTGCTGCCATTGGTGCGAAACGATATTGAGGCAGCGGCGTTAG
>Ga0182013_10001490_pt1 | contig 32191 bp, 36 predicted proteins | sample 612S2MmetaG_FD_120487 | JGI IMG/M metagenome (GOLD analysis project Ga0182013, IMG submission 120487) | Permafrost microbial communities from Stordalen Mire, Sweden - 612S2M metaG | ecosystem: Environmental > Terrestrial > Soil > Wetlands > Permafrost | place: Sweden: Stordalen | collected... | reverse complement strand
GTGCATCGCTGGACTGGGACAGGGCTTTGTGGGTAACGCCCGCATGAGCCTAAGTCCCAGGAAACACGGCCTGGGCTGAGCGGTGGCATTCATTTGCGCCGCAAGCGCCGCGGTGGAGCGCCGAGAGGCGAGCCCCCTCCGTATGTTCCTCGCAACCCGGGAAACATACGGAGGGGGCGCCGCACCCGCTGGTGCGGTCTCTAAGTACGCGCCTGTCGGCGCTCCGCCTCCCTTCTTTTATTTGGGAGGACCTTGGGAATGGCTTGGGTAGAGCAAAATTCGGATGCAGATGCATCGCGAGAACGAAGACGCTTGTCCGCCCCCGCGGTAGCGGGGGAGGGGGACCACGCGAAGCGTGGTGGAGGGGGCGTCTGACTCAAAGCTTCGTTGTCATTGCAGGAGAAAGAAAAATCGTGACGCTCGATGCGCGCCTTTCCAACACACGGCTGACGTCAGCGCCCGCGCCCCTCCCACCGCACTGCGTGCGGTCCCCCCTCCCCGCTATCGCGGGGCGGGATGGTCGCGAGCCACGATGGTTAATCGGGTCTTAACCTCGCCGCACCTATGCTGCTAGGAACCGGCGATGCGGCGGGCGGACCCGCTGTTTGTGATGTACAGGATGACCTCCGAGCCTGCTCCCTCCCCCGTCCGCGCCACCGGCTCGCGCTCGCCCTTTGTGCGGACGCGCGAGCTGCTCGATGGTATTTTACCGGCCAAGTCCGCGATCAGCCTCGCGGTCGGCGAGCCGCAGCATCCGATTCCGCCTTTCGTCGGCAAGATTATCGCCGAGCACGTCAATGAATTCGGCCGCTATCCGGCCAATAAGGGCCTCGACGAATTCGGCCGTGCGGTAGGCCTTTGGCTTAATCGGCGCTTTGCGCTCGAACGGGAGGTCGATCCGGGGTCGGAAGTGCTGGTGCTCAATGGCACGCGCGAAGGGCTGTTTCTGGCGGCGCTCGCAGCGAAGAATTTCGTAGGCCCGCGGGCGCGTCCGGTCATGCTCATTCCCAATCCGTTTTATGCCGCCTATGCGGCGGGAGCGATCGGCGCCGATTGCGAGCCGGTCTATCTGCCGACCACCAGAGCAACAGGCTTTCTTCCCGATCTCGACGCGCTCGACGAGGCGCTCCTTAAGCGCACCGTCGCCTTCTACATCGCCTCGCCGTCGAATCCGCAAGGCGCGGTCGCCGATCGCGCTTATCTGGAAAAACTCACGGCGCTGGCGCGGCGCTTCGGCTTCCTCGTCTTTTCCGATGAATGCTATTGCGAAATCTACAGCGATCGTCCGCCGGCCGGCATGCTGCAAGCCGCCGGCCGGGACTTCACCAATGTCGCGGTGTTCCACTCGCTGTCGAAACGTTCGAGCCTGCCGGGGCTGCGTGTCGGATTTGTCGCCGGCGATAGAAAATATCTCGCCGCCTATCTCGAATTGCGCAATGTCGCAGCGCCCATGGTGCCGACGCCGATGCAGCACGTCGCCATCGCCGCTTACAACGACGAGGCCCATGTCGAGGAAAATCGAAGGCGCTATCGCGAGAAGTTCGACCTCGCCGATCAGATCATCGGCGACCGCTATGGTTATCGGCGGCCGGCCGGCGGATTTTTCCTGTGGCTCGACGTTGCGGCGCAGGGCGGCAGTGAAGTCGTGACGCGGCGGCTGTGGCGCGAGGCAGGCCTCCGCGTGGTGCCGGGCCGCTATCTGGCGCGCGAACAGGAAGACGGCTCAAATCCTGGCGCGGACTATATCCGCGTCGCCATGGTGCATGACAACGCAATCACCGCCGAGGCGATGCATCGCCTCGTTGCGGTTTTGGGCTGAGGTAAACGTAAGCGATGTCGATGATCGATCGCAGCTTGGACGGGATGGCCGCGATGTCCGGCCAGCTCGGCGCCGCTTTGCGGCGGCGGCTGCGCGAGCTCGGCGGCATCGCGCTGATCAGTCTCGCCATGATCGCGGCGCTCGCGCTCGCCAGCTGGTCGGTGCAGGATCCGTCGCTGAGCCACGCCACCGATGCGCCCGTGCATAATCTTCTCGGCATGACTGGAGCTGTCTTGGCCGATCTGTTGATGCAGCTTTTGGGGCTCGGCTCGCTGGCGCTGCTGTTGCCGATCGCAGTGTGGGGTTATCGGCTGCTCGGCCACCGCCGGCTCAGCCACGAGCGATTGCGCGTCGTGCTGTGGCTCATCGGCGCCGTGCTGACGTCTGCCTTCGCCTCGTGCGTGCCGCGCAGCGCGCATTGGCCGCTGCCGTCGGGCCTGGGCGGCGTGGTCGGCGATGCGGTGCTGCGGCTGCCGGTCGTGCTGTTGCACGCCCCGCTCGCCGGCCTGAACCGCTTCGCCGTGGCTGTCATGCTCGGCATCGCGGCGCTCCTTTGTTTCGGTGTCGCCGCGGGCGCGATCTGGGGCGACGCGGTCGACGACAAGCCCACGGCTAAGAAAGCGGAACCGAAAACGGACGAGGACGACGACGAGGACAGCGGCTGGATCTCGCTCGGCCTTTTGGCGCATTACTTTTTGAGCTTGCGTGCCCGGCTGGCGCGGCTGTTTGGCCGCCGGCCGCTCTTGCCGGTGCTGGCGCGCGACGCTGCGGCCATGCCGCGGCGACGGATCGAGCCGCACCTGGGCGATGCTTTGGACCATGCCGCCGACGATGACAGCGATGACGACGAGGCCGAATCCGCGCCGCGTGCCGCGCGCAAGCCGCGTGCCCCCGCAAAGCCGGTGCGCCGCTCGTCGGGCGGCTATGCGCTGCCGTCGCTCAATCTCCTGACCGCGCCGCGCGCCAGCGAGCGCACCACGCTCAGCGCCGATGTGATCTCCGAAAACGCGACCGCGCTTGAAGGCGTGCTCGGCGATTTCGGCGTACGCGGCGAGATCATCAATGCGCGGCCGGGCCCGGTGGTGACGCTTTACGAGCTCGAACCGGCGCCGGGTATCAAATCCTCGCGGGTCATCAGCCTCGCCGACGACATCGCTCGCTCGATGAGCGCTTTATCGGCGCGCGTCGCCGTGGTGTCGGGCCGCAACGCCATTGGCATCGAACTGCCGAATCCGACGCGCGAAAAAGTCTATCTGCGCGAGATGTTGGCCTCGCACGATTATGCCGATACGACGGCCCGGCTGCCGCTCTGTCTTGGCAAGTCGATCGGCGGCGAACCGGTCCTCGTCGATCTCGCGCGCATGCCGCATCTCCTGATCGCCGGCACCACCGGCTCCGGCAAATCCGTCGCCATCAACACCATGATCTTGAGCCTGCTTTATCGGCTGCAGCCGGAGCAGTGCCGGCTGATCATGGTCGATCCCAAAATGCTGGAGCTCTCCGTCTATGACGGTATTCCGCATCTGCTGACGCCCGTCGTCACCGATCCGAAGAAGGCGGTGGTGGCGCTCAAATGGGCGGTGCGCGAAATGGAAGAGCGCTATAAAAAAATGTCGAAGCTCGGCGTGCGCAATATCGACGGCTACAATGCGCGCGTCGCCGAGGCCAACCGCAAAGGCGAAAAACTCAGCCGCACCGTTCACACCGGTTACAATCGCGAGACCGGCCAGGCGATCTACGAGAACGAGGAGCTCGATCTCGAGCCGCTGCCCTATATCGTCGTCATCGTCGACGAGATGGCCGACCTGATGATGGTCGCCGGCAAGGACATCGAAGGCGCGGTGCAGCGGCTGGCGCAGATGGCGCGCGCCGCCGGCCTGCACGTGATCCTGGCGACGCAGCGGCCTTCGGTCGACGTCATCACCGGCACCATCAAGGCGAATTTCCCGACCCGCATTTCTTTCCAGGTCACCTCGAAGATCGACAGCCGCACCATTTTGGGCGAACAGGGCGCCGAACAGCTGCTCGGCCAGGGCGACATGCTCTATATGGCCGGCGGCGGCCGCATCAGCCGGGTGCACGGGCCATTCGTGTCGGACGAAGAGGTCGAGAAGGTGGTGCGTCACCTCAAGGCGCAAGGCACGCCGGAATATCTCGAAGCCGTCACCGCCGAGGAGCCGGTCGACGAGGACGGCAATCCGATTTTCGACGCGACCGCGATGGGCGGCGCCGAAGGCGGCGACCTCTACCAGCAGGCGGTGGCGATCGTCACCCGCGACCGCAAGGCATCCACCAGCTACATTCAGCGCCGGCTACAGATCGGCTATAACCGAGCCGCGTCCCTGATCGAGCGTATGGAGCAGGAAGGCATCGTCGGGCAGCCCAATCACGCCGGAAAACGCGAAATTCTGATCGAAAACGCGCAGGACGATGCCTTTTAAGAGCTGGCTTATTGAGAATTGGCCTATTGAGAATCGAGCATTTGCGCCTTAAGCCGGGTAGCCGCGAATTCGCCATATCGCGCGATTAGCGGATGGGTTGTCTTGTGGACGTGAAGAGTGCTGAGCGAGCGCAGAAGCGTTGGTGCGGGAGAGGGTTGATGGCGGCAAACGGCGCAGCTCATATTACATCCGGATACCGCGCGACGCGCATTCTCGCGGCAATGACCTGCTCCCTGGCTTTGACTTTCGGTTTTGTCGGAACAGTTCCCGTCTTCGCCGAAAGCGTGCCGCTGCCGACGCCCGCTCCGCTGCCTAAAACCGGCGCCGTGCCGCCGCCCGCAGCGACCGATAGCGCGCCCGCCGATTCGAACCAGCATAAGGGCTTCTTCCCGTTCTCCTTCCCGTCCGAAAAAGGCTCATCAGGATTGTCGGGCCTGTTCGGTTCGCACGGCCCGTCGGCCACGGCCTTCGACGCCAAGCAGCGCGGCCTGCTCGATCGGGTCAGCATTTATCTCTCGAGCGTGCAGACCATGGTCGGCAATTTCGTGCAGATCGGTCCCGACGGCGGGCGTACCGAGGGTACCTTCTACATTCAAAAGCCCGGCCGGGTGCGGTTCAATTACAATCCGCCGAGCCCGATCGACATCATCGCCGACGGCTCTTCGGTCGTCGTGCGCGACCGCAAGCTGGCGACGCAGGATCTCTATCCGCTGTCGCAGACGCCGCTGCGCTATTTGCTCGCCGACCGCATCGATCTGCAACACGACACCGACGTCGTCAGCGTCACCGCCGACGATACCTTCACCACCGTGGTGATCGAGGAAAAAGAGCTGATGATCGGCACCAGCCGGTTGATGCTGATGTTCGACGCCAAGGACCTGACGCTCAAACAGTGGACCGTGACCGATCCGCAGGGCTTCGACACCACCGTCGCGGTCTATAATCTCGATTCCACGAAAAAGCCCGACCCGAATCTGTTCGTTATCAATTACGAGCGTAATTCGGGCATCAGCAATCAGTAGTCAGAAAATCAGTGGTTGGTCGTCGGAAAGCAGTTGGCTAATCCGCTGCCGAATATTTATATACTGCCTGCGTTGATTGTGGACGTTTGATTCCCGATTGCTGAAATGAAACTCACTCTGACAAGCTGGAACATCAATTCGGTGCGGCTGCGCATCGATCTGGTCGCCAAATTCGTCAAGGCCGCGCGTCCCGACATTCTCTGCCTGCAAGAGACAAAATGTCCGGACGACGCATTTCCGCTCAAGCGCTTCAAGCGGCTCGGCTACGACCATGTCGCGCTCAACGGCCAGAAGGGCTATCACGGCGTCGTGGTGCTGTCGCGGCTGCCGTTCGAGCAGGTCGACGTCCAGAGCTTTTGCGGCAAGACCGATTGCCGCCATGTCTCCGCGGTGTTCGGCGAGCGCGCGGGCTTTCGCGATCCGATCACAGTGCATAATTTCTACGTTCCCGCCGGCGGCGATATTCCAGATCCCACGGTCAATCCGAAATTCGCCCACAAGCTCGCCTTTCTCGACGAGATGCGGACGAGCGAAAAGCTCAAGCCGGCGCCATCGGAGCGCGCGATCCTGGTCGGCGATCTCAACGTGGCGCCGCTCGAGCACGACGTCTGGAGCCACAAGCAGATGATCCGCGTCGTCTCGCACACGCCGATCGAATGCGAGAAGCTTAACGCCGCGCGCAAGGCCGGTGGCTGGATCGATACCATGCGGGTGCTCGCGCCGGAGCCGGAGAAGCTCTACACCTGGTGGAGCTACCGCGCGGCCGACTGGCGTATCGCCGACCGCGGCCGGCGGCTCGACCACATCTGGACCTCCGACGCGCTCGCCGATCGCGCTTCGACGATCAAGATCGCCAAAGACTATCGCGGTGCGGTGCGGCCTTCCGACCACGTGCCGGTGACGGCGACGCTGGAGGTTTAGCGATTTAGCTATTGCGGCCCGGTGCCGCGCGCCAGGGCGGCGCGGACCTTTTCCATTTCGCTCGCCCATTGCTCGGCGCGCGCCGCGATCAATTCGCGCAGCCGCTGCGCGGCCTCCGGATAGCTTTCGAGCATTTTTAGAAACATCGCGCGCGAGATCCGCATTACCGTCGAGGCTTGGCGCGCGGTCGCGGTCGCCGGCCGCAGCGTTTCGGCAAGCAGCGCGGTTTCGCCGAGCAAAGTGCCCGGCTCGGCGATGGCTTCATCGCCGCCGGACCGTTGCGCCGCCAGCGTGAAGGAGCCCTCTTGCACGATATAGGCGCAATCGGCGGCGTCACCGGCCGCGAACAGCATTTGCCCGGCCTCGACGGTGTAGCTTTCGGCGCCGATGGCGAGAATGCGCAACGCGCCGGTGCCGAGCCGGTGCAGCATCGGCACCCGCTCAAGGAATGCGATGTCATCCTCGATCGTCATGGCGATCCGCGATCACGGCACAAGTTTATAGCCGCCGGCTTCGGTGACCAGAATGGTAGGCGCGGCCGCGTCCTTTTCGATCTTCTGCCGTAATCGATAAATATGCGTCTCCAGCGTGTGCGTGGTGACCCCGGAATTGTAGCCCCAGACTTCCTGCAGCAGCGTCTCGCGCGACACCGGCCGCTGGCCGGCGCGGAAAAGGTAACGCAGGATCGAGGTCTCCTTTTCGGTGAGCCGTACTTTGTTGCCCTTGGGGTTGAGCAGAAGCTTCGAGCTTGGCCGAAACGTGTAGGGGCCGATAGTGAAGACCGCGTCCTCGCTCGCCTCGTGCTGGCGCAGTTGCGCCCGGATGCGCGCCAACAGCACGGCGAAGCGGAACGGTTTGGTCACATAATCATTGGCGCCCGATTCGAGCCCGAGGATGGTGTCGGAATCGGTATCGTGGCCGGTCAGCATGATGATCGGCGCCTTGAAGCCGTTTTTGCGCAGGATGCGCACGGCTTCGCGGCCGTCGATGTCGGGCAGGCCTACATCCATGATGACGAGGTCGATCTGTCCGGCCTTGGCGGTTTGCACGCCTTTACTGCCGTTTTCGGCCCCGACCGCTTCGAATTCTTCATGCAGCGACAACTGTTCCATCAGCGCGTCGCGCAATTCGGCGTCGTCGTCGACAATAAGGATCTTACGCGTATTCGGCATAATGTCGGAGCCCCATCGCCGCTTTGCCGCGCCGCCTGGCGCGAAGTAGAACGCTCAAGGATACAGAAGCTTGCTGCAGTTGGGAATCGGGGCCGTGCAGCCTATGCGACAGACTTCGTTCCGCGTCATCCGGATCCGCACCCGGCCGGGCCGGCGATCGCAAGGCTGGCTGTTCGCTGGTCCTCACATTTTGCCCGTTGCGCTGGGCCGTAGCGGAATCAGGGCCGCCAAGCGCGAGGGCGACGGCGGCACGCCAGCCGGAATTTTTCACCCGGTCCGGCTGTGGTGGCGCGCCGACCGGCTGCCGCGGCCGCGCACGCTGCTGCCGCTGCGCCGAATCAGCCCCGACGACGCCTGGTGCGAGGATCCGTCGGATCGCCGCTATAACCGCGCCTTTCGCAAGTCGGCCAGTGAACCAGGCGACCGGCTGCGCCGCATTGACGCCCTCTACGACGCCATCATCGAAATCGACCACAATACGCGGCCCCGCGTCGCCGGATTGGGCAGCGCGGTCTTCATTCATGTCGCCCGGAAAGGCTTTGCGCCCACGGCCGGCTGCGTCGCGCTCAAACGCTCAGATCTGCTGGCGCTGTTGCCGTCGCTCACCCTGAAGACTAGAATCGATATTCATTACTAAGTCAGAGCCGTCGGTCGGGCGCCGAAAATTGCTGTGCCGAGACGGACATGGGTGGCGCCGAAGGCGATCGCGGTGGTGAAATCCGCGCTCATGCCCATCGATAGAAGTTTCAATCCGTTGCGGTTCGCGATCTTGGCGGTCAGGGCGAAGTGCGGAGCCGGCGCCTCGTCGTGCGGGGGAATGCACATCAGACCGGAGATCGACAGGCCATAGCGCTCACGGCAGGCGGCAAGAAACGCATCGGCGTCCTGCGGTAGCAAGCCGGCTTTCTGCGGTTCGGCCCCGGTATTGATTTCCGCGAACAAGAGCGGGCGGCGCCCCTGTTTGGCGATCTCCTTGCCGAGCGCTTCGGCAAGGCTTGCCCGATCGACCGAATGAATGGCGTCAAATAGCGCTACCGCGTCTTTTGCCTTATTCGATTGCAGCGGGCCGATGAGGTGCAGTTCAAGACGGCTATCGGACGGCGAATGGCGCGCCAAGAGCGGCGGCCATTTGGCTTTGGCTTCCTGCACGCGGTTCTCACCGAAGACGCGTTGGCCCGCGGCGATCACCGGTTCGATCGCCTCGGCGCCGAGGGTTTTCGATACCGCTACCAGCGTGACGGTCGCGACATCGCGCCCGGCATCGCGGCAGCCGCGCGCGATGGCGTCGCGTACCGCTGCAATACCGGCCTGTTTAGTCGTGCTTTCCATTTCGTCAATGACCCGTGAATGTTCAAATTTTAGCATTGGCAAGAAGGTGACTTTTACGCATTTCGGCTACGTAGTTGCACTGGGCCGGGGGAGCGCAGAATGTCGGGCTGCCAAGTCAATTTGGAACCGCTGCCGCGGCGGAACAGGCCGATCCTGAGCATTCGCGCCCGGCTGATCGTTCTCGCGTTGCTGGCGATCACTCCCCTGATGCTCGAGCGTGTCCATGGTCTCGAAAAGGCTCGCGCCGAGCGCACCGAACGCGCCCATAGCGACGTTATCGAACTCGCGCGGCGCGGCGTCGAGGCCCAGCGCGAGATCATCTATACGGTTCGCGCATTGGTTCAGATCGTATCCCGCGTGTATGTCAAAATGCCGCCGGAGCCGTCCACCTGCAACCAATACATGACTGACCTGACGTCCAATATTCCCTGGATCCGCAATCTTTCTATCGCCGGAACCGACGGCCGCATCAAGTGTTCGAACGATTCTCTGGCGATCGGATTAAACGTTTCCGACCGACCGCATTTCCAGGATGCGCTGACTTCGCGCGAATTTGCGCTCAGCGATTACATGATCAATCGCCTCAATCAGGTGCCGAGCGTGATTGCCACGTTTCCGGTCATCAAGGACGACGGCTCGCTCGGCGGCGTCGTGCTCGCCGTCATCAATCTGCAATGGATCGGCGATCTCGCCGCGACGGCGGCCAACCATTCGGGCGCGTCGGTCTTGCTGCTCGACGGTGGCGGCTCGCTGATCGCCGGCTCGCCCGATCAAGAGGCCTATCTCGGCAAGCGTTTTGTCCAATATGCTTTGACGCAGCAAATGCTCGCCAACGACGAAGGTTCGATCACCGCGCCCGGCTTCGACGGCGTCAACCGCATCTTCGCCTATGTCCGCGTGCCGTGGACGAAGGCGCGATTGGCCGTCGGCCTCGACGAAAACGCCGTGCACAGCGGGATCGACCATGAGATCGATTTCGCCTACCTCCAGCTGATCGTGTTCGGCCTATTCGTTCTCCTTGTCGCCTGGTTCGGCGGCGAGCAACTGGTGGTGCGACCGATCAGATCGCTGGTGCGCACGGCCGCGCGATTTGGTCGCGGCGACCTTGACGCTCGCGCGTCGCAGGAGCCGTGGGTCGCCGAGTTCGCGCCGCTCGCGGCTGCGCTTGACGACATGGCCGCCAAGCTTGCCGCGCGCGAGGAAGAGTTGCAGATCGCCAACGAGCATCTGGAAGAGCTGGCGAGCCTCGACGGCCTTACGGGGCTCGCGAATCGCCGTGCCTTCGATCGGCAGATCGAGCGCGAATGGCAGCGTGCGCGCGAACAGCGCAAGCCACTTGCGCTGATGATGGTCGATATCGATCATTTTAAGCTGTTCAACGACCGCTATGGCCATGTCGCCGGCGATACCTGCCTGCGCGCGGTCGGCGAGACGCTGTCGCTGGTCACGCTGGAAGAAGCCGTGCTGGTCGGCCGCTACGGCGGCGAGGAGTTCGCGCTGCTGTTGCCTGGCCTCGATGTCGAGCGGGCGGCCGCTCTTGCCGACGAAGCGCGCAAGGCGGTCGAGGACCTTTTCATCAATCACGCCGAATCGCCCTGCAGCTATGTCACGATCAGCGTCGGCGTCGAGTCCATGGTGCCGGAAAAATATCAAACCGCCGCCGATTTGATCGAGGCGGCCGACAATGCGCTCTATGACGCTAAACATCGTGGCCGCAATAATGTAGTCGCCCATATCCGGCCGTTTCTGCGCGCGGCGTCTTGATCCTGCAAGGCCTGGATTTTGCGATACCGGGTCAGGATTTCCGGGTTATCCTGTTCGCTTTCTTCTTGGTGCTCGTGTACGCGTTTTTGCGCCGTGCTGGTGCGCGCTTCTTTTTGGGCGTCCCCCAGATCATACCTTCGAGCGTCATGCCCTCGGGATAGGTGAAATAGACGGCGTAATAATTGCGGTCGTAACATTCTCCCGGCGGGTCGAGGAACTTTAATAGCTTGCGGTAAAATTCCTTCGAGCGCGCGAAGTTGCCGACGCTTAAGACCAGATGGTCAATGCCGACGACACGTGGCATTGAAGGGGCCAATCTGCGGCCGTTGCATAGCAATCGTAGGTGGGTTGCTCCGCTCCGCCTTACCGCAGTAAATATCTCATATCTTGTTTCGGCATGATCTTTTTCGAAAGCCGGTGACCACTCCCGGATCAAGTCCGAGGGCGGGCTTTTTCCGGATCATGCTCAGGGAAACGCCATGCCACGCACATTGTTCGACAAGATTTGGGAGTTTCATTGCGTCGGTCAGCGCGCCGACGGCCGCGATCTTATCTATATCGACCGACACGTTCTGCACGAATTGCATGCCCATCATGCCTTTGCGCAATTGCGCAAGCAGGGCCGCGACGTCCACCGCCCGGACCTGACCTTCGCGGTGCAGGATCACACGGTCGCCACCAAGCCGGGCCGCGACGACGACAGCAATCCGTCGGGGGCAGCGTTTATCAAGGCAATGCGCGACGGCTGCCGCCAATATGGCATCCGACTTTTCGATATCGACGATCCCGATCAAGGCATTTCGCATGTCGTGGCGCCGGAACTCGGCATCGTGCTGCCGGGTGCGACGCATGCGGTCCCCGACAGTCACGCCAGCACCGTCGGCGGCGTCGGAGCGTTGGCTTTCGGCTGCGGCACCAGCGAACTGGCGCATATTCTCGTCACCCAAGTGATGGCGCTGAAGCGGCCGAAACGCATGCGGGTGCGGCTCGACGGCCACCTCGGCGCCCACGTCAACGCCAAGGACGTGGCATTGCGGCTGATCGCAAATCTCGGGGTGTCGGGCGCGCGCGGCTATGCCGTCGAATATGGCGGTGCAGCCATTGCCGCGATGCCGATCGAACAGCGCATGACGCTGTGCAATCTCAATATCGAGATGGGTGGCCGGTCGGGTTTCGTTGCGCCTGACGATGCCACCTTCGCCTGGATCGAGGGCCGGCCTTTCGCGCCGCACGGCGCGCTGTGGGATCGCGCGCTCGGCTATTGGCGCACGCTGGTGACCGACGCGGATGCCGTATTCGATCGCGAAGTCACTCTCGATTGCGCGGCCCTTGAACCGCAGATCACCTGGGGCACCGATCCGAGCCAGGTCGTCGGTATCTCCGACCGCGTTCCCGATGCGGCCACGGTCGAGCCGAGCCGGCGCGCCGCCGCGGAGAGCGCGTTCGCCTATATGGACCTGGCGCCCGGAACGCCGCTCCTGGGTTTGCCGGTCGGTCGTGTCTTTATCGGCTCGTGCACCAATAGCCGGCTGCCGGACTTGCAGGTTGCCGCCGCTGTAGTGCGCGGCCGGCGCGTTGCGGATGGCGTCGTCGCCATGGTGGTGCCCGGCTCGTCTACCGTAAAGCGCGAGGCGGAAGCAGCCGGCCTCGATCGCGTGTTCCGCGATGCCGGCTTCTTCTGGGGCGAATCCGCTTGCTCGATGTGTGCCGGCAGCAATGGTGACCGCGGCCAGCCTGGCGAACGTGTCGTATCGACCACCAACCGTAACTTCGAAAATCGCCAAGGACTGAAGGTGCGGACCCATCTGGCGAGTCCGGCGACGGCTGCTGCGAGTGCTATCGCCGGCCGCATCGCCGATGTGCGGCAATTGCTGGCGGGGGCGGCGTGATGCAACCCTTCACCAATCACACCGGGATTGCGGCTCCGCTGCTAGTGGACGACATCAATACCGACCAGATCGCGCCGATCCTGCAGTCGCGCGGCCTCAAGGACGATTACCGTGTGGTGCTGTTCAACCGGGCGCGCTGGTACGAAGACGGCCGCGAAAATCCGGATTTCGTTCTCAACAAGCCGCAGTTCCGCGGCGCCGGCATTTTGGTGACGGGACATAATTTCGGCGCCGGATCGTCGCGCGAATCCGCAGTGTGGAGCATGCTGGCGAATAACATCCGCGTCATCGTCGCGAAAAGCTTCGCCGACATCTATCGCGAGAATTGTTTGCAGAACGCCCTGTTGCCGGTGGTGCTGCGACCGCAGGATGCCGATGCCTTCATTGCGCGGGTGGTTGCGGTCGATGGCGCGGCCCCGTTCACGGTCGATCTCGTGGCTCAGAGCATCAGCGGGCCGGGCGGCCCGGATATCGTGTTCGACATCGCGGGCCCCGATCGCACGCGGCTGCTCGAAGGTCTCGACGATATCGGGTTGACGCTTAAACATAGCGATGAGATCGCAAGCTGGGAGCGCCGTGCCGCCGCGGCACAGCCGTGGTTGCAGGCGGCCGAGGACATCCGCCGATGAATGAATTTTCTCTCGCCGCAAGTGGGAGCGGTAAGACACGCTTTAATGGAGGAGACGCGCGATGAACGTGCGAAAGAAATTCCGGGAGATTATGGCGGGTAACCGTCTGGTTCTGATGCCGGGCGCCTACGACGGGATGTCGGCCCGCATCATGGAAGCGGAGGGATATGAAGCGATCTGTGCCGGTGGCAATGCCGCCATCGGCTCAATGCTCGCGCAGCCGGACATGGGCCAGTCCAATATGCGCGACTATGCCGATCATTACGGACGCATCTGCGCGGCCGTGGAGATCCCGGTCTATGTCGACGCCGATACCGGGTTTGGCGGCGTCAACAATGTGCGGCAGATGGTGCGCGCCTTTGAGGCCGCCGGCGTCGCCGCCGTCTTCCTAAGCGATCAGGTGTTTCCAAATCGCTGCGGTTATCTCCCGGGCAAGCAGGTCATCCCGGTCGAGCAGATGCTGGCCAAGATCAAGGCTGCGCTCGATGCGCGCCGCGATCCCGATCTTTTCATTGTCGCACGTACCGACGCCGCCGGTGTCGATGGTCTCAGCGCCGCGATCGAGCGCAGTCAGCTTTTCATGGCAGCCGGCGCCGACATGGCGAAACCGATGGGCGTCGACGCGATCGAGGATATCAAGCGGGTGATCCGCGAAGTGGACGGGCCGCATATGGCGACGCTATCGCAGGCTGCTGGCCTCAAACGCAGAAGTCTTGAAGAGCTCGAAGCGGCCGGCGTCGTCGCGGCGACGTTCCCATCGCTTGCGCTATTTGCCGCAGCCCATGCCGTCCGCAACGTGCTGCGGATTCTCAAGCGAGAGAACTCGCTGACCGCGACATTCGACCATCTTCTGCCGCTTGAGGACTATTACGAGCTGGTCGGATTGAAGGATATGCTGGCGCGGGAGGAGAGCTACGACACTGCAGCCGCGGCCCTCGCGCGCAAGCGTGCGGCGGAATAGGCGTTGGCGACCGTAGCGGACAAAAGGGACCGCCAAAAAGAAAAGGGGCCGGCACAAGGCCGGCCCTTCCCCTAGATAACTACCGTATTGGCAGTTAGCCCTTCGTAACGACCGGCGGCGGGGCCTTACCCTTGCCGGTGTTGGCGCAGCCGGCGATGCTGAGGAGAGCGAGCACCGCAGCCGTTGCTAAAGCAAACTTCTTCATGGAGAAAACTCCCCCTTGTCATGACGAGATTAACCATACAGAGGGGGCATCCAATCCTCTAGTGCAGAAAAGACACAGTCTTGATTTGATTGTGCCGCGTATGCGGTTCCACGCGCACGCGAATTAAGGTTTGATTAGGAACTCGTCGCAAAAGGCTCCGCGCGGCACAGTTTAGGGCGCGATTTTGGTCGAAGCCCGATGGTAAGGCCCGCCAACGCGATGATTTCCGCTAGAATAGCCTTGCTCACTCATCGATTCGCCAGACGTTGCAAATATGCCGCACCACGGAAAATCCGGAGTTCGCGCCGAATATTTGCCATCGGGCAATGGCCAATATCTTGCTACCATTAAGGCAGTGGCGATGACCGAATCCGAGTCACGGCGGAGTGGCCACGATCGATCCAGGTCACCAGATCGATTGCCTCGATGGCTGATTGTGGTCACTCGGAGGGCATCATGCGGCGCAGAATGAGCGACCGGGCACGTCGGATGTGGCTGGCAGGGCTAGTCGCCATGGCCGGGCTCGCGGGCCATAGCGCCTACGCGGCCGGGGCGCAGGACAGCCCCAAGCCGCTGGTCAGGGCCGTCAATGCAAAAACGCCCATGATTACCAGCGGTTCCGGGCAGTACTACATCGAATTTCGTTCGCGCTATGCTTGGGATTACGGCCACACGTTTCTTGTCCACGGCCGGGTCGGCGAGACTCCCACCAAGGACAGCGTTGCCGGTCTGTCGCCGGTCGGCGACGACGCGACCGCCTGGGTCATCGGCCATTATGTTCCAGTACCGGCCGAAACCGGATGGACCGACGGCGACCTCGAAGACAAGTATATCTCGGCGCGCTATCGCGTGCTGATGGACAAAGACCAGTACGACCGCGTCGTGGGCCATATCAAGCAAATGCAGTCACAATCGCATGTTTGGAGTGCGGAGCTGTATAATTGCAATGCCTTCGTCGCGGATGTGGCGAAATATATGGGACTTAAGGTGCCGTCTTCGACGCTGATCTATCCGAAGATTTTCGTGAACCATCTGCGCATGTTGAATACCGGGCACCCGGAAGCGGCGGACACGCTCGTCACCGACAATGTCAAGGAAATGAGCAATCCGACGCGCGATGGCCGGGCGATGATCAATAGCGGCGTGCACACCATCCGCCCCGATGCTGCACCTCCAACGGAACCGGCAACGGCGGAGCCGAAAGTCACCATCGGTGCGGTTCGCGTCTCGAACAAGACCGCGTCCCCCGCGGCCGCGTCCGAACCTTCCCCCTAAACGACGGACTAACCGTGCAGCTAACAACATTCAGCGTTGCCGCTTTGGCGGTTGGCCTTGTGCTTTCCGGTTGCGCCACAACTCCGCCGACTCACGACGGCGCCGCGACGGGTGGCACCTATAATCCAGGCGGTGCCGGCACCGCCCCCACCGCCAGCGTCGCGGAGCGCGATCTCACGCCACAAGAGAAAAAGGTGATTGTCGACTCCGTCTCGCAGTCGCTGCGGGACCCGGCATCGGCGAAATACAAATGGGCGAAGTTTCCGGTCGTCGTGACCGAAGATTCGGTGAATTATTGCGCGACGGTGAACGGCAAAAGTCCCTATCCCGCCTATAGCGGCGAACAGGCCTACATCATCGAAGCCAGGATGGTCGGCGGCAAAGTGACTTCCGCCGTTATGGGGCTTATCGCCGGCGGCAAGGACTTCGCGATCGTGACCACCATGTGCGCCAAATACGGTCTCGACCCCAAGAAATCGAGCTGATTTTCCAGATTTTTCGTTTGAGCATGATCTTTTCCGAAAACCGGGTTCCACTTTTCGGGATCATGCTCTAGCTCTGCGGTGTCCACTCCTCGGCGCTGGCGCCGGCGAGTGACTGTACGCGCGCCTCGTCGGCGGCGAGCTCGTCCGCCGGACCGGAATAGACCACGTGACCGTCGTCGAGCACATAGGCGTGGTCGGCGACTTCGAGGCTCATGCGCACGTTTTGCTCAACCAGCAAAACCGAAATGCCTTCCGCGCGCATCTTGGCTACGATGCGGAAAACTTCGCGCACAATCAGCGGCGCCAGGCCTTGCGACGGCTCGTCGAGAATGAGGAGCTTCGGATTGAGCAGTAGCGCGCGCCCGATCGACAGCATTTCCTGTTCGCCGCCGGAGAGCTGACGGCCGCGGTTGAACCTGCGCTCCGCGAGCCTTGGGAACAGGTCATAGATGCTCGCGATCGTCCACGGGCCCGGCCGCTCCAGCGGCACCATCAGGTTCTCCTCGACCGACAGATTTGGAAAAATCTTGCGGCCCTCCGGGACGTAGCCGACGCCCAGCGCGGCTACGCGAAATGGCGGCCAGCCCGTGGTCGCAGTGCCGAAGATCGTGACCCGGCCTTCGCGCGGCGCGGTGAGGCCCATGAGACTGCGCAGCGTCGTGGTCTTGCCGGCGCCATTGCGGCCGAGCAAAGCCGTCACCTGGCCTTCGCCGGCTTCGAGGCTAACGCCGTGCAGGATGTGGCTCTTACCGTAGTAAGTATGGAGCCCCTCGGCAATCAACGCTGCGGTCATGCGACTTCACTCATGCGCTACTCTTGCGGCTTCCCTTGCGGCTTGGCTCACGCCGCTTGGCCCAGATAAGCGGTCTGCACGGTCTTATTGGCGGCGATCTCCGGCGGCGTACCTTCGGCGAGGAATTTGCCCTGGTCGAGCACCATGATGCGGTCGGCCAGATGAAAAACCACCCGCATGTCGTGCTCGATAAGCACGATCGTCAGCTTGGCGTTCTTGTGCAGGCGGCGAATGAGCTGCGTAATCTCATAGGTTTCCTGATCGCCCATGCCGGCGGTCGGTTCGTCGAGCAGCAGCATGCGCGGCTTGAGCGCGAGCGCCATCATGATCTCGGTGGCGCGTTGATCGCCGTGCGAGAGCTCGCCCACCTGCCGTTCCGCCTTGTCCGCAAGCCCGCCCATGTCGAGAAGTTCGCTCACGCGGTCGCGGATCCTTGAGTCGTCAGCCTTCGACAGCCACGCCCGCAGACGCAGGCCGGATGCGACTTCCACCGGGATACGCAGATTTTCCCGCACCGACAGTTCGGGAAAGACCTCGGTGACCTGAAAGGTGCGGGCCATGCCAAGCTGGACGCGGCGCGCCGGCAGCAGATGGGTGATGTCCTGGCCGTCGAACGTGATGTGGCCATATGTCGGCGTGAGAAATCCGGTGATCAGGTTGAAAAAAGTGGTCTTGCCGGCGCCGTTCGGACCGATGATGGCGCGCAATTCACCGTGTTCGACCGTCATCGATACATCGTTGACGGCGATCAGGCTGCCGAAATGTTTCGATACGCTTTCGACCCGCAATAGACTCATGACGTCACCTTACGGCGCACAGCACCCAGAATTCCGCGCGGGAAGAACAGCACCACCAGGACGAAGAATAATCCGACGAACGACATCCAATTTTGGGTCTGGCTCGACAGATAATCCTGCAGCAGAACGAAGACCGCCGCGCCGATCAATGGGCCCCAAAACGAACGCATGCCGCCCAGCACCGCCATGATGACGAAGTCGCCGGACTGAGTCCAATACAGTGCGCGCGGATCGACAAAGTTATTGAGCAGCGCATAGAGCGCGCCGGCGGCGGCCGCGAAGCAGCAGGAGATTACCCAGGACATCCAGATGTGCTGATCGACCGGGATGCCGAGAAAACGCGCGCGCCGCTCGTTCTCGCGGATCGCGATCAGCGTGCGACCGAACGGCGAACGTAACAGCCACGCCATCACACCGACCGACACCGCGAAGACCGCAAGGACTAGATAATAAAAAGCCCGCGTATCGTGCAGGATATCGACAGTGGTAATACCGAAATTGAGCGGCATGCGGGTCCAGCCGTTGAGGCCGTCATCGCCGCCGGTCACCGAATTCCAGCGGAAGGCGATGAAGTAAAAAACCTGACCGAAGGCGATCGTCACCATGGCGAAGTAAACGCCACGCAAGCGAATGATCAGCGGACCGATAATCGCGCCGGCAAGCGTGCCGACCAAAGTGCCGACCAGGATGCCGAGCCCGGTGCTCGGTACCAGGTAGCGGATGGTCATGCCGGCGCCATAGGCGCCGAGGCCGAAATAGGCCGCGTGTCCGAACGACAGCACGCCGGTGTAGCCGAGCAGGAAATTGACCGCCATGGCGGCAAGGCCGAGGACAACGACGCGTTCGCCGAGCTCGACATAGCCGCCGATTGCCGGCAGCCAGAACGGCATCGCCAGTAGCAATAACCAGACCAGCAGATTTGCCGATTGTTTATTGAAGCCGACGGACGTCATTAGAATCGCCCCTCCTCGCCGAGAAGACCGCGCGGCCGAACCAGCAGCACGACCGCCATCATCACGTAAATCACGGCCTCGCTGGCGGACGGGAAAAATACCGTGGTCAGGCCGGAAGCGACGCCGATCAGTAGTCCGCCGAGCAGCGTGCCCGGCAGGCTACCGAGCCCGCCGACAATGATGGCGACGAAGCTCGGCATGATCAGCGACGAGCCGATGGTCGGCTGCAGCCCGAGTTGCCCGACCGCCAACACGCCGGCCAAACCCGCCAAATAGACGCCGAGGCCAAAATTCATGCTGCGCAATACGCGCACATTGACGCCGAGCACCGAGACAGTCTCAAGGTCGAGAGTGCCGGCGCGGATGCGGATGCCTAGTCTGGTGTAGCCGAGGATCACAAACAGTCCGATCACCGCGCTGGCGACCACCAGCACCATGAACAGCCGGTAGCCGGTGAGGAAGAAATAGTCCGTGCTCAGCGGGGTCACCAGCCAGCCGGGGACCTGAAACGGCAGGCTCTGCGCACCCCAGATGAAGCGCGTGCCGTCTTCGAATATGAAGGCGAGGCCGAATGTCAGAAGCAGGCTGTAGAGTGGATCGCGACCATAGAGCCGGCGAATCAGGAATCGTTCCACAACAATGCCGAGAATGGCGGTCAGGACCGGCGCTACGATGAGGCCGCCCCAAAAGCCGATGAAGGGCATCAGCGTGAAGGCGATGTAGCCGCCGATTGCCAAAAACCCGCCATGGGCGAAATTGATCACTCCCGAAAGATTGAGGATCAGCGACAGACCGAGCGCCATCAGTGCATAGAATGCGCCGACGATCAGCCCATTGAAGACGTTAAAAAGAATAAGCTGTGTCATACGCGAGACAACATTTTCGATCTTCGCCCGCCACGCCACAACGGCGTGGTCAGCGCGATACAGTCACCGTTCAAGATCATCTGGCGATGGCCCCCTCAAGCCCCGGCATTCCGGGCGCCGCGATCCGGCGTCCGGCGCGTCCGATCATTGGCAAGCTAAGCCTTAGGCAGGCCACGTGAGCTTGCAGCCAGTGTCTTCCAACGTGCCGGCCACATCGGCGCCCTTGACGACGTTGGTCACTTTGAAGAGGTCGTCAGGCTCGCTGCCTTGGGCCTGCGCGTTCCCGACATAGAGGTTTGGGATCAGCTGGTTCTGGCCTTCGCGGTAGAAGGCTCCATCAGGCATCAGCGCGATTTCAGGCGGCAGCTTGAAACCCTGCAGTGCCTTGGCCATTTTCACCGCCTCAAGCGATTTCGCCGTGTTGGCGGCCAGCGCGCAGGTCCAGGTCGAGACATAACCGAACCACGTCCGTGCGGTCGGAACGCGGCCGGACTTCTTCTTGACGGCTTCGACGAACTCGGCGACGTGCGGCACGTTCGGCTGCTTCCAGTACCACTCGAACACCCAGGTGCCGATGCGCGCTTCCGGCGGCAGGCCTTCGAGCGGTTCGAGCTCCTGCTGCGCGCCGGCAAGATGGAATTTCTTGTCGAGGCCGAACTGCACGGCCTGCTTGAGCGCGTTCACCATGTCATCGCCTTGGGTCAGGAAGATGATGACGTCGGGGTTGGTCGACTGCGCCTTGATCAGGTAGGACGAGAAGTCGGTGGTGCCGAGCGGGGTCAGGTCGCCGCCGACCTCGATGCCGCCGAGCGCGGCCGCGGCTTTCTCCAACCCGGCCTGCAGCGTATGGCCGAAGGAGTAGTCCGGCGTGATGTAATACCACTTCTTGCCGTAGTCCTTGATCAGCGTGCCGGATATCGCGTTGGCTTCCATCTGCGTTGTGTTGCAGACGCGGAACACATTCCAATGGCAGCTCGAGCCGGTGATGGCGTCGGTATGGCCGCCGGGAACGATATGCAGCACGCCTTTCTCGAAGGAAACCCCAGCCATGGCCAGCGCCAGTGCCGAGTTGACGTTGCCGACCAGGAAGTTGATGTGGTCGCGATCGATCAGCTTGCGCGCCTTTTCCACCGCGGTACCGGCATCGCCGCTGGTGGAATCCTCGACCAGCAGCTCAGCTTGGCGCCCGAGTATGCCGCCCTTGGCATTGATCTGCTCGATCGCAAGCTGGCAGCCGATCAGCTCGTTCTTGCCGACCGCCGCATAGGTGCCGGTCAGCGGGTTATCGAGGCCGATTTTGACGGGTTCGTCGGCAAGCGACTTGACCACGAACGGGCTGGCGATTTGCATGGCGCCAATCGCGAGACCGGCCTCAAGTAGCGTTCGCCGCTTTACGGGGATGCTGAAAAGATCCTTGGACATCACGTTCTCCCTGAAGGTGTTCTTGAATGGCTCTGACGGCCCGGTCATCTTTGTCTAAATGACCGTTTTGTTCAATCAAACGAATGTCGCATAACGGCGCGAAATGCAATGTGAATGGGGGGCCGGAGCGAACGCGCAGAGCGTGGCGCAGCCCACTTTTTAGTCACCGCACCGCGGTTCGCCCTTCCGGCGCGTATAGATTTTCGCAATTACGGCAGTTGGGCGCTTGCCCCGTCGAGCGGTGAGACGTCGAGTGGTGAGACAAAGAGCCGCGACCCCCGCGCACAAGGGCGCTCGGCGGTCCGTCACGGTGTCACATACATGGTTCGGGCATCGGCGGTGAAGGCCTTACGCGAGTCCGGATCGAGATAAAACATGTGCCCACCGCGATAGAGCTTCAGTGCGGCGCGCTCCTCGCCATCGAACGCCGGAAGGTGTTCGAGCACATAGCGAGAATCGGAGAAGGGCGTGATCATGTCGCTGTAACCGTGGCCGATCATGAGCCGGAATGACGGCGACAGCGCGAACAGCACCCGCAGATCGTCGGCGACGCTGGCTTGCGCGCGGCCCGGTCCCCAGTCCCAATTGTTGGCGATATCCTCGGCGAGTAGTGTGTAGGACATCTCGGTCTTGAAGCCGAGCTCGTCGCGTGCGTAGCCGACGAACGCGCCGCCATAGCCGCGGATGACGCCGTCGAGGATCGGATCCGGACCCCGCGCCACCGGCGATTCGGGATACGGATCGTCGGAAGCGAAGGTCGCGTCGTAGCGACTGACGATCTTGTGGTCGCCGGCATAAAGATTCTTGAGGTAGCTGTCGCGGATGAAGCCGCGTGTTTCGGCCACTGCATCCAGCGACATTCCGGTCATTGCCGCGATCCGCGCGTAAAACGCCTTTGCCGCGTCGCCGTGCGGCGGGGCGCCGGCGAGCGTCGACAGATAGTCGCTAAGCGCGAAACGCTCGGCCTGCGCCAGCGCCTCCTTGTTGAAAGTGCCCTTGCGCTCGAGCTCGGCCGCGGCAAGCGACGGCAGTTGCAACGCGGCGGCGAGAGCGAAGCGGTCGCCGCCGAATTGGAACGCGCCCTCGAGCAGCGGCGACAGCATAAGTATTCCGGAGACCACGATGCCCTGGTCGTTCTGCAAAACACGCGCAACCTTGGCGGCGCGAAAGCCGCCATAGCTTTCGCCCAGAATGAATTTCGGCGAGCTGCCGCGGCCGCTTTTCGCGACATAAAGCGCGATGACTTTGGCCATGGATTCGGCGTCGCCGTGCACGTTCCAAAAGCCATGACCGCCGTCGGCCTTGGCCGCCCGGCTCCAGCCGGTGCCGACCGGATCGATCAGCACCAGATCGGTGAAGGCGAGCCACGTCTGCGGATTATCGACCAAATGGACGTTCGAGCCATCATGACCGTTCATGCCGAATTCGGCGATGCGCGGCCCGACCAGACCGAGATTGAGAAACGCCGATGCGGCTCCTGGTCCGCCGTTGAACACAAAGGTCACAGGCCGCGCCGAAGCGTTGGCCGATTTCGCCACATAGGCCGTATAGAACACCGCGGCCGAGCGCGCGCCCGATTGATCGAACAGCGAGAACGTTCCGGCGGTTGCCGTATAAGCGAGCTTGCCGGTCGGCACGTCGATGGAGTGCTCGGTCACCGCGTCGCTCGGCAATAGCGAAAGAATTCCGGGCCCGTTTGGCTGGCTTTCGTGCTGTCCGTCGTCCTGTCGATTGGACCGTTCGGCCGCGCCGTGGCGATCCTGCGCGATCGCCGGCATCGCCAAAACGGCGAACATCAGTGCAATAAGCGGGCGGCGAAGATCGAACATTTTAATTCTCCGGCTGGAGGCGTGTGCGCAGCGCCCTTATTCGAGCTCGACGGCGCCCTCGATCTCGACTGCAAGACCGACGCCCTCGACCATCAGCGTCATCCTGGCCGGCAAGGCCTCGGTGCCTTTCAGCCGGCCATCCCCGTTCATGATCGCCTCGCGAAAGTGCCGGAAAGATGGCTATCCATGGCGTCATTTTAGCGGATCGGCACGGCCGGCACGATCGGCTGTGCCGTTTCCGCTGCCGGTAGACAACGCCGATGAGATCGGAGAAGTTCTCTCCCCTCCGGCCAGGACCAGTAACGATTTGGCCGGCAAGGAATTGGCCGGCAATAACCGGTCCAGGAGACGCCAGCATGCCCATTCCCCGCGCTTCGAAAGCCCTCGCACGATTTACCGTGCTCGACCTCACTCGTGTGCGGTCCGGACCGACCTGCGTGCGCCAACTCGCTGACTGGGGCGCCAATGTCATCAAGATCGAGACCCCGCCTGGCATCGAAGAGTCGATGGGCGGCCCGCGGGAAGGACCCGATTTTCAGAACCTGCACCGCAACAAGCGCAGCATGACGCTCAATCTGAAGGCGCCTGAAGGCCTCGCTGCCTTCAAGCGCATGGCGAAGAAAGCCGACGTCATCGTAGAGAATTTCCGTCCCGACGTGAAAAAGCGGCTGGGCATCGACTACAAGACCATCGCCAAGATCAATCCGCGTATCGTCTACGCCAGCATTTCCGGCTTCGGCCAGGATGGGCCTTATGCCAACCGGCCCGGCTTCGACCAGATTGCCCAGGGCATGGGCGGGTTGATGTCGATCACCGGCCTGCCGGGGCAGGGGCCGGTCCGCGTCGGCATTCCGATTGCCGACCTCACCGCCGGCTTGTTCGCGGCGCTCGGTATCCTCGTTGCTTTGCTCGAACGCGATAAATCCAAGAAAGGCCAGCATATCGAGACCTCGCTTTTGCAAGCGCAGATTTTCATGCTCGACTTTCAGGCCGCGCGCTATCTGATCAGCGGCGAAGTGGCGAAACAGGCCGGCAACAATCATCCGACCAGCATCCCGACCGGCGTGTTCAAGACCAAAGACGGCTATATCAATATCGCCACCAGCGGCCAGCGGATATGGCAGCGCTTCTGCGAGACCATCGATGCCCCGGCGCTGTTGCAGAAGCCCGAATATAAGGATGCCCCGGGCCGCTCAAAGAACCGCGATGCGCTCAACGCCGAGATCGACACTTATCTCGCCGGTCGCACCAGCGCCGAATGGGTCGAGCGCTTCAACCAAGCCGGCGTGCCGTGTGGACCGATCTATGCCATCGACCAGATGTTCGCCGATCCGCAAGTGCAGCATCTCGGGATTGCGCAAAGCGTGACCAAGAAGGATAAAACAAAAATACGCCTCGTGGGCCAGCCGGTATCACTGTCGCGCACACCGTCGCGGCTTGTAGCGCGGCCGCCGGAGCTCGGCGAGCAAACCGATGCGGTGCTCAAGGAATTCGGTTTCAGCGCGCGCGACATCGCGACTTTGCACAAGGCCAATGCCGTGTGAAGAGCCTGCTGCGTGAAGGACGGGCCGTGTGATGCGGATCAACCCCCGCGAACGCTGCAGAAGACGAGAATTGAATAAGGAAATTGAATGATGTCTCAAACCGATAAGATGCTCTCGCGCAAGGACGGCGGCGTCGGCATCGTGACCTTCAACAATCCGGAGCGGCACAACGCCGTGTCGCTGGAAATGTGGGAGGCGACCAAGCGCATTCTCGATGACTTCGCCGCCGACAGCGACGTTCGCGTCGTGGTGCTGACTGGCGCCGGCGGCAAGGCGTTTGTCTCCGGCGCCGATATTTCGAAATTCGGAGACGAGCGCGCCACGCTGGAAGCCTCGCGGGCCTACAACGTCAAGTCCGATGCGGCCTATTCCAGCGTCGCCGACTTTCCCAAACCGACTATCGCCATGATCCGCGGCTATTGCATCGGCGGCGGGCTAGGCCTTGCCACCTGCTGCGACTTGCGTATTTGCTCCGACAATTCGCGCTTCGCAGTACCTGCGGCCAAACTCGGTCTGGGTTACGGGTACACCGGGCTCAAGCGGCTAGTCGACATCGTCGGGCCGGCCTTCGCCAAGGAGATTTTCTACACCGCACGCCAATTCGATGCCCAGGAAGCGCTCGCCATGGGGCTGGTCAACCGCATGGTGCCGGCGGCGGAGCTTGAGGCTCATGTTAAAAGCATAACCGATATGATCTCCGCCAATGCGCCGCTCACTATCAAGGCGGTAAAGTTCACGGTCGGACAAGTTGTCAAGGAGGACTCCAAGCGCGATCTCGCGCGCTCGACCGAATTGGTGGAGCAATGTTTCGCCAGCCGCGATTATACCGAAGGCCGCACCGCCTTTATGGAAAAGCGCAAGCCCGTTTTCACCGGCAGCTGAACCGACGCGTCCGATGGTAAGATTTTACATGCCCGAAGTTTGGGGCTGCCCACTGTTGCCCATTGGCGGTTCGTTGCTGGGCGGATCAGGGATGATGGGACGTTTCAACGTCGACAATTGCTTCTCGTCGTCCGGCGTGGCTTGCTAAGCTAAGTGAACGGCCGGCGCTCAATCATATGTCCGGCTCAATAGGCGGGGAGGCGACTTAAGATGTATCGGGCCACTAAAGACATCAAATTGCCGACGACGATCACCGGCTCGCTGCCGCGGCCGAGCTGGTACACGGAAAATCTCGGCACGCGTCATTTTCTCGAAGCCATGGTGAGCCGCCGCTTCCGCGAACAGTATGAGGACGCGATAACCTGCTATCTGCGCGATCAGGAGCTGGCTGGGCTAGATATCGTCACGGACGGGGATGCTCACTTCGACGACGACGTCGGCGGTCAGAGCTGGACCGCCTATCCGCCGAACCATATGACCGGCCTCGACATCGCGCATCCCGAGCCGACGCCGGCCGGCCGCGGCGGCATTCTTTTTCCGCGCGGCCACATCCTGCACGATTATCTGGAATCGCGGGTCATGCCGGTCATTACCGGGCCGATCGGACGCGGCAATCTGCAATACACCGCGATGTGGAAGGCAGCGCAGCGCTACACCACGAAGCCGGTTAAATTCGGCGCGGTGTCGGCTGAGATCGTCGCCTTCGCGTTGCAGGACCGCTACTACAAAAGCGTGCCCGAGCGTCTGTTCGCGATCGCCGACGCCTTTAACGAGGAATATCACGAACTCGCCGATGCCGGTTGCCCGGTGATCCAGATCGAGGAGCCGCAGATTCATCTGATCGCGGTGCGCAAGATTCAGGACAAGGTGATCACGCCGCAATTGATGGTCGAGGTGTTCAATCGCACCGTGAAGGGGCTGCGCGCCAAGACCGAAGTGTGGGCACATTCCTGTTGGGGCAATCCTTCGCAGCAGCGCATGTTTGCCGAGGTGCAGAGCTATAAACCGGCCCTGGAGACCTACAATACTGTCGATGCCGACGTCATCACGTTCGAGTCCTCGAGCTCCGGCGGCATCGATCTTGAAGCAATCGGCAAGACCATCGCGGAAAAGAAAATTGCCATCGGCGTCATCGACCATCACACGCTGCAGGTGGAAAGCCCGGACGAGGTCGCGGAGAAGATTCGTGCCGCGCTCAAATACATTGCGCCGGAACGGCTGGTGATATCGACGGATTGCGGTATGGGTCGCGAGGGCATGAGTCGTCGTCATGCCTTCTACAAGATCGTTTCGCTGGTGCTCGGCACCAATATCGTGCGCAAGGAGCTCGGCATCCCCGAGGCCGGATGCCTCGCGGCGGACGCGCGCTATTCGTTGGTGGCACCGACCAAATAACGATCGCTTTTCCTCAGCGCGATCGGCGCAACGCTCGAAATTTCGGAGACATCATGGCGCACGCGCAGACCGAGCCAAAACTGCTGTTGCCGTTCCTGCGACCGTTTTACGATATCGTCGTGCCGCTATCGTGGCCGATCGTCCGGCTCGCGGTCGGCTGGAATCTCATCGTCCACGGCTGGGGCAAAATCATGCGCGGTCCGGACGCCCAAGCCGCGGGATTTGCCCATGACGGCCTGCCGGAACTGGGGGTGAAAGTCGCCATATTCCTGACGGTGCTCGAGTTCGTCGGCGGCATCTTCATCGCCCTCGGCCTGTTCACCCGCTTCTTCGCCGCGGCGATTGCCATCGAAATGGGATATCTCGTTTGGCCGCATTATTGGGGGAATGGCTTTTCCTGGACCAACCACGGCTACGAATATGTGCTGCTGTGGGGTCTGGCGAGCCTTGCCATCGCGTTGCGCGGCGGCGGCCCCTACTCGCTCGATCGCAAGATCGGCAGGGAGCTCTGAGAACACCCATTTTGCCGCTCTTGTCTCCCGCGTAGACCGCCGCTACATGGGGGCTTCCGGAGAGGTGGCTGAGCGGTTGAAAGCACCGCACTCGAAATGCGGCATACGGGCAACCGTATCGGGGGTTCGAATCCCTCCCTCTCCGCCAATCCCTGTTCATGCGCCGGACGGCGCATGCGACTGACACCGGCGGCTATGCGCCGACCGCTCGAACTCGGTGGTTAGCGTACGCAATTGTACTCGCTGACCGAAATTGCACACCGGGAATAATTCCGAGAACTATGGGGATCATTACGCCGGCATGATTGCGCTCCTCCGCTTGCCGCTCCATGGTAGCAAGCTGCAACGCCGGTGAGAAAATGTCTGCACCCCTTGATTATTTCGACGCCGGTCTTCCCGGCGCCACCCAAGTCGTCCGTATAACGAGCCTCCACGAGGCCAAGATATTCGCACGCCGCTGGGTGATTAGAGACAAGGAGCCGGCTTTGAAGGCGCTGCTGCGGCATCTCGAAAAGGCCAATAGCTCCGCGACCGCGGATGTTGCGATCGAACAATTAAAGCACGCGCTGGCGCGCCGCGGCATGCTTGTCACGGCCAATCCGCGCGCTGACGGTTCTCTACCGACTCCATAATCCGTGCGCCGCGAACAAAAAAACCGCCCCTTGAGGGGCGGTTTCGGTTTGTCGCGTCTTGATAAGAACGTCTTGGCGCGCAGTTGTCTTGACGTTACGCCGCCTGGATGGTGCCGACGGCGATCTTGCCGGTGCGGCGGTCTTCCTGGGTATCGAAGGAAACTTTCTGGCCTTCGACGAGGCCGCGCATTCCGGCGCGCTCCAATGCGGTGGCGTGGACGAAAACGTCCTTGCCGCCGTCATCCGGCTGGATGAAACCGAAGCCTTTTTGGTCATTGTAGAACTTCACGGTGCCCGTATTCATAGAGATATCCTTTTGCTGATCTAGGTGCAGTTGAACCCAAGACGCGCTTTCCCGCGTCCCAAAGCTCGATTCGTCGATGTTTGGAGGGTCTGAACGTGCGCCTGGCATGCAGCAAAGGCGAAACGGCCCGATTGTCCGGCCAAAAGTCGATTAGCGATAACTATGAGATAAGCATGGCCTTTGCAAGGCGGCGCGGCCTCGCGTCGAGAGCCGACCGCTTCGCAAGTCGCCGATCAGACGGCGTCGGTGCAGGCCTGCGCGCCGTTCGCCGCGCCGAACCGCGTCCGCAATTCGCCAAACGAAATCAGCCGGCGAGCCGTTTCGTCCCAGAGCACCAGGCGCACGCAGGCGAGACTCTGGCCCAGCGTGAGCCGGCCGACATTGGCGAGATCGGGGTGGTTACGAAGCGCGAGCGGCAGCCGGTAAAACGGAATGCGGCTGCACAGGTGGTGAATATGGTGCACGCCGATATTGGCGGTGAACCACCGCAATACACCCGGCAGGTCGTAATGCGAGCTGCCATAGAGCGCAGCCGTTGGAAAGCTCCAATCCTGGTTTTTAAGCCAGACCGTATGTTCGAATTGGTGCTGAACATAGAACAGCCACACCCCGATCGCGCCGGACAGGACGGTGATAGGCAGATGCACAAGCAGGAACGGCTTGATGCCGATCGCCCACATCGTGGCGGCGACGACAAGCGCGATCGCGCCGTTTGTCGTCATGGTGCTGACCCAGGGTCCCCAGCCCTGCCGCATCAGTCCGCACGGCAGGCGGTGACGCAGCACAAACAGATAGGTCGGACCGATGCCGAACATGACGAGCGGATGACGGTACATGCGATAGCGCAACCGGCGCCAGCGCGACAGCGCCAGATATTCATCCACGGTCAGCGTATCGATGTCGCCAATACCGCGGAGATCGAGATTGCCCGCCGAGGCGTGATGGACGCCGTGCGCGCGCCGCCAAAAGTCATAAGGCGTCATCGTAAACACGCCGATCACGCGGCCAACCCAGTCATTCGATAGTCGATTGCGAAAAAGCGAGCCATGCCCACAATCGTGCTGGATCATGAATAGCCGGACGAGAAAGCCGGCGGCGGGAACGGACAGCAACAAATAAAGCCCGTATCCGACGGGGAGCAGCAACCACATCGATAGCCAAAGGACGACGAACGGCACGGCCGTAATCAGTATTTCGACGACGCTGCGCTTAGGATTCGGTTCGCGGTAGCGTGCAAGACTTTGTGTCAAAGCGCGCATATCGATCGTCTCGGCGCCCGCGTCGGCTTTCAGTCTATCGTCCAAAATTCTCTCCACGATTGTCGCCGCATGGTTGTCGCCACGGCCGGTGCCTAAAGCCGCCACAGCTATGCGAATTTCCAATCAGAGCAGCCTTATCTGGCCGCAACGCGCCTTTTTTACGCCCGACCTCAGGCAGAGCCCGTGCCAAATGCGCACCCGCTTGATCCGGCAAAGAGCAGGAACGGGGCTGTCGCCAGTTGGTAAAGCCGATTCGCTTACGCCGCCGACGCCGCACTTTACCGGGGACGGCCATGCCGGTCCACACAATGCTCAGAAGATCGGCGGACTTGGATACCGCACGATCTTCTCAATTCCGGACGCGCCGGCTCGTAGCTGGCTGGCAACACTGCATTTTGAGCTTATATTAGTATCGACCTTCGAGTGATGTTCGTTCGGACGATGCTTAGTGTTTTTTGACGAGGATTCGGCCGATGACCGAATTTAACTACAACGCCGCAGCGGAGTTGTTTCCGACGCGAAGACGCCTGCCCCGGCGTCAGCCACTCGCATATAGGCGATTTGCGCAGGCCGCACAGGCCATCCGTTTCGCTATCGAGGACATGCCGGCGGAGTCTCTTGTCGGCGCGTTTCTAGAAGTTGACGAGCAGCGATACGGCTGTGACGAAATCCGTCGTTTATACGAGAGCGCCGAATATCCCTTGAAGCGTCAATCTGCCTTGAAGCGCGATGGCGCACCATCATGACGGACAAGACGATCGACCTCGACCAGCATCGCGGAATGGCCGCCCAGAAGGCTACCGAGCTTCGTCGGATGTTGGCTGAAGTCGAAGAGAACGAACACTCATTGCGCCTTCGGCAAGACGAATTGGAAGCCCATTTACTGGCGGCGCCGGCGGTGCATTGGACTGATGCCGCCGAGAAGGCGCGCTATCTTCTCAGACTGTTCGCGACAACGCCGGCGGCGCAGGATCCGCGGCGACAGAAACTGATTGCTGCGGTACTTGCCGACTTCAAGCGGCTGTCAGGCGAAAGCTAGCGTAACGCAAGCGTTCATCACGGCAAACAGCGAGGACAAAATGGCCAAGGGACAAATGAGAAGCAATCGCGAGAAGAAGAAGCCGAAGGCGGAAAAGAACAAGACGAAGGACGTTCCCGTCGGGTCGCCATTCACGCCCGTCCGGATGACGGGTAAAGATGCCCGCGGCAAGAAATTCTCATAGGCAATCCGGGCCTTAGACGCTCTGGCCTCAAGGATAACCCACCGAAATTGGCGGTCTCATTCGGGGGCCGCGATCCAGCATTTTCGCAAGCCTTCGGTGTCGCGCACCCACCAATAATTGCCGTCCGAATTGTGCCCGGATACGCTGAATGTCTTCAGGTATTTTTTGACGGCAGCCAAGGCCGCCTCACGCGTGGGATAGCCCTGTCCGACCTGGCTGGCCGCGGCCGAACTTGTGCTCTTGAGTTCAAGAACCTTGAACATTGTCGGACTCCTGTCCGGGGCCTTCCGGACACTGCGTCACGGCGTTTGCCGTTACCCTAAGCTGTTGCCTCCGAAGTCGCAATCGTAACTGGATTTCCGTCACTCCGAAAGCACGAGGTCGCTCTCCGCAACCACGCGTTCGTGGGACTCGCTCCGGCTCTTGATCCGATACTGCGGTGTTTGCCCGTCGGCAGGCCGCAGGCTGACGATTTCATAATGCCCTCGTGCGGCCGATCGAAACGTCGATGGGATGAGATCGACGGATTGACCGACCTTGAACTTGTGTGAACGGTCTGCCATCGCGGCTCCTCCTTCAGCGGCGCTGAGCGTGCGATTCGACTAAGAATACGCCAGATTCGGGCTTTCGTCCCGCTTACTCTGGCGCTAAAGCCGAAAACTTAGGTCTTTGCCTGCTGTTTCGCGTCGCCACCGCTATCCGTCGAGGCGCCCGAATCGTGCTCGCGTGTCCAAACCGTTTCCAGCGGAGGTTTGACGGGGGTTGCGTACAGCCGGCTTGCCGAAGCCCGAGGTAAACCCAAGCCCGCATGGCTCACGAAGGCGAAAGCTATGCAACTCTTATTGGACATAGATGTGTTGGATTCAAGGCGTGCAGCAGCGGCCCGGCCTGACGCTTGTGCCATACGGCACCGTCGATGGCATTGCGGCCGGGAAGCGCGCATGGTGCGGCGATGTCGAATCACGCGCCATTGCATTCCCTCGAGATCATCTTTTATTCGACGGCGTTCATGCTCGCCGTTTTCGGCTTGGCTTGGTACGTCCTGCGATAACAAGGCCGAAACGTCCCATACGCGGCACCACCGCCATTCCTTCGTGAAGGTTGGGGGGCGATCATCCAGCAATTGTTTTGCGTGGGGCGCCGCCGGCCTGCCCTCATGCGCCTGCCCGCAGATGGATCGCTGCGGCCCCTCGCGCGTTATTAACGCAGCATATTGGGTTTATCCCGCGGTTGCGCGATGATCACATTAGGTCACGAATCTTTCCGCAAGACCAGGCAAGGTCCTGGATTGTGGTATTCGACCGGGCTGTTGAATGCCATTATTGCTTCCCCGCCCGATGGCGTATCGCCCGGGGGTTCCGATGGGAGCGCCGGTTGATGGATCGGATTGCAAAATAGGGAATAATATCATGCCGATAATTCCCTTACTGAAGCAGGCGGCGTTCGAGCCGGAAATGGTCGAGACCTTGGCTTCGGTATTTGAGGCCGCGTGGCAAAAAGTCGAACAATCGGGCAGCAAGCTGTCTTCGCCGGCCTATAAACGGGCCGCAAAGGAAATCATTGCCAAACGCATCATCGAGATGGCGCAGCGCGGCGAACGCGATCCAAGTGAGCTTGCCGACGATGCGGTAGCTTATTTGGAGCGCTCTTACGCCTAGACACTAATCCAGTTCGATCGAATCGGATCGGGGTCTCAAGTCCAGAGGCAGGCATTTTCAGGATTATGCTTTAAGAGCACGTGCTGTCGTTTAATCGGTATAGCTCAGGAAGCACTTCTCGAAATTGTCGCCTTGCTGAAAGGCCAAACGCCTGGCGCGCTCCTGCCGAAGTAAGCGGTGCCATTGCACGGACGTCAAACGCGTCGCTTG
>Ga0182013_10001488_pt1 | contig 32232 bp, 40 predicted proteins | sample 612S2MmetaG_FD_120487 | JGI IMG/M metagenome (GOLD analysis project Ga0182013, IMG submission 120487) | Permafrost microbial communities from Stordalen Mire, Sweden - 612S2M metaG | ecosystem: Environmental > Terrestrial > Soil > Wetlands > Permafrost | place: Sweden: Stordalen | collected... | reverse complement strand
CGCACGGTGAAACAGCGCCACGCCGAGTTCGAGCTCAAGCAAACGGATCTGACGACTGATCGACGGCTGCGCAACATGAATGCGCGCCGCTGCCCGGCTGAAGTGGCGATCCTGAGCAACAGCTACGAAGTACCTGAGCTGGTGCAATTGCATGACTCACGACGGTACTGCAGCACATGCCCATCAGCTATCAATATCAGCATATTTATGTCTTTGACACATCACCGGCGGGTTGGTCAGGATATGGATGGCGCAGCGTGAAGCTCACGAACAAAACGGAGAATCAGGTGGCAAGAAATGTTCGGTCGCAACCGATCCCCAGTGCACGGAGCCACGCGTTGCGAAACGACCCGGACGGATCACCCACGTCGTCGGACCGGACGCTACGTACCGATCGATGGTGGCTTCCGTCGCTGACGACAGCGGCCGTCCTGGGCACATTTTTGCTCTATACGATCGTTCGGGTATTTATGCGGCGATGGTATTGGGTCAACGAGTACCACTATCTCACCCCGCTGTATTCACCGTGTTTAAGCCAGTCCTGCGCGCCTGGATCGACGCATTTTGGTGCACTCCTGGGCAGCTTTCCGGTTCCCATTCCGCTCGCGATAATGCCGTTTGCCGTCATACTCGGATTCCGCGGAACGTGTTATTACTACCGCAAAGCAACGTACCGATCGTTCCTTTTATCGCCGGCGGCATGTGCAGTTCGGGAGCCGGCACGGTCCTATCGCGGTGAGAGCGCCTTCCCGTTCATCGCGCAGAATTCCCACCGATACTTCCTGTATCTGGCGTCGCTACTACTACTGATCGACACCTACGACGCCGGCCAGGCCTTCATGCCCGAAAGCGGCGGCTTCGGAGTCGGACTGGGATCACTATTGTTGCTGCTCAACGCCTGCGGCCTGTGGCTCTACACGTTGTCGTGCCACTCCTGCCGACACATTGTCGGCGGCCGGCTCAAAAACTTTTCCCGCCACCCCATCCGCTACAGATTGTGGACATTCGTTTCGCGACTTAACACCCGCCATCCACAAATTGCATGGACATCACTCATCCTCGTCATGATCGTCGACCTCTACATCATGGCGGTCTCAGCCGACTGGATCCGCGATCTACGACTCTACAATTAAGGCGAAAAGTCGGGATGAGTTACTGCGCTTGCGCGTTGTCCGCATAGGAGTTGGCCGGTGAGGTTGTCGCCCGAAATGCAGCAGCTTGTGCTCGAGCAGCGTCTGGGCTTCGTTGCTACCGTCACCTCAGACGGCCGGCCGAACTTGTCCCCCAAGGGAACGACCACTGTGTGGGACCAGGAGCATCTGATGTTCGCCGACCTGGCATCACCAAGAACCGTCGAAAACCTCGCAACAAACCCCCATATCGAAGTCAACGTCATAGACCCCATCACGCGAAAAGGCTTTCGCTTCAAGGGGACCGGCACCGTCTACAAAGACGGGGACGTATTCGAGCACGGATTGAAGATCCTGCAAGAGCGAGGCTTGACCGCTACGCCCGACCGCGTCCGATCCATCGTGGTCATCGACGTGGCCGCCGCCGCGGCGGTGATCTCCCCCGCCTATGACGACGGCACATCGGAGAACGTCATTGTCCAGCGCTGGCTTCAGCACCACAACGACCTGCATCGTCAACGCCGCCCCGAGCCCTGAGGTTATACCCGGGTCAGCAACGGGTCGACACGTCGAACCCGTAGTAGAGAAGGAATACGGCGGAAACGAATATGGCGGGTCACCAGTAAACGTCGCCGTTTTATACTGCTCTCCAACGGTTTACGGCTCTCAGAGGCCGTCGTCGTAGTCGTGCTGTCTGTCAGGGCGTGATGGCATCCCACGGATTCACCGCATCGACACCAGCGTCGACGAAGTCATCGACGTTGCGGGTCGCAAGTCCAGCGCTCCAGTTACGGCAGATTGCTGCTATTTGCGCGTCCGCCATGCTGATTGGCCGTCCAGCACGTTCTCGGGAGGCGACGATTTCCGCGTAGTGCGTCGCCGCCGGCGCATCAAACGGCAGAATCTGGTCCTCAAAATCCTCTGTCAGCAGCCCCTCGATCTTGGCCTGTAGTTCCCGCTTGCGGCGCCCCTTCGGCAACCGCGCAACGCCATACTTGAGCTCGGCCGCCGTAACGGCGGTGACCAGTACGTCCGAGACGGAAAATCGGTCAACCCAACTAACGACGCGGGGCTCTGGCGCCTTCCGCATCAACTCCGACACCACGTTGGTGTCGAGGACAATCACCCGCCAAACTCCGCAGCTCTTGGGCGCTCAGTTCGGTCCGGCAGTTCAAGGTCCGCGACGCCGGCGACGTCGGAGAACCGCTGTCGAATCCGTGTAGCCATCCCCGGACCACTCGACGAGCGCTCCAACACGGTACGCAAGATCTCGCGCACCTCAGATTCCATGGAGCGACCGTGCTCAGCGGCGCGCACGCGTAGTGCCGTCTTGAGATCGTCGTCAAAATCGCGAATCGTCAGGGTTGCCATTCGTCCCTCGCCTCCTGTGCTGTCATTGCACTCAATGCTAGCATCACAGAGTGTTCGTCGTGCGATTTCGGTCCAGCAAAATCGCACGTACATTGGCGGACCGGACGACACCGACAGCGCGCACCCCGACTCGAAGCATGCACGCGTGTTGAGCGGACGCCCCGTGTTGAAATATGGCGGGGTTACCGGTACGTCGTTTTACCTTGTTGGACAATGGTTGTCGATCATTTCTACTAGCCAGCGCGCCAGCCGCTGTCATGTCTGATGGCTGGATCACTCGCCGTCGTTTCCTGCAGCGGCGTCGCGGCCCTCGTCGGTGTGCTCGCAGGCACCGTCAACGAGGACGCCAGATCCATCGGTAAGGGTAACGACTCGCAGTTCGCGATCCACGATGCCGGTTGCCTCCCGGGCGGCCGCTAACGTCGCGTCGGCGCCATCCGGGTCGAGCTGTCGTAGCTGCTCGGCATGAGTGAGTGCCGCGACCGCGATGAGCCGCCTGAGTTGCTCGTCGGTCAGAGATTCGAGGTGGTCTCGGTCTGCTCCAGTCTCAGCCATTGCATCGATCGCCTCGCGTCGGCGTTGCTCGGCATCCCCGCCTCCTTGCAGCGCTGCCACGCTCGCCTTGGCATCTTTGATTAGCAACAGCAGGTGGAGTGCGTCGGTAGGTGACGGTTCGAACTGGTAGCGGGTGTAGAACCGGCGCGCTTCGTCGTGGAGGGCATGCACAAGGATGGCGCGGACACCGATCTGTTCTGCGACTTGCACGCTGCGGGCAATAGCGTCGCGCAGCAGGTTCTCCCCCAGCCCGCAGCCCTGGTGTTTGCGGTCGACCGCGAGGCGTGACAGCAGGATCACCGGTACCGGGTTGGGCATGTTCCGGCGGAATTTGCCGGACAAGTCGACATGTGACACCCCTCCAGACGCGAGTGCGTAGTAACCGACAACGCGACCATTTCGGCACGTGACGAAGCAGCGAGATGCGCCACCGGCGTGGTTCGTCAGTGCACGCGAGCGGAGGTAATCGTCCAGGCTGGGTTCCCCACTATCGAAAGTCGCGACGCCGTCGGACTCGCTAATCGGTCGCGGGAGACTGTATCCACTCACGCGTCGGGGTCGAACAACGACGGCTTGTCGAAAAGCTTCGCCAACGCCGGCTTGTACTGGACAGGCCGGTCGAGCAAGGCGCTGAACTCGGCCCACGCAGGTTCATCAAGTAAGAAGTGCCGTCGGTCTGCGAGAACGTCGCGAGCGTGTGCGACGGTGGCACACACCGTAAAGGTTGTCAGGTCGGTCCCTTCGACCTCGGCGGCACGACGAATCAATGCGTCCTGCTCAGGCGTCAGACGCACCGCGAAACGTTCAGACTTGGTAGCCACCTACCCATTGTGTGCCTGATAGGCGTACGGGTCAACAGGGGGCATTATTTGGCATGGCGGCTTACCGCCAGTTTTCTTAGCGGCCGACTGCCGTGCTCGACGATGGCGATATCATCAGATATCATCAGGATATGAGCGACGTGCTGATCCGCGATCTACCAGATGATGTACTAGCCGGAATCGACGCGCGAGCTGCTGAGCTGGGTTTGTCGCGCGTTGAGTACATTCGTCGACGGCTCGCCCAGGATTCGCGCGCCCCACGAGTTCCCGTGACTCGCGACGACTTACATCGCTTTGGACAGGCCATCGCCGGCCTTGCCGACGATGACCTGATGCGCCAAGCATGGCAGTGACCGAGTCGAGTTGGCTAATCGACAAGTCGGCCCTCGCCCGTCTTGCACAAAGCAGCGATCCGGACCTGTGGAGCAACCGCATCGAGCGCGGACTAGTGCACATCAGCAACGTGACACGCCTGGAAATCGGCTATTCGGCCCCGTCTGGTGAAGTCGCTCGACGCGAGTTTCGCGAATCCCCCTTGGCGGCGATGCCAGTCGAGTACCTAACGCCAAAAATTGAGGACCGCGCGCTGGAAGTCCAGCTGCTCCTCGCTGACCGTGGCCAGCACCGCGGCCCCTCGATCCCCGACCTCATCATCGCGGCCACCGCCGAACTTTCCGGTTTGACCATCCTGCACGTCGATAAAGACTTCGACACCGTCACCGCGATAACCGGACAACCCACCGTCCGACTGTCCTACACCAGCGGAGGCGACTGATGTCATACGGGCCAGCAAACAAGGCGGTGGATGCCAATCCCCGATATCAAGGTCAGGTGAGAGCGGACGGTTCGGCATCACACACCGTTCAGGGCGGCCAGCACTCGCGACGGGGCGAGTCGCTGGTCAGGGTCGAGGGCAGTGCTGATACGGGTGAGACGCTGCAGTCCTGAGTGGTCCAGCCCGCTGGCGTCGGTGACACGGCCGTCGGCGAACGACGCCGTGGAGCGTCCGATGTCGGCCGGCATCGCGGAGGCACGCACTTTGGACAACCCGTCCTCGGTACGCGAGCGGGAGGCGACGTCGGTGGCGGTACCCACTGCGTGCAGCAGGAAGGGTCCGGGCACCGCGGTTGTCGCACCGTCGCGGGTGTGTGCTTCATTGTCGAGGTTGCGCAACTCGATCATCGCCAGCGGCGAGTCGACTGCAGTTGCGGTTTCCAACGCGTCAGCTGCCACGGCCAGCGCGTCGGGTCCCAGCCATCGGCCGATGCCCAGCGCGGGAACCGGGTTGGGCGGGTCGAGGTGAATTTGGGCAAGCCGGGCTGCGTCGGCGGGCGCCCAGCTGCTGTCGATCACGGGCGCGGGCGCCATTCGCAAAGCGCGCAACAGCGGGCTGGCCGCGTCGGGGCCCTGCGGTGAGGCGAAAGCCAGATGCACGATCGGGACACCTTGCAGCGCCGGGGGAAACATGGGGGCACCCGGCGGCGTGCGCAGCACGCTGATACTCGTCGACAGCGCATCACCGATCTGCCCCATGGCGCTCACCCATGCGTCGACGACCGGTCCAAGCGCATCGATGCTCCACAGGCGATAGCCAGCCCACAGCTCCTGGGGCGCCACTAGTTCAACGGTCAAAGCGGTCGCCACGCCGACCCCGCCCCCGCCCCGAAACGCCCACAGCGCCTCGCGATCGACGGTGTCAGCTGCGTCCTCTTCCGCCCGCCGTATCTGCCCGTTGCCATCGACGTAGTCAACAGCCAGCAGCGCCGAACTGGCCATCCCGTAGGGGCGGGTCAAGAACCCGACACCACCTCCGAACGTGTAGCCGGCGACGGCCACCGTTGGCGAGGTGCCAGCCAGTCCAAGCAGCCCGTCTCGTTCGGCCACCGCGTTGACCGCCGACCATGTCGCGCCCGCACCGACGTGGGCGATGCGTGCCCGGGCGTCGATGTGGACCGCGTTCAATCCGGAAGTGTCCACCAGTACCCGATCGGATTCGATCGGCGCACCCGCGCCGTGCCCGCTGGCCTGTACGGCGACCCCTAGGTTGCGCTGCGCGGCCCACTGCACGGCTTGCGCGACCTCCTCGGCGCGGCGCGGGTGAGCCACCATGGCCGGACGCTGCACGACCGTGGCGTTGTGCGGGTGGGTCGCGGCCCGGTATTCGACGCTGTCCGGCGGCGACAACAGATCGGCTCTCATCTCGGTCATCTCGTCCTGTCCCATGTGGTGAGGTGTGTGATGTCGGTGAATGTCGCGGTCACGGTTTACTGCTCAGGAAATCAGCAGAAGCGCGGACGTGATGAGCATGACGGCGGCGGTGACGCCATGGACTCCCCAGGCGATGGACTTGGAGCCACCGTTGCGTAGCACGATGGTCGCGTCGGCGAGCGGAATGATCGTGGCGGCCAACATCACCCAGCCGACCAGGTGGGTCGCGCCGGCGATCATCAGGATGATGACGAATAGCCCCGTGGCGATGTCGCGGACGCCCTTGACGCTCAGGTAAGCGCCTGCACCGGGTTGGTCCAGATCTGGGAGCACACCGTAGCCGGCGGCGGCGACACGGGGGGCGACGAGGAAGCGTGCGCCGATGAAGATGATGCCTGCGGCGAGCAGCCCGGCGAGCACGTAGCCGATGGTGGTGGTGATGGTCATGTCGAACACTCCTAGGGTTTTGTCAGCGGATCGGTGAGAACGAGGTCGGGTCGAGCAGTGCCGTCTGAACGTCGACGATGTCGTCGACGTCGAAGCCGGCCATGTCGGCGGAGAATTCCGGGCTGGTCATGATCTGGCGGGTGAGGTGTTCGGGGTCGGCGCCCGGTGGGTAGCCGATCAGCGCGAAGAGGCGATTCGCGCCGCCGCTTTGCTCGGTCCACACACCGTGGGTGGCGATCCCGAATGTTGTGAAGGTCGCCAGGTGGCGGGCCCAGTGCACCGTCGCGTACTGCTGCAGAGCTTCCGGCGAGCGCAGGGTGTAGATCCTGAGCTGAAACATCGAAGTCGAGCTCCTTTACTTGAATTCGGCTGGGGTACATCGGTGGGCGGGGGCGGGTCAGATCATCAGCACCACGCAGAGGGCGGCAACTGCCAGACCCTGCAACACCGCGCGGGCGTAGATGATCGAGTCCCACTTCGCCTGGAGCGCACGCCCGTTCGAGAGCGACTGGCCTGCGTCGGCAGCTGCTGTCATTTGCCTGTTGATGGGTGCGCTCACCTGGGTGTAAAGCACGAGCCAGATCACCAGCAGGACCAGCGCGGCACCGGCTGCGAGCGCCTGCGCCCAGTGCGCGGCCACCGCGGCCAGTACCGCGCTCACCGCAGTGGCCACGACCCCGAGCACCCCGGGCACCGGCATGCGCCGGTCTCCGTAGCGGTGCACGCGTCCCATGACCGCGACCAGGGCGGCGTCGTCGACCGACGCCAAAGCTGGTCGCATCGCGATCGCGCAGAACACGTCGGTGCCGTAGACCACCGCAGTGCCCAGCACCGCGATCAATGCGGCGACACGGGTGAGCAGGTCCAAGTCCATGTCGTAGCTCCTTTCGGTCGTAACTGCTAGCAACGCTAACCCCTGGTGTATTCCCGTGTCAATAGCGGCGCTAGTGTTTCTAGCTGTGATACCGTCGGAGGGTGGCCATCGAGAATCGCCGTGAGCGTGAGCGGTCTGCCCGACGGCGGCTGATCATCACCACGGCCCGCACGCTGGCCGAGGCCGAAGGTTGGGAGGCCGTCACCACGCGTCGGCTGTCCACCGAGATCGAATACAGCCAGCCCGTGTTGTACAAACACTTCGCCGGTATGGAACAAATCGCCGACGCTGTCGCGATCGACGGGTTCGCCGAGCTTGCCGAGGTGATCCGGTCCGCCCGCTCGGACGCCGGCGCCGCGGCCAGCGACGCCCTGTCCCGGATTGCGCACGCCTACCTGAACTATGCCCGCGACAACCCGGCTGTATACGACGCGATGTTCACCCGTGCGACCACCTTGCGCTTCGCCGCCCAGGACACACCACCGCAGCTGAGGGCGGCCTTCGCCGAGCTGCACCAAGCGGTCGAAGGGGTCACTGACGATCAGGACGCAGAAGCGCTCACCGAAGTGTTCTGGGCCGCACTGCACGGACTGGTCACCCTTACCCGCACCGGCCGACTACGCCCTGGCTTCGACTCGGAACGTCTCCAACTGCTCGTCAACCAGTTCACCAACAGATCCGAAGGTGTTGCGCAGGTGAAGCATTGACGGATTTGAGTCGAAGAGGTTGGTCGCGTCGCAGGAAGCTACCGCGCCAAACTCACACGACAGCAAAAGATCATGTCCAGCACCTCGCCGACAGGCCCAGCCCGCCCAGCCAAAGCCATGACGGCAACCAGCGCCACTCCCCTATATATCGTCGATCTGCGACTCGGCATCGTTGACTTGTCATTGTGAGGAATACGGCGGGATCGAATATGGCGGGCTACCAGTAGTAAGTTGGTTATGCGCATGTGGTGCGAATACGAGTGCTTCTACTTCCGCGACGCCAAAAGTGCAGATATTTTCCGGGCCGAAGCAGTTGTTCGTGACGATTCACGCGTTGGTCGGTGAGGTTCGCGCCGGTGATGTAACCAGCCTCTTCGCCGACGCAGGAGCCGTCGAAATGATGCGGCCGCCCTCCGGGAGGTGTTTCAGCGCTGCTTGAGTGGCGATGAAGAGGCCGCGCACGTTTAGGTCGATGACCTGGTCGATCTCCTTGAGCGTCGTCTCCTCGAACGGCTTCGGAATGGCGGTACCAGCGTTGTTCACGAGGATGTCGAGCTTTCCGTAGGTCGAGATCACTGTGTCCACCGCCGACTGGACGGCCGCGGCGTCCGTGGCATCGGCGTGCTCAGGATCAGCCGGCTGGCGGCAGCACCGGTGGACGGCATACGTTGGCGGCCGGGTCCCACCACCAGCCGTTGTCGCATGCCAACGGTTGCGGCCCGACACCGAGCGGCCGGCATAAATTAGCCGTCGGGTCCCACCACTGGCCTGGCTGACATGCCAACGGTTGTGGGCCGACATTGAGCGGTCGGCAGACCTTGCCCGTCGGGTCCCACCATTCGCCGCCCGCGCAGTCGGCTGAGCTCACCGCCGGTGTCGCGATGGTCACGGCTGCCATCGAGGCCAATACCATCATGACGACGGCAACAAGATGGCGAACGAATGTGTTCACTACGGGCCTCCCTAGTGGTGTGTGCACTATCGAATCGGGCCCGGCCGCACAGGTCAAGCCGCAGGAGCGGTTCCCCCGGGACATCGGGCCATTTGACGCCCAGAAGAAGGGCTGCCAGTTAAGGGGGCAACATCGTGGCTGTAGCGTGACGGCCGTGAAGTTCTCCCGGGTGTTTTCCTCCGTCGCGCTTGCGGTCTGTGTCGCGGCAACCGTTTTGACGTTCGCTACATCGAGCACGGCAACGGCGGCCGGCTCGTGCCCTACCGCGGCACCGCAGAACGCTGGAACGCCCGAGTGGACGCTGGCCGGGACCACCGGCAGCGTCGCGGTCACCGGATCCACCGATACGACGGCTCCGCGCGTGAACGTCACGACACCGTTCAGTGTGGCCCAGACCCAGGTGCATACGCTGCAGGCCGGAAATGGGCCGGTGGTCTCGAGCATCGCAAAGGTTTCGGTCTGCTACATGGGCGTCAATGGACGTGACGGGTCCGTTTTCGACAGCAGCTACCAACGGGGCGAGGCGGTCGACTTCCCGCTTACCGGAGTCGTGGCCGGCTTCCAGAAGGCCATCGCGGGGCAAACGGTCGGGTCCACGGTCGCCGTCGCAATGACGTCCGCGGATGGCTACCCTGACGGTCAGCCCAGCGCTGGAATCCGGCCCGGCGACTCGCTCATCTTCGCGATCAAGGTCCTCAGCGCTTCGAGCTGAGTGTGGCGGCCCCATTGGGGAAGCGCCGGCGAGAAATCCGTGGACTGTGACTATATCGAATTCCTACGATGTCCGTCGTGCGCCTCGATACGATCAAATTCAGCCAGGAGTGGGCGAAGGCGCGGAATGCCCGGCGGCGCGAAAGAGGCAATACCACTTAGGAGAAACTCCGTATCTCTGCACCTGTGGGTTTTGGTATTTCGGCTCGGCATGACACAGATGGTAGCCGTGTTGCGCCAGTAGCGGACTAATGTCGGTACCGGTCATCAGCCGTACGTCCTTTCCCTCCTGCCCGCCCATATTAGGGACGATGAAGAGGTATTCGATCTTCAGCTCTGCGCATCGGGCAAGCCAGTAATCGACGGCCTCGATCGCGCATTCGGAAAAGCTATGGATGTTGACTGCCAGGTCAATTGTTCCCGGGACGAGATCGTCTTGAGCGTCGAACGCGATAACGCGCGTACGTTCCACGGCCTTTTCAGCCAGGTAGTACTGGGAGACGAAGGTCGACTCCGGAATGGCATCGATGCAAAAGTAGGTATCAATATTGCTCAGCGCTGTCACAGCACGGTACGCGAGCCTGCCGTATCCCGCGCCGATATCGAGCACCTTCAACCCGGGCCGACGCGAGATTTGCAGCGACCGTTCGAGAAATAACAGCTCACAGACCGAGTCCAGGAGGTCGCGGCTGACGAATTTGTTATTCCCCTCCTTATCTGTGTCGCCAGTTGGAAACGTAAAGACGCCATAGTCGCCGGCTTCAGTGAGGACGTTAAAAAGCCCGAGCGTGTCGATGCTTTTCAAATACAAGTACGTCAGAACATATTTTTCCGATGTATTGTTGTCCTGGAACTGCCAAACGTAACAATTGTCGCCCCTAAAATAAAGCAAATCCTGCTCGGCGACGTATCCGGCACGCCAAAAGGGCGCTGTGCCGATGAGATCCTGCAATCCCGCATAGCGCTGACGCAGCGCCACGAGAGCGGGATTGGTCGCCCGCAGGGCGGCGCGATCAGCAAGGGCGATGCCCCGACCCGAGTGGCCCCTTCGGTTGCGAAACCAGGCATCGGCGCGCGCCCGGATTATGTTGACGGGCTGCCGCGCCCCCAACCCGATCAGCCACGTCAGCGCCTCGGCGCGCCGCCGCGACGCGACGCTTGCTTTCGCCATGCTCCTATTATCGTTCGTGATCTCTGTCAGTTCGGGCTTGGGCGACAACACCAACTAATGAGCTGGCGGGCACAGATCGGCCGAGGTGTAGGCGATGAGGTTGTTGGCCATATCCGGGGTGAGCCCATTGGGCCCCTCTTTGCCGTCGGAGCGTTGCAGTGCGAGAGCTACTAGCTGCTCGGGAGGGGCGCCGTAAGACATCTGTTGGCACAGTTTGTAGCCCACCTGCAGCAGCGCCGGGTCGCCGCCGTTGAAGTCGCGGATGCCGGAGTTGTGCAGGTCGTTGAGGTAGCTGGCCTCGTCGGCGTGTGCCGGGCTGGCCCAGACGATTCCGGCGACGAGAAGTGGGCCACCTGCTAGCGCTGTGCCCATAAATCGACCTTTGCGCCTCTGTGCGGCCATGGCTTCTGCTCCTTTGTCTGCGTACCGGCCCGTGTTTGAAGACGCGATATTACACCAGGAAAGTGCACGAAAAGCTGCCAGCAAGAATGGGCTTTTGAGCCATTTCGCTAGGAGGCAGATTCCATTTCGGCGATCAGATCAGCAAGGGCAAGGATCCGCTCGGCGTTGCGTACGTGCAGGCTTTCGATCATGCGACCGTCTACGGTTATGACGCTGTCCCCCGTTGCTTGAGCCTGCTGGTATGCCGAGACGATCTTGCGGGCATCGGCTAGCTCGTCTTGCGATGGACCAAACACTTCGTTGGCCGGGGCGAGTTGGGACGGATGGATCAGGGTCTTACCGTCGAAGCCCATCTCGCGGCCCTGTCGAGCCTCGGCGCGAAAGCCGGCTTCGTCAGTGATGTTGTTGAATACCCCATCCAAGATGGCCTTTCCGGCTGCCCTTGCCCCCAACATGGCCAGTGCCAATGCGGGCAGCACTGGCGCGCGCCCGGGTACATGCAGGCCGTGCAAATCGTTGACCAGATCGTTAGTGCCGACCACCAGCCCAGCCAAGCGATCGCTGGCCGAGGCGATCTCCTCAACCCTCAAAATGGCCCTGGGCGTTTCGATCATCACCCACAGCCGCAAAGACGTCGGCGCGTCGAGCGTGTCGAGCACGGTGGCCAGCGCTCGAACCTGTTCGCCACCCTCGACCTTCGGCACCAGCACTCCGTCGGCGGTCGAGCCCGCCACGGCGGCCAGATCATCGTCATGCCAGTCGGTGCCCAAGCCGTTGACGCGCACCACGATCTCACGGTGTTGGTAGCCGCCGGACGAGATCGCCTCGCATACCCTCGCCCTTGATTCGTCTTTGGCGTCGGGACCGACCGCATCCTCGAGATCGAAAATCAACACGTCCGCCGGTAGTGTTTTCCCCTTTTCCAGCGCCCTGGCGTTGTTGCCCGGCAAATAGAGGGCAGATCGGCGCGGGCGCAGTGTCGGTGCCATGGAGTCGTTCATATATACCGACATACGTTCACAGGAACGGATCCCTGGGAACGTCGAACTGCGCCCGGGCGATCTGTTCGACCAGGGGCGCCAGCCTGGCGCGGGCCCGGTCGTGTGCGGAGTCGAGATCGTAGGCCCGGTAGGCGTGAGCGTCGGCGAAGTCTGCGACGATCGCGAAGCTCCAATTCCCGTCGCGCAGGCCAAGATCGCTGCCGATCGTAAAGCTGAGCGTGCCGGGACAATTGAGTCGGCGGAAATCGTCCTGAATGTCAGCGACCTCGGCGGGATCATGGCCTGGCTTGAGCTTTACGAGCACCACATTGCGGATCACGGTGCCACGGTAGCAGCGGCGCGGAGCTCCCGGAACGGGCATGTCGCAGATGAATTCCTAGTGGCGCGCCGCCGAATCCCCCATGGTTTTAGCCGCCTGCGGACGCCCGCACTTGGCCACGCGTCGATGGTCGCGCACTACTAGTACACCTTTGTGCTGCGGATACGGCGCGGCGGTGGAAGTATCGCGGGCGTGGCCACCACCAAAAAACCGCAAACAATCGCCTACTCAGCACCAAGCGCACGCCCGCGCCGCTACGACCATGATTTGGTCGACCCCCACGTCATCGTCCTGTTCGGTGCAACCGGCGATCTGGCCAAACGCAAGCTGATCCCCGGCCTTGCCTACTTGGATCAGTCCGAGCTAGCGCCCGATATCCAAATCATCGCGACGTCGCTGGAAGAACTCACCGACGACGAGTTCCGAGACGTCGCCAAGGCCGCAATCGACTCGTTCGGCACGCACAAGCTCACGCCCGAACAGTGGGCAAGTTTTGCGAAAAACATCAGGTACGTCCCGCAGGGTGCCGGACCCGGAGCACTTGCGGCGGCGGTCGCAGAAGCCGAAACTCACCTGGGACCGAACGTGCGGCGGCTGCACTACCTGTCGGTCCCCCCGAAAGCGGCACGCGACGTCATCACCATGCTGCGCGAGGCTGGCCTCGTCGAGCGCTCCCGGGTGGTCATGGAGAAGCCCTTCGGCACCGACTTGGCCAGCGCAGTGGCGCTCAACGACTACGTACACGACACATTCGAGGAATCGCAGGTTTTCCGGATCGACCACTTCCTGGGCAAGGAGGCAGCCCAAAACATCCTGGCGTTTCGCTTCGCCAACGGTCTATTCGAGCCGATCTGGAACCGCAACTTCATCGACCACATCCAGATCGACATTCCCGAAACCCTGGGTCTGGATCAGCGGGCGAACTTCTACGAAAGTACGGGCGCCTATAAGGACATGGTCGTGACCCACCTGTTCCAGGTGATGGCGTTCGTGGTGATGGAGCCGCCGACGGCGCTAGAGCCGCGTGCCATCAGCGAAGAGAAGAACAAGGTGTTCCGGTCGATGTTGCCGGTCAAATGTTCGGATGTGGTTCGCGGCCAGTACGGCGGGTACCGCGAAGAGACCGGAGTGGCAAAAGATTCCGACACCGAGACGTTCATCGCGCTCAAGGTCGGCATAGACAACTGGCGCTGGGCCGGTGTGCCGATCTATCTTCGCACCGGCAAGAAGATGGCCGAAGGCATCCGCATCATCTCGATAGCATTCAAAGAGGCTCCCCGAACGATGTTCCCGGAGGGATCGGGGGTAGGGGCCCAAGGTCCCGATCACCTCACGTTCGACCTCGCCGATAGATCGAAGGTTTCGCTGTCCTTCTATGGCAAGCGGCCCGGTCCCGGTATGAAGCTCGACAAGTTGTCGATGCAGTTCTCCTCACAGGAGATCGACAGCGTTGCTGATGCGCTGGAGGCCTATGAACGGCTCATCCTCGATGCGATGCGTGGCGATCACACGTTGTTCACCACCGCCGACGGCATCGAATCGTTGTGGGAGCGTTCGGAGCAACTGCTGGATGACCCGCCACCGGTCAAGAGCTACCCGGCCGGCACCTGGGGGCCTAACGCCATTCATCAATTGATCGCGCCGAATGCGTGGCGGTTGCCGTTCGAGCGTGGGTGGCGCGAAAAAAAAAGCTAATGAGCGATCGGGTGTAGGCCCAACCGCGGGATCCCCCTGAAATCGTCCGGGTTGCAGGTGTACAGCGGGAGGCCGTGAGCGATCGCACTCGCAGCGATCAGGGCATCGTAAGCGCGTGCTGCCGGTTTGCGCCCGGACGCGCGCAGCGCTGCGGCGACCCCACCGAAGGCTCTGGCGCAGTCGGCGTCAAACGGAAGAACTTCAAAGTCGGCCTCGGCCTGCTGTAGATGTTGCTGGCGGGCGCTGCGGTCTTCGTCGTCGCGGGCGACGTGCGGACCGACGGACAGTTCTGCCAGGGTGATCGCACTGATAACCGATTCGTCGGGAAGGGCCGTCGGGTCTGTGATCTCGCCGAGCAGGATCACCGCGGAGGTATCTAGCATCCCCCGCCGTGGACTGTCGGCTGTCACAGCGTTGGATCAATCAGGTTGTCAATGTCGCGACGCAACGCGTCGGGATCAACCCTGGGAAGGTGTTTGCGGCGGCGGATAAGTTCGGCCGGTCCGACACTGGGATGCGGCAGGGGACGTAATTCGGCCACCGGGGTGCCATCGCGGGTGACGACGACTCGCTCGCCGCGTTCGACGCGGCGCAGGACGTCTCCCCCGCTGTTGCGTAATTCGCGCACTGTCACCGATTCCATAGCGATCAGTGTATCACCGGTGAGACAGTTGGGGTCCACCGATTAAATTGGTGAGTTTATTCGGGCGTAAGAGGCTTTTTATTCCGATGTCTTGAAGTGGAATGACGAGACCCGTGGATCCGGTGTCGACCAGCACGGGCACACTTTTTCCGCCGTTCACCGAGATATGGGCAACCGGCTCGGTGCCGCCAACAATCTGCAGCGGAACGGATACGTTCGCGGGTGCGCCAACGGCCCCTCCGAGGTCAATCACCGATCCTGCGCGCCCACCTTATCGTGACCTCTTTCTCGGCGCCTCAGTTTGCAAAGGACGGGTCCTTCGCCGCGAAATCAGGGGCTCGCCGCGCTTGGGCGCCGACTGCCCCCGGCGTCGCCATTGCCGGCGGTGTGTCAGCATTTGAGGATGAGTGAACGCAGGCTTGTGCCTATCGTTGGTGTCTTGGTCGTGGCGATGTGGGCGCTGCTGGGGGTGCCCCTCGCCCTTCCTGCCGCTTCCGCCGATCCGTGCTCGGATGTCGCGGTGGTCTTCGCTCGCGGCACCCATCAGGAGCCTGGTCTCGGCAACATCGGCCAGGCTTTCGTCGACTCGCTGACCTCGCAGCTCGGCGGGCGGTCCGTCGACGTCTACGCGGTGACCTACCCAGCCAGCGACGATTACCACGGCAGCTCGTCGGCCGGTTCCGCCGATGCGAGTGCGCACATCCAGGGCACTGTCGCCAGCTGCCCGAACACCAAGATTGTGCTCGGTGGATATTCTCAGGGCGCGACCGTGATCGACTTGGCCACCAACGCCATGCCCGCCCCGGTGGCCGGCCATGTCGCCGCTGTCGCCTTTTTCGGCGAGCCGACGAGTGGATTCTCGAGTGCGCTGTATGGCGGGCAGCCGCTGCCGACAATCAATCCGCTCTACAGCGCTAAAACGATCAGCTTGTGCGCTCCTGACGACCCAATCTGCTCCGGTGGCGGGAACATCATGGCGCACGTTTCATATATCGAGGCCGGGATGACAAACCAGGCCGCGACATTCGCGGTGAACAGGCTCGGTCTAGGTCCTAACGCTTAGCGGCGGCGCACGAGACGCGGAGGTGCTTAGGTCGGGATTGTGACATCCCTGTCCAACTTCTTCCGCGACATTGTTGCGGCTCGAATTCTGGTGGCCACGCTGCTCGGCGCTGCCGTCGCTCTGACGGTGGGCAACACGGTTGGCTGGCGATACGCGCTTGCCGGCTGGGTCGCCGGCGCCGGGGTGTACGTGGTGTGGACGCGGCTAATCCTCGGCGGAATGGATGCTGAGCAAACGTGCAGACATGCGACCCGGGAGGACCCCACCCGCTGGTTCGCCGATGTGGTGATCGTGTCGGCGAGCATCGCGAGCCTCGGCGGGGTCGGCTACGTGGTGGTCGCCGGAACGGGCTCCGCTCCCCAAACCTTGCAATCCGCCATTCTGGGCATCTTGAGCGTCGCGGCGTCCTGGTTTGCGGTGCATACGCTGTTCACCGTGCACTACGCGCGGCTCTACTACTCGGATGAACCGGGCGGAATCAACTTCCACGACCCAGAGCCGCCCTGTTTTCGGGACTTCGCTTATGTGGCCTACACCGTCGGCATGACCTACCAGGTGTCGGACACCGAGATTGGATTGAGGTCCATCAGGGGGACGGTGCTGCGACACGCGATGCTCTCTTACCTTCTCGGCGCGGTTGTCCTGGCCGTCACGATCAATCTGATCGCCGGTCTCGGTTCCAAGTTCCAATAGCGCGCCGAGCTACGCTGGCCGGTATGGCCATTGAGTCCACCATGCTCGCCCTCGGCACCCCCGCCCCGCCGTTCACGCTGCCCGAGCCGGCCACCGGCGGCACCGTCAGCCTCGACGAGCTGACGGGCCCAGCCCTTGTCGTCGCGTTCATCTGTAATCACTGCCCGTATGTAAAGCACGTCGCCGCGGGGCTCGCCGCGCTCGGCCGGGACCTCGCCGAACAGGGGGTCGCGATGGTCGCCATCTCCAGCAATGACGTCGTCACCTACCCGCAGGACGGACCTGACGAGATGGTCGTCGAGGCGCTAGGCCACGGCTGGACGTTTCCCTACCTCTACGACCAAACCCAGGACGTTGCCCGCGCCTACTCCGCGGCCTGCACACCCGACATATTCGTCTTCGATGGCGAACGTCGGCTCGTCTACCGCGGCCAGCTCGACGATTCCCGACCCAAGAACGAGCGACCGGTGACTGCTGCTGACGTCCGGGCGGCGGTCGATGCCGTGCTCGCGGGGCGGCCGGTCGACAGCGACCAGCGGCCGTCGATCGGGTGCGGCATCAAATGGCGTTGAGTCGCGCTTACCCAAGCTAGGTATGCGCCGATGAAAGTTGCGCTGGCGGGCTATGGAAGCCGCGGCGATGTCGAGCCGCTGGCTGCCGTCGGTCAGGAGCTGCTGCGCCGGGGCCATGAAGTGCGCACGGCGGTCCCACCCAACATGCTGGAATTCGTGGAGTCGGCGGGGCTTACCGCAGTCGCCTTCGGGTCCGAACCGCCGCGGCCGGGCGGTAAAGACTTCGCCCCCGCCAACGCGATCCAGAACCCGGCCAGCTTGATGGCCGAAGTCGTGGGGCATATCACCCAGGCCTGGGCGGAGTGGGGCACGGCGCTGACGGAGTTGGCGGACGGTGCGGATCTGCTATTGACGGGCAAGGTCGAGCAGGGTCTGGCCGCGAACGTCGCTGAGTACTACGGCATTCCGCTGGCGACGCTGCAATACTTCCCCGAGGGGGATTCGCCCCTGGGCGGCTTGCTTGGGGATGTCACTCGGGAGTCGCAAGACGCCCAGCGTCGTGCGCTGGGCCTACCCCAGGCCACCGGACCGTCGATGCGAGCTGACTTGGAAATCCAGGCCTATGACGAGCTGTGCTTTCCCGGGCTGGCAGACGAATGGTCGCAACAGGGTGATCCTCCGCGCTTCAGGCCCTTCGTTGGTGCTCTGACGCTGGAATTGCCTGGCGACGCCGACGACGAGGTGTCGTCGTGGATTGCCGCGGGGACGCCGCCCATCTACTTCGGCTTTGGCAGTATGCCGATCCCGTCTCCCGCGGAGACGGTCGCCGTGGTCAGCGCGGCCTGCATGCAGCTGGGCGAGCGGGCGTTGATGTCCAGCGGCCCGAATGACTTCAGCCGCATCCCGCGTTTCGACAACGTCAGGGTTGTTGGTGGGGTGAATCACTCGGCCGTCTTTCCCGCCTGCCGCGCGGTCGTCCACCACGGCGGCTGCGGCACTACGGCCGCGGCCATGCGAGCCGCTGTCCCCACGTTGATCCTCTGGCACCAGGTCGACGACCAGGCGATCTGGGCAGCTGCCGTTACCCAGCTGAAAGTCGGTTCTGCGCGTGCCTTTTCGGCCAGCACCCTGGACTCCCTGGTCGCGGACCTGCGCCTCGTCCTCGCACCGGAGTGCGTCAGTCGGGCCCGCGCGGTCGCCGCCCAGATGACCACACCAGCCGACAGTGCCGCGCGCGCGGCTGATCTCCTAGAAGAGGCGGTCCGCCTGGGGCGCACCGGCTTTGCGAGTTAGGTTCAGCTGATGAAAGTTGTGGTGGTCGGGTACGGAAGTCGGGGCGATGTCGAGCCCTGCGCAGCCGTCGGTCGGGAACTGCTGCGCCGCGGTCACGACGTGAGAATGGCGGTCCCGCCTAACATGGTTGGCTTCGTCGAGTCGGCTGGCGTTGCGGCGGTCCCCTACGGGCCGGACTCGCGGGAGGCGATGAACCCGGCCATGGATTTTGTCCGCGATTTACCGGCGAAGATGCAGAATCCGGCCAGAATGTTGACCGAAGTTATTGAACGTGTCAGCCGGGTCAAGCAGGAGAAGAGCTCGACGCTGAAGGAGGTTGCAAACGGGGCCGACCTGCTGTTGGCGAGCTTCAATGAGCAAGGGGTGGCCGCCAATGTTGCTGAGTATTACGACATCCCAATGGCTGCGCTGCACTACTTCCCAACGCGGATTTGGGCATCCGGGCCGGTGGCTCTCGGAATTACGCAGGATACTGACGACGCCCAACGCCGCGCACTGGGTTTGCCGGGCGCCGGCGCAACCTCGAGTTCGCTGGAGATCCAGGCCTACGACGAGCTCTGCCTGCCCGGGCCGGCCGCCGAATGGGTGGAACCGGATGGGTCTCAATGTTTCAGGCCTTTCGTCGGTGCGCTGACGCTGGAGTTGCCGACCGATGCCGACGGAGAGGTGCTGTCGTGGATTGCCGCTGGAACGCCGCCGATCTACTTCGGCTTTGGCAGCACGCCGATCGTATCTCCGGCTGAGACGGTCGCCGTGATCAGCGCGGCCTGCGCGCGGTTAGGCGAGCGGGCGTTGATTTGCAGCGGCGCTGACGATTTCACCGACGTCCCGATTTTCGACCATGTGAAGGTGGTGGGCGAGGTCAACCACGCGGCGATCTTTCCCGCGTGCCGCGCGGTGGTCCACCACGGGGGCGCCGGGGCGACGGCCGCAGGCATGCGAGCTGGAATCCCGAGTCTGATCCTGTGGTTCTGGCTCGATCAGCCAATGTGGGCAGACGGGGTGACGCGATTGAAAACCGGCTCCGGGCGGCAATTCCACGCGAGCACCCTGGATTCACTGGTCGCGGATCTGCGTTGCATCCTCGCTCCGGAATATGCGACCCGAGCCCGTGAGGTCGCGGGCAAGATGACCAAATCCGCCGAAAGTATCATCGCCGTCGCAGATCTGCTGGAAGAGACCGCTCGCCTCCACGTTCTCTGATCGGTGCAGGCGGCCCTAGCGGTCGCCGCGGGGTTGCCAGCTGTTGCGGTCTGAGTGGTCGGTAATGTCGATGGTGTGCTGTAACAACAGATATGTGAATCTGGCGTCGTGGGCTGAGCGCAATGGTGTTGCACGGGTGACTGCGTATCGCTGGTTTCGTGCTGGTGTGTTGCCCGTCCCAGCCCGGGCTGTTCACTCACCCACCAGCGTGGTGACAACGCCGCGATCAACCTCGCACGCTACGAGGAACCCATTAGCGTCGTCGGCCCAGTTGGGGCCACTCGCAACGGATTCCGGTCGGCGCGCCAACACCACGCCCGCATGGGTATGTCGATCGTGTCGGCGCCGGGGAATCGCGCGTCCAATACAGCCCGGGCATCGGCCAGCGCCTGCGCCCGATCATCAGGAGGCGCGATGATGGCCCTGCTGTAAGTACCCAGCATCGCAACGACGTTGTCCACGGTCATCGCGCGCGAGAATTTGAACGTCTCGCGGGCAATTTTGTGGAAGATCTGAGGTTCCGGCAGCGCAAAGTCCAGGCGCCGCCGGAACCGATCCGCTTGTCGTGGCTCGCGGCCGCCCAGCACATCGAGCTCACGCACCCAGTCCACCTCGCGATCCCGGCTCGTCCAGACCAGCCCGAGCCGGCCACCGTCGCGCAGCACGCGCCCGATCTCCGGAATGGCTCTTTCAGGGTCCATCCAATGCCAGGCCGAGGAGACGAACATCGCGTCGGCGGCGGCGTCCGGCAGCGGAATCGATTCGCCTTGGCCCTCGACAACGCGGACCCCCGGGGAACGCGCGGTCAGCACCTCACGCATCCGGGAATCGGGCTCGACGGCGATGACCTCACGCACTCTGCCCAACAACGTGCGGGTGAACAATCCAGTGCCGGCACCGACATCGACGGCCACCTCGCAACCGGGCGGAACCAGCCAGTCCACCGCGTTCCGCGGGGGCTGTGGCCGCAACTCGTTGTAGTCCTCGGCGATCGATCCGAAGGACATCGCGCGCTCCTGCCGATCGGTCACGCCCGCCACGGTAGTCGCGCTTCGTAAGTGGACCGTTGGGCTGCAATAACCAGTTATCCTCACTGCGGCGAACGGACGGAGATGTGATGGTGAACCACCAGCAGGCCGACAAGATGACGTCGGGCAGGGGCTTCATCGCAGCGCTCGATCAGAGTGGCGGCTCGACGCCCAAGGCGCTGCTTCAGTACGGCATCGAGGAAAGTTCGTATTCCTCCGAGCAGCAGATGTTCGATCTCATCCATCAGATGCGTGCGCGGATCATCACCTCGCCGGCGTTCAATGGCGACCGGATACTCGCCGCCATCCTCTTCGAGCAGACCATGGATCGCGCAATCGATGGCGAGCCGTCGGCGAGCTTCCTGTGGCAGCGCAAGAACGTCGTGCCGCTGCTGAAGATCGACAAGGGTCTGACCGACGTCGCCGACGGCGTCCAGCTGATGAAACCGATCCCGGGGCTCGACGACCTGCTGACCCGCGCCGTACAGCACGGAATCTTCGGCACCAAGGAGCGCTCGGTGATCGGCGCCGCCAGCCCCGGTGGCATCAAAGCCATCGTCGACCAGCAGTTCGAATTGGCGCACCAGGTCCTCTCGCACGGGCTAATCCCGATCCTGGAACCCGAGGTCACCATCTCGATACCCGATAAGGCACAGGCCGAGGCCATCCTGCGCGATGTCATCACCGCGCACCTCGACGACATCCCGGACGGCACGCAGGTGATGCTCAAGCTCTCGCTACCGACGGTCACCAATTACTACCGGCCGCTGATCGAGCATCCCAGGGTGATGCGCGTCGTGGCCCTGTCGGGTGGTTACTCACGCGCCGAGGCCGACGCGTTGCTGGCCCAGAACACCGGGTTGATCGCCAGCTTCAGCCGCGCGCTCACCGAGGGATTATCGGCCGGGCAGTCCGACGAGGAGTTCAACGCGACACTGGACCGCGCGATCCAGTCCATCTATGAGGCTTCAACCGCGGGTTGATCGGCGACCGCTGTCATACGTCGCGGTTAGAGTGCGGGTCATGCGGCTGGACCGAGTGGCGCGGCGCGGCCTGGTTTGGGTTGTGCTGTGGGCTGCCGTTTGCCTGGGGATGGTGATCAACCATCATCGAATTGGGGCATATGTTTTCGCCGCTGTCTTCGTTGTCAGCGTCTGCTGGTGGTACGGCAGTTTAAGTGACCGCGCTCGGGACCGAGAACGCGAGGAAACGTTGCGGGCGTCGGGATTCGATCAAATCGACAAGATGAGCGGTATCGAGTTCGAGGAATACTTCGCAGCTGTGCTCAGGGGCCTCGGTTATGACGTGACAACGACGAAGACCACCGGCGATTTTGGTGTCGACCTGGTGGCGGCGAGGGACGGCACGCGAACAGCCGTCCAGTGCAAGCGAAAAACAGGCGGCGCGGTTGGTGCCGCAGCCGTCCAACAGGTCGTCGCCGGGGCGCGGATGCACGAGTGCAGCGCGACGATGGTTGTCACCAATAACCTGTTCACCCGAGCGGCTCAGCAACTGGCGGTGGTGCACGATTGCGAACTGGTTGACCGACGGCGGTTGAGACAGCTGGTATTTGACGGCCGTAGCGAGATGGCGTCGACTGCGCCGCACGGCCATCCCAGCTCGGCTCAGGCCGATTCCCACATCTGCACGGGGGTCAATGGGTTGCAGAACAGAGGTGAAGATTTCTACAAGAGCTATCGGAATCTGACCGGCGCCGAACGACAGTCCGTCGTCAACGCAAAGCTGCTCAGCGGCCAGCTTCGAACCTTGGCGACGGTCGGAGCGCCATCGGGTCAGACGGACGGGTCTGCCGCGATCAGCGCGGCCAGCCCGGGCGTGCGGTTGGCGCTGGAAAAGGTGGTTCACGACGCCGACAGGCTCGCACAACGTTTCGCCGACATCGCGAATGGGTCGTCGGCATCCGGCGTGGACCGCGAGCTGACATCGATGTTCGCTTCGTTCACCGACGCCTTGATTGCCTGTGCAAAGGCCGGACATGCTCCGGCCTGGTTCAATCCGAACGACATGCTGAGTCACTGAATCTAGTCGTAGATGACGGTAAGCCCCCGGCGCTCGAGGTCGGCCAACCGGTTCCGCATGGATTGAAGTAGTAGCGCGATCGCTACTCTGAACCGGTCAGCGCCGTCGGCGATCTGGCGCCCTCGACTGGAAGGAAGTCAGGTGTCCATTGCTCAGCGCGAACGCGCAGCCCTGGTCGACACCATGCGCACCGTGGGGCCCGAGGCGCCCACCCTGTGCGATGGCTGGAACGTCCGCGACCTGGCGGCTCACCTGATGATCCGGGAGTACCGCCTGGACGCATCACCGGGCATCCTTATCCCCTTTTTCGCCGCCCACACCGAAAAGGTGCAAAACGACGTAGCCCAGCACACCGACTGGGACGAATTGCTACGGAAGGTCGCGTCCGGTCCGCCGGTCTATTCACCGCTCAAGCTGCTCGACCCGGTGGCCAATGTCGGCGAGATGTTCATCCATCACGAGGACGTGCGTCGCGCCCAGCCGGACTGGGAGCCGCGTGTGCTTGAACCCGCCCTGGCCAACTCGCTGCGCCGCAGCCTATCGATGATGGGCCGGATGACGCTGGGGAAGGCGCCCGGCCGCGTGGCGTTGCGCACGACAGACGGCACGACGGTACTGACCGCCGGCCGCGGCCCGGCCGTCACCGTGACCGGTGCACCCGAGGAGTTACTGTTGTTCTCCGCCGGGCGACTGGCCCGGGTCGAGTTCGACGGCGATGACGCGGCGGTCCAAGCGGTCCGCGACGCGCCCAAGGGCTTGTAGCCCGATGCCCCGGGTTGCGATACTCGACGACTACGCCGGGTTGGCCCTTGGCCTCGCAGACTGGTCGCCGGTTCAAATCCGTTCCGAGGTAACCGTTTTCGACCGTCATCTCTCCGAGGCGGAGGCCGCGGACGCACTACGGCCGTTCGATGTGATCTGTACCGTGCGTGAGCGGATGGCGCTTCCGCGCACGCTCATCGAGCGACTGCCGAATCTGAAACTGATCACCATCATCGGCAAGAGCCTGCCGAATCTGGACATGGCCGCGGCTAGCGAACGAGGCGTCCTGGTGGCGCACTCGAACTTCGCCAGTCCGCGTTACAGCGCGGTCCGCGACGCCACTCCGGAACTCGCCTGGGGGTTGATGATTGCGACGGTGCGCAATCTGGCCGAAGAGCACCGGGGCATGCGGGACGGCGGGTGGCAGACCACCATGGGCATGACGTTGTCCGGTAAGACGCTCGGGCTTCTGGGTCTCGGACGGATCGGCAGACGCATGGCCGAATACGCGAACGCGTTTGGCATGCAAGTCATCGCGTGGAGCCAGAACCTCACCGAGGAGGCGGCGACGGCGGTCGGCGCTCGCCGGGTCGAGAAAGCGACCCTCTTCGAAGAGTCCGACGTGGTGTCCATCCACATGGTGCTTTCGGAGCGCACGCGAGGGCTGGTCGCTGAACCCGAGCTGGCCCTGATGAAGCCGCAGGCCTACCTGATCAACACGTCCCGGGGCCCGATCGTCGATGAGGCCGCTCTGATCGCGGCACTCAAGAACGGGCGTATCGCCGGTGCCGGGCTCGACGTCTATGACGTCGAGCCGCCCCCGGCCGATCATCCGTTGCGTGCGCTCCCGAATGTGACGTTGTCTCCGCACCTGGGATACGTCACCCGCGAAATACTGGCTGCCTTCTACTCAGACACCGTAGAAGCCGTGGCGGCCTGGCTTAACGGGACGCCCATTCGAATAGCCAACCTCGACGCATTGCAGCGGCCAGATATCAATTAGCTGGAACAATAAGTCGATTCCGCTGCGCTGACCATGGATGTGACGTCCGCGAACGTGATGCCTTTCGGACCCAGCGTGGAGTGGATGTCGGTGGCAATCGCGTCAGGCGTTTTGCCGGCGTTGCGGTCGGTGCAGATTTGCTTCCCCATCGCGACGATGTCGGAGTCATCCCCCGACGGCCACGTGAAGCCCAAGCTGTGCATTTTGGAGAGGAAAGTGTCGTCGGTGCTGTCGGCAAGCGCAATCGCAGTGCTAGTTGTCAGCGCAGCACTAACCATCACGGGGACGGTCAGCCTGGCCAGCCAGCGGCGTGAAGACATTTTTATTGCCCTTCCTACTTGTTGGCGACGTTGTTGACGACGATGCCGTAAGTATGAGGCGTCGCTGCGGGAATGGCATCTTAATCAGGAAAGCTGGGAAAATGCTTGCGAAGAGCTGAACGCATTTCCAACGTTCGCCGCGGCGCAGCAGCGGCCATAACATCAGTAAAATCGTAACCACCATGACAAACGATTCGACGACCACACTAAGCGAGCAGCGTTTCGTTTCACTCACCACGTTCAAGCGCAATGGAGAAGGCGTCGCAGCGCCGATGTGGATCGGCCGTGACGGCCCCGACCTTTTCATCTGGACACCGGCCGAAAGCTGGAAAGTCAAACGGGTCCGCAATAACCCCCGCATCCAGCTGGCACCGAGCAGCCGGTCCGGAAAGGTGCGCGACGGTGTAGTGCCCGTGGACGGCACCGCAGAGGTGCTCACCGAACCGGCGACGGTGGATCGGCTCCAGGGCGAGATCCGCAGCAAGTACGGCCTCCAGTACTACCTGGTGACGCTGATCGAGAAGATCGCGGCGGGTGGACGAAACAAGCCGCGGGTCATCCTGCGGATTGCGGTTACTTCTCCAGGGTGAACTGGTTGACGTCGATGTAGCCGATCCGAAACGACTTGGCGCACCCGGTCAGGTATTTCTCGTAGCGCTCGTAGACCTCTTCGGCCTACCCCCGCATGCTCGGGCACAACCATCCGATTTCTGCCGCGCGCTGGATTACGCGCTGTTGATGACACGTAGTCGCCTGCGTTTCGGTTCAACGCATCCGCGATCGGTTATGAGATCAGTGAGCGAGCAGGCGTCGTTTCTGCTCGGTGAACTCCTCCTCGGTGAGGATCCCGGAGTCGCGCAGGGAGGCCAGTTCGCGTAGCTCGGCGGAGATGCTCGTGATCGGGCCGCCAGCCGGAACCTGTGGCGGTGGTTCACTCGGCTGCGGCGGTTCACCCGGCTTACCGGTAGGTGCCCCGATCCGTTCCCGGGGTCGCGGGCCAGCTGCGCCGCCAGTCCCGGCCATCGCGCGCCCCGCCATACCGGCCGTGGCCATCTGACCCCACAGGTTTCCGGCGCCGGCGGTGGAAGCTCCCGCGGCTGTGCTCGCGCTGGTGGCCGGCAACGGCAAGGCGAGTGAACGCATCGCCGGGGCCGCCTCGGCCCAACCGGACGGCACCGACAATTTCCCGATGGTGTTCGCCTCCCCCAGGCCCGCCGAAACGGGCGAGCCCAGGTTCGTGATCACCGGAAACTGCGTCGGGGGCACCGGTGCTTCTCCCGGCCAAGGTTGAGTCCCCGCCCAGCCGCTGACGATGTCGTCCGTGTGGAAACCGGTTAGGGCACCGGCCACGTCGAAGGGAAAAGACGTCAACGACACCGGTGCGTCGACACCAAGCCCGGCCACGCTGGCAGGTAAGTCGAAAAAAATTGCGATCAGATCGCTCGCCAGGTCCAACAGGGTCAGCGGGCTCGCCGCGGCAGCGGTTGGCCCGGCCGACGCAAGGTTGGATAGCGCGGCGGGCACCGCCGAGAAGGCTTGCTGTGCCGAAGCGACGACGTTCTGCGCGTTGCCGGCGGCTTGGCTGGCCGCGGCGCCCTGACCCGCCTGCCCATCCGCGTTGGTGCTCGCGGGTGGGGACGTGAACGGCGCCAGCGTGGTCGCGGACGCCGAAGAACCCGCGTAGCCGTACATCGCGGCGGTGTCTTGGGCCCACATCTCGGCGTACTGGATTTCGGTCGTCGCGATCGCCGGGGTGTTCTGCCCGAAGATGTTCGTCGCCGCCAGTGCCATCAGCATGCTGCGGTTGGCCGAGACCACCGGCGGCGGCACCGTTTCCGCGAACGCCGTCTCGTAGGCGGTGGCCGCCGCTTTGGCCTGTTCGGCGGCCTGTTCGGCCTGCGCGGCGGTGCTCCTCGTCCACGCCACATACGGGGCGGCCGCGCCAGCCATCGATGCCGAAGACGGACCCAGCCAGGGTCCCGCGGTCAATTCCGCGATCATCGATTGATACGAGCTCGCCGTCGAATTCAGGTCCGCGGCCAGCGTGGCCCACGCGGCCGCCGCAGCCACCATCGGTCCCGAGCCGGGACCGGAATAGATCCGGGCAGAGTTGATCTCCGGCGGCACTGCTGCGAAGTCCATGCCGTTCCTCCCCTCGGTAACGGGCCGTCAAACTCTTGGCAAACACCGATTAGGGAATATTAGGCTGCGCAGCGACCTGCGGCCCCCCGTGAGGAACCGGTGGGCGCTCAGCTGGGTGGGGCGGTGAAGATGATCGAATTCCCGGAGGTTTTCCAGGCTGTCGCGAAGGTGGCTGTGGACACCTGCTCGTCAGAGTGGTCGGCGCCCGGGTCGTTGAGGTGAACGATGTCCTTATTGGTGTCGACGCCGGTGACCACCAGGAAGTGATCGGCCGTGCTGCGCTGGTCACTGGTGTTCCAGACGACCGCCGAATTGACATAAGCGATCACCTTGCGGCCGGCGCCGAGGTACCCCTGCACCGCGGGCATCCCGGTCTGGTCGGGGTGGTCGTCATCGCTCATCGTCGACTTGATGCCGTAATGATCGAACAGCGCCACCAGGTCCCCCATCGAGACGCCACCGTTGCCGTTGGTGTGACTCGGGTCGTTACGGGGGGCGTATATCTGAGTACCGGGGTTGACCACGGAGGGCGTGTGCTCCGCCAGCGTGAGTATCTGCTCTTCCGTCGGCTCCTGTCCGGTGGTCTCACCGACTATGTCGGCGACGGACATCAGCCCGCAGTTGTCTTCGAGCGACTGGGCGTGCCAATACTTGGCGACCGCGGCCGGTTCGCCATACACACCGGGCACCGCGGCGGCCGGGGAGGCGCTTGGCGTCGGCGTCATTGATAAGTTGCCCAAGGCACCGCTGGGAGTAGCCGCGGACGCGACCGACGACGATGTCGACGACGGCGGGGATGCCGTCTCCGACGAGGAACACCCTGCTACGAGGGAAATACCGGCGAAGCCGATGCAAGCGTTCAATGCGGCAATTCGTGCCGTGGTCGCGATCCAGGAGTTCAACACGCGTCTAGTGAAGACCAATTCTGGAGGTCGCGCGACTTTTCTCGGCAATGAGCGCCGCGGCGCCTTTCTGGTTGGCCAAGCCGGTAAGTCGTTCGATACCGTTTCCGACGGAAACCAGGGAGGAGAAAGAATGACTGCTAACACCGTCACCGGCAAAACGTTCTCATCGCCGGCGGGGCTAAGAATTTGGGCGGGTTGATTTCGCGTGATCTCGCGGCGCAAGGTGCGCGAGCGGTCGCGGTGCACTACAACAGCGAGTCCACGCGGTCGGCGGCCGAGGAAACCGCTTCGGCCGTTTCGGCGGCGGGCGCGACCGCGCAACTGTTTCAGGCCGACTTGACCAGCCCGGCAGCGGTGAAAAAATTGTTTGACGACGCCGAGGAGGGACTGGGCTCGATCGACATCGCGATCAATACCACCGGCATGGTGATCAAGAAGCCGTTCCCAGAGATCACCGAAGAGGACTACGACAAGATCTTCGCAATCAACGCCAAGACCGCGTTCTTCTTCATCCAACAGGCCGGGGCGCGTCTCTCGGATCGCGGGAAGATTGTCACCCTGGTGACGTCTCTGCTGTCGGCGTTTACCGGACTGTATTCGATCTACGCCGGCTCTAAGGCACCGGTCGAGCACTTCCACCCGTGCGGCGTCCAAGGAATTCGGGGGACGCGGAATCTCGGTTAACGCGGTGGCCCCGGGGCCGATGGAGACGCCGTTCTTTTACGGACAGGAGACTAAGGACTCCGCTGATTACAACCAGAACGCCGCGGACCTGTCGAAGTTCACCGAAACGGGATTGACCGATCCGCGGGACATCGTGCCGCTGGTTCGGTTCCTGGTCAGTGATGGCTGGTGGATCACGGGGCAGACGATCCTGGCCAACGGCGGCTACACCACCCGTTAGGCATGCGCGATCCAATCGGCAGTTCAATCGGAGGCTCATGGCTTCGCGACCGCCGCGAACATGCCGAGGTCAGCATGGTCGAGCTGTTCTTCGACCTGGTGTACGTCTTCGCCGTTACCCAACTCAGTCACACGCTATTGCACGACCTCACCGGCCTGAACGCACTGCACACGCTGGTGTTGTGGTTCGCGGTGTGGCTGGGCTGGCAATACACCTCTTGGGTGACCAACTGGTTCGACCCCGAGACGCCGGCGATCCGCACCATGCTGTTCTGCTTGATGGCGGTTGTGCTGGTGATGGCGGCCGCCATTCCGGACGCATTCCACAAACATGCCCTCGTCTTCGCCACCGCCTATGTCGCGCTGCAGGTGGGCAGGACCGTCTTCGTGCTCGTCAGCCTAGGCCGCGACAACGACCTCACCCCGAATTTCGCCCGCATGCCCGCCTGGCTGCTGGTGTCGGCATGTCTGTGGATTGCCGGCGCTCTGGCCGATGACTGGATCCGGTTTTCTCTATGGGCAACAGCGGTTTTGGTCGAATACGTGTCCCCGATGATCGGGTTCGCCTTCCCCTTTTTGGGTAAATCCAGCACCTCCGAATGGACCATCGACGGCGCTCACCTCGCCGAACGGTGCCGACTCTTCGTCATCGTCGCGTTCGGCGAAACAATCCTCACCACTGGGGTACGGCTCTCCGAGCAACCCAGCTGGAGCGCCCCGGTGCTCATCGCGGTCGCCGTGGCATTTCTCGGTGTGGTTGCGGCGTGGTGGATCTACTTCGGCACCAGCAGCTCCGACGGCAGCGCCGTCATCAGCCGGTCCGACGATCCCGGACGCGTCGGCGCGAAGTTTCATTACGTCCACGTCATCCTTATCGGCGGCGTGATCGTAAGCGCCGTGGCCAACGACCTTGTCCTGGCGGAACCGGCTGCCGAAATGACCCCGCCCATTACCGGGGTCTTGATCGGCGGGCCCGCGATCTACCTGCTCGGCAGCCTGATCTACAAACACGTCGTGTACCAGAAAATTGCCTACACGCACGTCGGCGGCCTATGCGCCCTCGCATTACTGGCTGTCGTCGCACCCCTTACCGACCGTCTGATGGTCGGTGGCCTCACCCTGGCTGTACTCATCGGGGTCGCAGCCGGGGAAATCGCGATCCGGCGAGGACAAGCCCTCGGCGCATGAAGGCACGGCTGCCATGTGGAACGTCCTAGCGGTGGTGAGAAGTAGCACCGTCATGTAGAAGAGTCTGGTGAAGGATGCGCCCCCCGGTTCGTTCGATCCGTCAACGTTGCGCGACGCGATGGGCCGCCGGTTGCATCGCCGGGCGGTTGTCGAGGGCCAGATCACGGTGCCGGCGGTTCCGGCCATGGTCGACGACTACGTCACGATGTGCGAAAACGTCTGTGCGATCGTGGGCGCGCAGCAGACGGGCGCAGAACGCGCCGGCCTTAAAACGTGGATAGCAACCGAGTTGGCCCGGGCCTATACCGCCTCCCAGCGTTCGAACATCGTTATCGCGTACCACGCCCCGTTCGGCATCGGGGTGAACTTCCGCATCACGTCGGAGTGGTTGACGGTCGGCAGCGATTACGACACCTGGGTTGGCACGCGAGAGGGGCCACTGTTTGGCACCGCGGCGGACGCGCGCGTGTGGTCGCTGGCAGCTGAAGCGGCCGACCCGGCCAGCTATCGCGTGCTGGATATCGGTGCCGGAACCGGGCGCAACGCGCTGGCACTGGCCCGCCGCGGCCACCCCGTGGACGCTGTGGAGATGAGCCCGAAGTTCGCCGAAATCATTCGTTCCGAGGCCGAACGGGAATCGCTTGACGTGCACGTCATCGAGGGCGATGCCTTCGACACCATGGATGGTGTTCACTCGGACTATCAGCTGATCGTGGCCTCCGAAGTGGTTCCCGACTTCCGCACGACCCAGGAGTTACGCGGTGTGCTCGAACTTGCGGCCGATTGTCTGGCTCCCGGTGGACGGCTGGTGTTGAACGCGTTCTTGCCGCGCCAGGGCTACAGCCCTGACAACGCCGCGCTGGAGCTCGGGCAGCAGGTCAACACGATGATCTTCACCCGGGATGAGATGGCGAGCGGGACGGCTCGACTGCCTCTTGAGCTCGTTGCCGACGACTCCGCCGTCGAGTACGAGGAATCCAATCTGCCGGAGGGAGCGTGGCCACCCACCGACTGGTTCGTCGGCTGGGCCAACGGCCTCGACTTGTTTGACGTCAACGCTGACGAATCCCCCATCGAGTTGCGTTGGCTGGTCTTTCAGAAAGCTTGACCCTTGAATCCACCTCGGGCGATGCGTCGCCAGTTACAGTTTCGCGGCAAGTAGAGTCTTGACTCATTCCAGATAAGCGACCATATTGGCATCGTGTCACCAACGGCGGATTACGCAGAACAGCTGCGGATGGCCGATTTGCGTGTGACCCGCCCCAGGCTCGCCGTGCTGGAAGCCGTGTACGCCCATCCGCACGCCGACACCGAGTCGATCTTCTCGGCGGTGCGGAGCGGCTTGCCTGATGTCTCTCGCCAGGCCGTGTACGACGTGCTCGGCGCGTTGACCACGGTCGGCCTGGTTCGCCGAATCCAGCCGGCGGGCATGGTCGCACGCTACGAGTCCCGGGTCGGCGACAACCATCACCACGTCGTATGCCGGACGTGCGGTGTCATCGCCGACGTCGACTGCGCGGTCGGCGACGCGCCCTGCTTGACTCCGTCCGACGACAACAACGTTCTGGATGGCTTCGTTCTCGACGAGGCCGAAGTCGTCTATTGGGGCCTATGTCCCGACTGCTCGACTGCAGATTCCTGATCACGTCCGTGATCGCAGCCCGATTTACCCACCCTCGAAAGGAATGTTGTGAGCAACAGCGAAAACCCGGTGATCGATGCGCCCGAGCCCAAGGCGGGTGCTCCCCTGACGAACCGGGACTGGTGGCCTAACCAGGTCGACGTGTCGAAGCTGCACTTCCAGTCGTCGAAGGGCAACCCGCTCGGCGAGGACTTCGACTACGCCACGGAGTTCGCCAAGCTCGACGTCGAGGCCCTCAAGGCCGACGTGATCTCGATGCTCACCACCTCGCAGGACTGGTGGCCCGCCGACTACGGCCACTATGGCGGCCTGTTCATCCGGTTGAGCTGGCATGCCGCGGGCACCTACCGGATTCACGATGGCCGCGGCGGTGGCGGCCAGGGTGCGCAACGCTTCGCCCCACTCAACAGCTGGCCGGACAACGCCAACCTGGACAAGGGCCGGCGGCTGTTGTGGCCGATCAAGCAGAAGTACGGCAACAAGATCTCCTGGGCCGACCTGCTGGTCTTCGTCGGCAACGTCGCGTTG
>Ga0182013_10001487_pt1 | contig 32234 bp, 25 predicted proteins | sample 612S2MmetaG_FD_120487 | JGI IMG/M metagenome (GOLD analysis project Ga0182013, IMG submission 120487) | Permafrost microbial communities from Stordalen Mire, Sweden - 612S2M metaG | ecosystem: Environmental > Terrestrial > Soil > Wetlands > Permafrost | place: Sweden: Stordalen | collected... | reverse complement strand
CTTGGTGATGTCGTCGAAGCGCTCGTAGAGAAAATTCTGCTTGTGATGATGCGCCATCCACTGCGCCAGAATCGCGCCGCCGCGGCTCACGATGCCGGTGATGCGCTTGGTGATGAGCGGCAGATACTCCACCAGCACGCCGGCATGAATGGTCATGTAGTCCACGCCCTGCTCGGCCTGCTCCTCGATGACTTCGAGCATGATGTCGGCGTTAAGGTCCTCGATGCGCTTCACCCGCGAAACCGCCTCATAGAGCGGCACCGTGCCGATCGGCACCGGCGAGTGCCGCAGAATGGCTTCGCGGATCTCGTGAATGCCGCCGCCCGTCGAGAGGTCCATCACCGTGTCAGCGCCGTAGTGGACCGAGGTGTGCAGCTTCTTCAGCTCCTCGTCGACGTTGCTGGTCACCGACGAGTTGCCGATGTTGGAATTGATCTTGCACTTCGACTCGACGCCAATGCACATCGGCTCCAGCTCAGGATGATTGACGTTGGCCGGAATGATCATGTGGCCGATGGCAACCTCATCGCGAACCAGCTCGGGCGCAATCTGTTCGCGCTCGGCGATGAAGACCATCTCTTCCGTGAGCAGGCCTTTGCGGGCAAAATGCATTTGCGACATGTTGGTGTCGCCGGTGCGGGCGGCTTCCTCGCGGCGCTTGGTGATCCACTCGGCGCGCGGCTGCGGAGAGGTCGTGCCGTTGCTGCCATTGGTTCCACTCATAAGTTGGGGTACTCCTGATTGATCTTTGATTATACCGTCTTGGGTTGGAAGGAACTGCCCCTCTGCCGTCGGCTGAAAGCCGACCCAGCAGAACCGGAAGGGCTGAGACGCTGGCTTGAAGGCCAGCTCTACCACCCTAGTTCTACCTGGCCATGAACTCTACCTTTCTCGACTGGTTGACGATCGCCGGCTATCTCGCCATCACGCTCGTCATGGGGCTGTGGTTCCGGCGCCGCTCCGGTCGCAGCATCGACGACTATTTCGTCTCCGGCCGCAGCGTGAACTGGTGGCTGGCCGGAACGTCGATGGTGGCGACAACGTTCGCTGCCGACACCCCTCTCGTCGTCACCGGCCTGGTTTATTCCCAGGGCATCTCCGGCAACTGGCTGTGGTGGGGATTTCTGTTCTCGGGCATGATGACGGTGTTTCTCTTTGCCCGGCTGTGGCGGCGCTCGGGATTGCTCACCGATGTGCAGTTTGCAGAAATTCGTTACTCAGGCAAACCGGCGGCGTTCCTGCGCGGCTTTCGCGCCATCTATCTTGGTCTGCTGATGAACTGCGTCATTCTCGGATGGGTCACCAAGGCCATGACCAGCATCATCGGGACAACGCTGGCAAACACTCCCATGCTGGTGAACATCAGCCGCTTCATGAGCGCTCATTTCGGCTCGGTGTGGAGCGGCAATGACGGCGCGGCGCTCGCCATCTGCGTCTTCTTTCTGATTCCCTTCACCGGACTGTATGTCTCGCTCGGCGGCCTGTGGGGTGTGCTGTGGACTGACCTGTTTCAGTTCGTGCTAAAGATGTCGATCGTGATCGCAGTCGCATATTTCGCGGTCGTTGCCTGCGGAGGCATGTCAGCCATGATCCAGAGCTTACGCGCGATGCAGGCCAGTGCCGGCCCAAACGCGGCGAATCCACTTGCGTTTTTTCCGGAGTTCTCACGCGGCCTGCGAGCCGAACCGTGGTGGATGGTTCCGCTGGCGAACTTTTGCGTCTACATCGGTCTGCAGTGGTGGGCATCGTGGTATCCGGGAGCGGAGCCGGGCGGCGGCGGCTACATCGCGCAACGCATCTTCAGCGCGCGCGACGAGAAGCAAGGACTGCTGTCGGTCCTGTGGTTCAACATCGCCCACTACGCCATTCGCCCGTGGCCATGGATCATCACTGGCCTGGCTGTTATCGTGCTCTACCCCGGCCTGCAGCATCCGGAAAGCGGCTACATGATGGTGCTGAACGCGCACCTGCCGCACCAGTATCGCGGCATCGCGATCGCGGGATTTCTGGCAGCCTTCATGTCTACGGTTGCGACGCAGCTCAATTGGGGTGCTTCTTATCTGGTATCTGACTTTTATCGGCGCTTCTTAAGAAAGAGCGCTTCCGAACGGCATTACGTAAGAGTTTCGCGACTGTGCACCGTGCTGCTAGTGATCGCGGCAGCGTGGGTCTCGGTGCAATTGGGATCGATTGCTTCGGGATGGCAGGTAGTCTTGCAGATCGGCGCCGGCACGGGAGCGGTCTGTATCCTGCGCTGGTACTGGTGGCGGATCAATGCCTGGAGCGAGATTTCGGCGATGGCGTGCTCGCTGCTCGTGACCGTGATCTTGAATCGATGGCAACCGTTCGCCGGCAACAGTTCGATGGTGTTTGCCAAGAGCGCTCTAACCACGACGATCATCACCACCATTGTCTGGCTCACGGCGACCTTCCTGACGAAGCCGGAGCCGGAAGAGGTGCTCGTCAGCTTCTACCGGCGTGTCCGGCCAGACGTGCGAGGGTGGAAGCGCGTCGCGTCGCGTGCGCCGGAGCTGGTGCCACATCGCGACTTAGGCAGCAACCTGGGCGCGTGGGCGCTGGGTTGCGCCATGATCTATTTGTGCCTGTTTGGCACGGGAAGAATTCTGCTGCACCAGCCGGCAGGAGGAATGACGATGCTTGCGGGATCGGCAATTTGTGCCCTGCTGCTTTACCGTAGAGTGGTGCGGAATTTCAAGATCGAGCCGCAGAAAGAAGAAACCGCCGCACCCTGATTTGCCGATGTTCTACCTTGTCCTTAGCGCGATAAGCCGCCGGTCATTGTTTACAATCAAGCTCCATCGCGGTGATACCCTAGATGCAACAGAAAAGAAAAATGGGGGGAGCTTCAGCTCTCCCTGAGCGACAGAGGCGATTTCACCCAGTATGGATTCAAGCGTTAATCGTTGGTTTGCACGATGATGAAGATGCTGCAGGCGGAGCAGACGGCGGGCGTTCCGGAAATTGCCCGGATAGGGGGCGCCGAAGAACGCTGGGTAACGCTCAATGGGGTGACCTGGCACTATTGGTTCGCCGGATCTGGCCCGCCATTGTTGTTGATCCACGGATTCATGGGCTATGCCTTTTCCTGGCGATTCAACATGGAGCCGCTCTCCCGGTATTTTTCCGTCTATGCCATGGATTTGCCGGGCTGCGGTTTTTCGCAACGTACGAACCAACCGGAGTGCAGGTTGGCCGGCGATGCGGAGGGTGTCTTGCGTTTCATGGAACACTTCGGCATCGAAAACGCCGATATCGTTGGTTCCTCGCGGGGCGGCGGGCTCACCATCATACTGGCCGCACTGGCGTCGCGAACCAACCGACTGCATCGCATCCGCCGGCTGGTGCTGGTTTCGCCTATCAATCCCTGGTCAAGCCATGGGAAAGTCCTGACTCGCTTGCTGGCCACCACGCTGGGAGGCCTTTATGTGGTCCACGTTCAGCCGCGGCTGAAGATCGTGGCCAAACGCTACTTTACAGCCCTTTACGGTGACCCCAAACGCATCTCGCCGGGAACGTTTGCCGGTTACACCGCGGGCGTCGACGAGCCGGGCAGCTTTGAACATCTGGGGCGCATTCTGCGATCGTGGCGTGAGGACCTGACGACGATTGGCGAATCGCTGCCCGAAATCAGCGGCATTCCTACGCTGCTGCTTTGGGGCTCGCGCGATCGCGCAGTCTATCCGTCTTCCATTCATCAATTGCAGCGGCAATTGAAAAACAGCGCGCTGGTCATGTTTCAGGGGGCCGGTCACATGCCCTATGAAGAAGTGCCCGACGAATTTAACCGCGTGCTGGGCGATTTCCTGCTGCACGACGCCCCGCGAACCCCCTTCGAGATTGCAGCCGACGGGCAACCGGCGGTCGAATTCCCGGAAGCTTAAGCGCCCGTGAGTTGACAGTGGGCAGTTCTGTCTTACCACGGAGAGCACGGACCAAGCGAGGCCTCGAGCCACTAAGACACAGCCAATTCCTAAGGAGACTCTGATTAGGTCACAGCAACTCCCTCAGCGGCTGAAGCCGAAGTGATTCTGCGGCATTTACGGACGGCCTCAAGGCCGTCCCCTTCAAGAAATCAGACTTAATTAGAGTTTCCCTAAGGTTTGTCATCCCGAGCGAAGCCGAGGGAACTGCGGTTCGCCGGCTGCGGCAAGCACCTTGGTCATGGCAAAGTTCTCATCGGCGTGAAGGCCAGACCCTTGATTTCTCCGTGTTCTCCATGGTGAAGACTTTCTCTGCGAAGAGGAATCGGTCAGTCGGCCGCGGTATCGCTTGTCTCGCACACCTGAGCGGGCGCACGACGCACCGGCAACCAGGCGGCCCGCGGCGACCACACACATCGCTCCCCGCGAGACCTCCGAATGCATGGCCTGCAGGATGTACCAGATCACGGCGGCGGAGCTCATGCCGCTGCCGATCATGGAGACTAGATTGGCCGTGAAAATCAGCCGCATCCCGCGATTGCACCACATCTCTTTCATGCTGCTTCAACTGTAAACCAGTCACGCGCGGCGAGGGTGCTCACATATACTGAGAGAGAAAACATTGTGGTTGAACTGCGTTGATTGTTGGTGAATGGCAGTTGGCAGCGGCTAGAAACTGACTCCTTAGTCCAACGGAACTGGGGTTGTATCAGAGCACGGCTTGAGCCGTGCCGAAGACGCTATCTTTCCATCGGGCTTTGGCCCCGGTCCTCAGCGGCCGTCCCTTTGAAGCGCACCTACGGCACGGCTGAAGCCGTCCCCTGATACAAACCTGACGAGCGACCGAGCATAGTTCAGAGCGTCCGACGAGATTATCCGCCTAATCTCGGCCCGGCGAGCCGGCTGAAAGGAGCGCATCCGTTATGAAGAGAATTGCGGGAAGAATGTTGACTGACCCAAAACTTACTGCCAGACAAAAGCGCGAGTTGAAAGAACTGGCGCGCCGTCCCGATAGCGAGATCGATTATTCCGACATTCCGTCGCTCACCGAGAAATTCTGGAAAAATGCGGTGCGCAACCCTTTCTATCGCCCCGTAAAGCGGCAAGTCACCCTGCGGATCGATGCCGACATCCTCGAATGGTTGCGCCAACAGGGAAAGGGCTATCAGTCCCGGCTCAATTCCCTGTTGCGATCGGCGATGATCGAGCAGCTACGTGGAAAGGAGAAACGCGCCTAGATGGGCATCAAGCGTCTATTCCGTAAGGAGAAGCAAGAGCATCGCATCCTGCGCGAAGCCACCCAACGCGCCGGGCAACTGGTGCCGGAATACCACCGCCCCACGCCGGAGTGTCCCCATCCGGAGCGCTGGAGCATGTATGACTCGATGACTGCCGAGGTCGAGGTGCTGGAGTTTTTGCGCACGCTGGTGACGACGACCAAGCCCAATCTGGTGGTCGAAACCGGAACGTTTATGGGCGTAAGCACGCTGTGGATTGCCGAGGCGCTGCGGCGCAACGGCCTTGGAAAGATCGTCAGTTGCGAGTACGATCCCAAAGTTTTCGAGATCGCCAAGCAGAAGATCGAGGCGTCAGAGTTTCGCGACCTCATCGACTTGCGCAACCAATCCAGCCTGGAGATGAACGTCGAAGGCACGATCGACCTGTTTTTCAGCGACAGCGACATGCCGATCCGCGAGCAGGAGGTGCGGCGTTATCTGCCGCAAATCTCGCCGTTCGGAATCATCCTGATGCACGACGCCAGTTCGCACCTGAAGCAGGTCCGCGAGGCGGCGCTCAATCTCGAACGAGAAGGATTGATTTCCGTAGTCCTGCTGCCAACCCCGCGCGGGCTGGTGGTGGCGCAAAAACGAGAAGGGCGAAAGTGAATGCTCAACGGCATCCTGCGCGAAACCGTAAGGACACGACAGAGATGCGCATTTGTTTGATTGGCGATTACGATGCGAGCGTCCTGGCGCATCAGGCAACATGTGGAATCCGACTTTTTCAGCGACCTGCTAAAACGGGAAGCGTATCGACAGAATAGAAATGTGATTTGTAGGATGGAATGACGTTACGGCAATTTCGTACCCGCCGCCAATAGTGAAAGCCAGACGATCATGTAGCTTAAACCTACCCAGCACCAGGCCCGGCGTTAGATATACCACCGTGTTGCCGTTGTGCTCACCTTGGAAATAGTGAGTGAAGTTGACTTCCGTCTCCGGCCAGAATCGCTTGAAGATTTTGTACTGAAACGCGTTATTCCAGGCCAGGTTCCGCCCAATGGCGTTCTCGTCTCCCAGAGGCAAGCTGATCCCGAATGTGCCTTGCACATCGAAATGACCGAGCCCTTTTCCGTAGGCAAGGGTAGGTGTGATGACCGGCTTGGGCTCGCCTTGCTGGTGCTCGCCGGTGGGGAAACTCATTTGAAAGAAGGCGGTCACTATGTAGTTTCCGTGCTCCTCGTTTTGGGCCGCGAGCCGGTATTTCACCAGGAACTGCCAGTCACCAAATCCGTCGCGAGAATCCGGGTTGTTTACTACGTAGGGAGGAATGGCGAGGATGACTTCGACATTTCTTGCCGGGATGATTTCCAGCCCCTTGCTCACCCCGTAGTTATCGGTGACCAAGCCGCTATTGTGGGGTTGATATTGGATGTCATAACGAAACTCCTGCTCGAGGCGCGGGGTAACTGTGGCGAGCGGAGTGATCCAGTGCGGCTGCTCCGACTGGGTCTCCGAGACCATGGCAAACCAGTCGTGAAAAAAGCCGCCGTCCTGGCTGGTCTGACCGGTGGTGGAAGTTGGGGTCTGCAGGGTGGTGTTGCTTTGAGGTGGGGCCGAGGTTGTTGGATCGGTTGCCGATTGCGCACGCGCGACGCTGTGCATACAGAGAACGGCCAAGAGGGATGCCAAGGCAGCTGAACGGTACCGCACAGGTTCTCCTTAATGTTTCGCTTCGGATGGATTGGGCCGCCAGCGTGAAAATCAGCGGTGGGATACGAATTTAAGCGATTCGTACGGTTATGTCAAAACGATTTAATTCGCTTTCGTGGGAGCCGAAAGAGTAAACCGGGTGCTGTCGCCCGCTCTCGCCCAGCCAAGACAAAAGATGTACGATGGGGTTCTTCGATGGCCATTTGGTGTGGGCTGTTGAGGGCACAGATGGGAATTCGGGTTAGGAAGCTTGTCCCGGGCCGGAGCTGGCCGGATCAAGCGTTGTTGTGGTTGGCGTTTTCGAGTGCGGACTCCAGCCTCGAACGCCATTTCTAAAGATAAGGGTGCGGAGGCGTCTAATGCGAACGTTCCGGTCTGTCTGTTTGTCAACGCTGGCATTTTTCTTGTTGACCTCACCTCTGCTGGTACGCGCGCAATCTGCCATGCAACTGGTTACGGTCACTCCCTGCCGGCTGCTTGACACTCGCCAGACGGGCGATCCGATTCAGGGTGGGACGGCCCAGACTCTTAACCTGCCGCAGTTAGCGCAAGCAGCCGGATGTGCCAATCTTTCCTCGGCTACTGCCTATTCGCTAAATGTCACCGTGGTTCCTCATAACGGATACTTGGGATATCTGATAGTGTGGCCGGCGGGAGAGTCCAAGCCCATGGTTTCCACCATGAACTCGCTGGATGGCCGCATCAAGGCGAATGCGGCGATTGTGGCGGCAGGAACGGACGGCGCTATCAGCGTTTACGCTAGCAATACCACCGATATAGTGCTGGATATCGACGCCTACTTCGAACCGGCAACCGCCTCCACGCTGACCTTCTATTCTCTGCCGCCCTGCCGCGTGATCGACACCCGAACCGGCGACGGCGGGCCGTTGCAAGCCTTTGTAGAGCGCTACTTCACCATACTGGGCAGCTCCTGTATTCCGCCCGGCGTGATTCCACTCGCCTACTCCTTTAACTTCACGGTAGTCCCCGAGCCGGCAGGTGAGCCGCTGGGGTACCTGACGGTGTGGCCGGCGGGAGAGCCGAAGCCCCACGTCTCCACCTTAAACAATCTTACGGCGACGATCGTGGCCAACGCGGCAATTGTAGCGGCGCCTGCCGGTAGCGACGGACAGATTATTGCCTACCCAGATGCGAGCACCAACCTGGTCATCGATATCAATGGCTATTTCGCATCTCCCTTCTCGGCTTCCGACCCCCTGGCGCTGTACACCGTTAATCCATGCCGGGTGCTGGACACGCGTCAAGGCAGCGGGGCCTTCAGCGGAGAATTTACGGTCAACGTAGAAGGTAGCCCTTGCCAAGTGACCGGAGCGGCGCAGAGCTATGTGCTGAACGCGACGGTCGTACCCCAGGGCGTGCTGGGATATCTGACGCTGTGGGCCAACGGCCAGCCTCGACCATTGACTTCCACGCTGAATGCCTTAGATGGGGTGGTCGCATCAAACATGGCGATCGTGTCCACCACCAATGGCTCCATCGACGCCTTCGCTTCCGGCACCACTAACCTGGTGCTAGATATTTCCAGCTACATGGCGCCACTGGCACCGCTAACGGTTCCTGCGCAGTCATTGCCCGGCGGCACAACCGGAGTATCGTATCCTCAAACGCAGCTGACGGCCAGCGGGGGTGAACCACCTTACGGTTGGAACCTAACGACCGGGAGCCTACCTCTGCCGCCAGGGTTGACGCTTAGCGCTACCGGGGTGATATCGGGCACGCCTACGGAGGGTGGAACATTTCCGTTCACGGTGCAGGTTACGGATGCCTTCAACCACATGGCAACGGCCAACCTGAGCATCACGATCACGGCTGGAGGGCTGGTGATCACGACAACTGCCCTGCCCGCGGGCACGCAGAATGTCGCTTATAACGCAACTCTCGGGGCCGCCGGCGGCGATCCTCCGTATACCTGGAGTCTGGCGTCCGGTCATCTCCCCGCCGGCTTGAGCCTGAATGCCGGCAGCGGTCAAATCACTGGAACTCCTACCACGACCGGGGTATCGAGCTTTGCGGTGGAAGTGACAGACTCGCAGAGGAATACTGCTCAGGCAAACCTGCAGATCGTCATTAATGCGGCCACCACCAACAGTTCCCTAACCGGTAACTACGCGTTTTCGTTCAACGGCTTCAACCACGGCAAGCCGGTGTTCATGGCCGGAGGGTTCGTGGCTGACGGCAATGGAAACATTACCCTCGGCGTGCAGGACTTCAATTCCGGGTCCGGCAGTCCAGAGGCCGGCTACTCGTTCACCGGCACTTACAACGTTACGGCGAATGGCTTGGGAACCATGCAGCTGAATGTCACCACTCTGGGAGTGATGAACTTCCATCTGTCGGTTTCGAACGGAGGAAACGGCGCGCTTATCCAGGACAACCAGGACCCCAACACCCGCGGTTCGGGCGTGTTCTTCGTGCAAACCCCCTCTGAATTTACCGTTCCGCCGCCGGGTGGCTACGCGATCGGCACATTTGGCGCCGATGTGAACCTCAATCGCTATGCGAAGGCCGGCGCGTTCCAAGTGGGTCCCAGCGGTTCCGTCCCCAGCGGTACGGAGGACCTGAACGACGATGGTACGCTGGCTAGCAGGAACTATAGCGGCCAGTTCGATCCCCCGAGTCCGCAGACCGGCCGTGGACAAGCTTCCTTGAGCTTCCCCAATGGCGTAACCAACAACTACGCTTACTACGTTGTGTCTTCGGGCCAGTACATCATTCTGGGCACCGACCCATTGGTTAGCTTTGATCCCCTGACTCTGGGCTCGATACTGTCGCAAGCTTCCAGCAGCTTCACTAACAGTTCGCTGCAAGGCGTGGGCGTCTACGAAGTCGAGGGGGTCGCACCCAATGGTGGAAACCCAGTGCCCGACGCAGTCCTGGGATTCTTTACCGCTAACGGTAACGGCACAGCCACCGCTATCAACGACCAGAACAGCGGTGGAACCATCACTCAGCATCAAGTCTCGCAAGGTACGTACAGCGTTGCTTCCAACGGCAGAGTCACGCTCAGTGGCTTTACCGGAACGCCTCCCATCCTCTATCTCGTCAACACCAATCAGGCGTTTGTAGTAGGACAGGACAGCTCTGTGGCTTCCGGAATCCTGGAGCCGCAAACCGCCGTACCGCCGTACACTAACCTGTCTATCTTGGGCAACTACTTGGGTGCCACGACGACGCCGGTACAGTCGGCTATTGTGGATGCGGTTAGTTTTCTGTTCGCGGACGGAAACGGCAATATCAACGGAATCCAGAATTTCAGCGGCCCATCGGGCACCGGCACACTGGATCTTTCCGCGACCTACGAAGTGGACTCGACCGGCAGGGCGGTCATGACGGGAGCTCCCGCGGGAATTCTGTACGTCGTGTCGGCGAAGAAAATCGTTCTGCTCCCCACCGGCAATGCCCCGGCCCTGAGCAGCTTCAACCTGGGATTGACAAACTAGCTGTTTGCGACTGCCGCGGTTCAAACTGCCTTACGGCGTGATCTCGAATGCCACGCCGGCGTCGAACGTACCCCCGCCCTCGGCGGTGCCGTACAAGTTGCCCTGGCTATCGAACAGCAAGCTACCGTGCGGTCCTCCGCCATCGGTTTGACCGGTGAAATCGTGCAGCGAACTATAGGTCCACCCCTCGCCGGAAGGCGTCAGTTTGAAGACCGAGCCAGATGCATAGGCGCCGTCCGAGAAAGTCGTTCCGTAGAGGTTACCCGCTGGGTCCATCGTCAGGCTGGCCTTGGGTCCGGGAAACGTTCCCTGCCCGGAATAGGAAAAGCTGTACACGACACTGAACCGGACGAACGGGTTGGGAGCGCGTAGGAATTTTGTCCTAGTTGCAAACCAGTGTCAAGACGGATTTCCCCGTCCCTATCCGAAAACTGCTCAATACGACTACCATTTAAATAGTAAGGACCGTTCGGGCAATGCCAAACCGCCGACCGGTCTCAACTTTACGGAACTTTACGTTTCGTTCGGGTGAATTACTGGCGGAAACCAGATCAGGTCCACCCCTGAGGTGACGTTGCTGACCGATTTAACCGACGAGCAACTGCTTAGGCAGACTCTAGCCGGAGATGAAGACGCGTTTACCGTGCTGTATCACAGGCGGCAAGGGCCGATCTTTCGCTTTGCCCTGCACATGAGCGGGTCTGCGCAGATCGCCGAAGAAGTGACGCAGGATGTTTTCATGTTCCTGCTGCAGCGCGGCCAGGGCTTTGACGCCGAACGAGGCGCGCTGGGAGCCTATCTGTTCGGGGTCGCGCGAAACTATGTGCGCCGGGCGCTGGAGCGGAACTATCCGGAGATGATGCTGAGTAGTCCGGTGGAAGACGAAGCCGCTTCGCTGCTGGTGGAGAACGATCCCAGCGAAGGTATCGCCCGGCGCCAGACATCGGCGGCCCTCTGGAAGGCGGTGCTTTCCCTGCCGGAACATTATCGCGAGGTGGTGGTGTTGTGCGATTTGCAGGAGCAAAGTTATGCGGACGCGGCCGCGGCGATGGGCTGTGCCATCGGCACCATCCGATCGCGGCTGCATCGGGCGCACGACATGCTGAGCAAGAAGCTGCAACACTCGGCGGCGGTGGCCCCGGGGATGGCAAGCGTTACGGCGAGGTGCACATCATGACATGCCGTGAGTTCAAACATAGCGCTGCGGCTCTTACGTTGTGGGAGCTGTCGCGAAGCCGGGATGGGCAAGTCCTGGGCCATGCGGATGCGTGCGAGACCTGCGAAATGTGGTTGCGGAAACAGCGCTCTCTGGCGGCGTCGATGCGGACGCTGCAGGCACAAACCGCCGGGCTGGAGGCTGGCCCTGATGTAGAGCGGGCGCTGCGGGCGGCATTCCGGCGGACGGCCGCGACCAGCACCGCTTCCCCGCTCAGTGGCGTGGAGCGATACTCCGATTCTTTGCCGTTGGATCCGACCGACGGCCTTACGCCGCTGGCGATGCGGCTGAGCCGGTTCTTCGAGATTGGCGCCTATGTGGCCGTGGCGGCGGCGATGGTGGTGGGAGTTTTCCTGGGCGTCCAGCTCTTGCAGCAGCGCTCCCGAGCTTCCGGAACGAAAATAAGTCCGGTGCAGGGCGCGTCGGTGCCCGCAAGCACGCAGCCGGTCGCACAGAAACCTGCGCCGAGCCTGGTGGAAGAGTCTTCCATATCGAGCCCCGAACGGCAACCAGTCACCGCTGCAGGAAGCAGAGTGCGACGCCAGCGTCCGTCGGCCGAGAGCCAGACGGCTGCTGCCGCAGGGCCGGTTGTGGCTGACGTATCGCAGACCAGTACTGACGACGGCTATGTCGCCTTGATGTTCTGCGATCCGCTGAGCTGTTCCAGCGACTCGCAGGTGGTGCGGATGGAGTTGCCGGCGACCGGCAATACCGCCAGCCAGGGTGTACAGCCGCAGATGGCTGACGTGGTGGTCGGCTACGACGGAGTGGTACGGGCGGTCCGTATTGTGAATTGAAGGAAGTTAAAACTCAAGGGCAAGTTCGAGGATGAGGGTGAAACGATGATGAGATTTGCACGTGTTCCTAGCGTTGTGAAGTGGGTGTTGTCTGGCGTGTTGGCAGCGGGAGTATCGGTATCGGCGGCCGCGCAGAGCGAGCCCGGACCGCCTCCACCGCCTCCCGGTGGACCGGGGATGATGCAAGGGCCCGGCTTCGGAGGAGGGTTTTTCCACGAAGAAGTCGGCGAAGGTAGGGTGGTCAAGAGCGCGCCGATGACAGCGACCGTGACTATGACGCGCGATACCACATTGTCTGACGGGAACACCATCCACACCGATAATCAGACCACCATCTACCGCGATTCGGAGGGCCGTGTCCGGCGTGAGATTGGTTTCGAGCTGAACACTCCAACCACCGGAGCCACCAAGCGGACCATGATCGTGATTACCGATCCGGTCTCCGGCAACCGCTATATGCTCAATCCACAGAACAAGACGGCGCACCAGATGCCCATGCATCCTCCCAAGTCGCCTAACGGCGCGCGTGAAGGGGAGCGGGGAGATCGAGGAACGGGACATGAGAGCGCCAACGTCACCACTGAGTCCCTGGGCACCAAAGCCATCCTCGGACTGCAAGCTCAGGGCACGCGCGTGACTCGCACCATTCCGGCCGGCCAGATCGGCAATGCCAGGGCCATCTCGGTGGTGACCGACCGCTGGGAATCGACCGAGCTGCAGATTCCGCTCAGTATGACTCACTCCGATCCTATGATGGGAACGGTGGCCAGCAACGTCACCAGCGTCAATCGCGCCGAACCCGACGCCTCGCTGTTCCAGGTGCCGTCGGATTACAAGATCGAAACCGGCAAGCCGGGCGACATGATGTACATGCCGGCCGAGCGGAAGCCCCAGGACTAACAAGCCACGAAGCCTGCCTTTTAGCGGCGGAGGTCTAACCAGACCTCCGCTTTTTTTTGTTCGTGTGTATGAGGAATTGAGTTACGAGAGTGGGGTCAGCGGAGGTTGCGTCCCTGGGTCGAAGGCAGAGTTCTTATATTGTTTCGCCCTTCGAGGTGGGTTTTCGACCGTGTCTCCCCATCGCGAATACGAAATTGTATTCTCACACAACCCACGGATTTAACTAACCACTAGCCCCTGCCCTTCAGTCCTTGGCCATCGCGTAGTAGCCTTGGCGCGCCTGCACCTTGTAATCGCCTTTGGAGTGAATCTGGATTTTGCGATAGGACCCATCGAGCTTGGTATCGGTGGGCGTGTATCCGATGTTGTACTGGCTGCGCAACTCGTTTTGGATCTGGTCGAAGGCCTGCTTCAACTTGTCCTGCTTGTTGCCTACTTCGATCACGCGGCCGCCGGTCTGTTCCGCCAGCTTGCGCATATCGTAGTCGCCGCTGTAACCAAAGCCGCCGTAAAATCCCCGGTCGGCAATCAAAATCACGTAGCAGATGGTGTCCGCCTTTTGGGCCGCTTCGATGGCATCCTGGATCTTCAATCGGCTGCCCTGATCTTCGCCGTCCGTGAAGATAATCATCGCTTTGCGTCCGACTTCGTTTTTTAGCTTCTCGTTCGCGCCCAGATAGATGGCGTCGTACAGCAGCGTTCCTCGCGGCGTAGTCGGGATGGGCCCGCCGCCCAATCCCGGCGGGCCACCGCCCATGCCGGCATTGATCTGCATCTTGTTCAGCGAGCGCGTCAGGTCGCGCACGTTGTTGGTAAAGTCCTGATCGAGATCGACATCGACGTCGAAGTTAATCACGAAGGCCAAATCCTTGGCGCGCAGCACGGCACGCAGGAACTCGGCGCAGGATTCCTGCTCGATGTCCAGCACCCGCGTCTGGCTGGCGCTGGTGTCGATCATGATTCCCAGGGTCAGCGGCTGGTTCGATTCGGCGGAAAAATACTTGATGGTCTGCGGCTTGCCGTCTTCCATGACCTGAAAGTCGTCCTTGGTCAGGTTAGGGATCAGCATGCCGTGCTTGTCCTTCACGTTGAAGAACAAGTTGACCACGTTGACCTCGGCCTTGAAGGTCTGCAAAGGCTCATCGCTGGCCGGCGGCGGCGCTTGCTGCTCCTGGGTGGGAGCCTGGGCTGGGGGGGTCTGCGACTGCGCCGCCAATGTCAGGCACGACGCCAATATCAGGCACACGACGGAAACAAAGTGGGGAAAACGGGAAAACCGCATAGCTTCTCTTTCCTATGGATGCGTCCATTGTAGTGCACGGCGAAGGAATCAGCGACGAAAGCTGCCCTGACGTGCCGGTCGGTTATACTGGGCAGAGTTCTGGCAATCTTGGAGACGACAGAGACCGATGTTCAATCGCCGATTGAGCTCTTGGATCAGAGGCGCCGTGCTGCCGGCGGTCCTCACCTTTGCCACAGCTTACGCCATGCCCCAGGGGCAGAAGCTGCCTGACGCTCCAGCGCCCCAGAACAACGCGCCGGTGCCCAACGTCAACGTGCCGCCGCCGGGTGCACCGGATGACCAGGGTCCTTCGTCATCCAATGAAAACCCCGAGCCGCCGGCAAATACTCGCGACGCTGGTCAACCGCCGGCGCCCGGCCAGACCAATCCTCAGCCGCCGCCTCCCGGCTCGCAAGAAATCAAGACGGTACCGCCCGGCAGCGTGTCCAGCAGCGGCGAAAGCGGACGCGACGAATTGATGACGCTGCAGAAAACCGTCAGTTTCGTGACCGTTCCGGTCACGGTGAAGGACGACGGCGGCAAGCTGGTTGACGGCCTACTGGCCAAAGACTTCAGTATCTATGAGGACGGCACGCTGGAGAAACTCACCCTCTTTACCAGCGATCCCTTCCCGTTATCGGCGGCGCTGGTCATCGATCAGGGCTTGCCCGACCCGGTGCTGCGTAAGATCAACCAGACATTTGGGGCTTTGGGGGGTGCGTTCGGTCCGTTCGACGAAGTGGCTGTGTTCACCTACGGCAACACGGTCAACAAGCGTCAGGATTTCGGCAACGCCACGCGTATGCAGCTGGCCTTGCAACGCATCCGCGATGACTCGGGCGCGAATGCCGGTGCATCGGTGGTCGGCGGCCCGTTCGGGGCCGGACCTCAGACCAACAGCAAGCCCATGCCGGGTGCCATCCAGGTGCAGACCCCGGCGCGTGAATACCACGTGCTCAACGATGCCATCCTGATGGCGGCGCAGGAGCTCGCGCATCGCCCCGCTGCCAACCGCAAGATCATCTTCGTTATCAGCGACGGCCAAGAGAACGGCAGTCGCGCCAGCTACACCCAGGTATTGAAAGTGTTGCTGACCGATGGAATTGCCGTCTATGCCATCGGCGTGGATACGGCCGCGATGCCGATTTACGATAAGGTCGCCAAAGCCCGCATTCCCGGTTTCGGATATAGCAACATTCTGCCGCGCTATGCCAACGCTACCGGCGGCGACGTGCTCGACGAGTTCTCCAAGGAGTCGATTGAAAGCGCCTACCAGCGCATCACCATGGAAGCCCGCAATCAATACACCCTGGGCTATAACACGGCGCAGAAGCCGTCCAGCAATTATCGCGACATCGAGGTTCGGGTGAAGCGTCCCGGTCTGGAAGTCTTTGCCAAGCACGGATACTATCCCCTGCCGCCGCAGCGCGACCCAGGCACACCATCCCCCGCCGAGCAGCCTCCGCCGGGAGCGGCCGCGGCGCCACCACCGCCGTCGCAGTAAGACCGCACTTGGCACTTGGCCGTTAGAACCTATCAACCCATCTCATAAATCGCAGGAGCTGAGGTTTGCTCAAGCCCCGGCTTCACCGGTTGCTGAAAAAGTCGGATCGACATGTTTTGAAGGGGCGCACCTTTAGGTGCGCCCTCCTAAGCCCCTTTTTTTTTGCCATTCCTCGCGGGCTTCTGCCCGCGAGAAATCTGCTTTCCCGACTTTTTCAGCAGCCTGGTCAGCCGTGCCGCAGCCTGGTCAAGAATGACTTGGGCTTCAGCCCCTGCGAGACCTTGTTTTTACCGGGGCTGGAGCCCTGACGTTTACTGCGCCTCGCTCGGCGCGGCCAGGAAACCAGCCCTCAGCAATGTCCTGTGGCCGAAACCGCGAGCGCCGGCGGACTATGCCGAGCCGGATGGCTTTCTCTTCTTTCGTCGAAGCACTCGCTTGGTTTGCCCCACCCGGCGAATAATTTGGAACCAACTCCTCCCGCCGGGTTAATCAATTAGATGAGCCTACCTCGGGGGAACTGTCGATTCAGTTTGGCGGTTGCATTCACCCTGGCTATTTTCTTGACAGCTTCACTTGCACAAGACATAACTCTTCACGGCGGTACCACTGTCGTTCTGGTGCCCACGCTAGTGACAAACATTGCCGGCGAGCCGGTCTTTGGACTTTCGGCTGCCAACTTCTCGGTTTATGACAACGGGGTCGAGCAGAAGGTCCATCTGGACGAAGACGCACCGGCGGCGCAAACCTCGGTGGTGATTGCCGTCGAGAAGGGACACTCGGCCGATGGGACCCTCGACAAGGTGCGCCGGTTAGGAAGCTTGCTGTACCCCATTGTGGGAGAAGGCAGAGGCGAAGTCGCGGTGGTGGCCTTCGATGACAAGCCGGAGGTGAAGCTGGATTTCACCGCGAACCTTGACCAGGCGACGAAAGCCCTCACCCAGATTGCCCCGGGAAGCTACGGCTCGGCGGTGCTAGACGCCATCGCCTATTCCACGCAAATGCTCGATTCTCGCCCGCCAACCAGTCGCAAGGTCCTGTTTCTGGTGAGCGGTCCAAACGACGACAATAGCAAGGCGAGTATCCCTGAAGTCATGCGCCAGATCGAACGCAGCAACGTTTTGATCTATAGCGCGACCTATTCGCAGACGGCGTCTTCCAAGATCGGCGAGACGATTGCCGATCCAGCCCAGCATCCGGTGAATCTTCTCGGCGCTTTTTCCAGCCTGCTGAAGTCGGCGAAAGAGAATGTGCCGAAGACGGTGGCGGAGATGTCGGGTGGCGAGTATCTGCCATTCCACGACGAAAAAGTGCTGGAGCAGGAGCTGGCCGGCGTCAACAATCATTTCTTCAATCAGTACCTGCTCAGTTTCACGCCCAAGAAGTTGGCCCTGGGACAACATTCTCTGCGCGTCGTAATTGTCGATCGCAGCGATCTGGTAGTGACCGCCCGCACCGGCTACTGGGTAGGTGAGGCGCTGCCGAAGGACGCAGCGGAGGGAAAGTAGTAGCTAGCTCTGGCGCCATTGTAAAATCTAGCGAGAGCTGGTTTCAGGGGAGCTTGTGAAGAGAATTACAGCCTGCACTCTGTTTGTCCTTCTTGGCCTAGCGCTTTCCCTCCCGTCCGCTGCCCATGCCAGTTCGAAATCGGCGCAGCGGAAAGCGCAGAAGCAATCGCAGAAGGCCACGAAGAAGTACATGAAACAACAGAAGAAGCAACAAAAGAAGCAGCTAAAATCACAAAAAGCGGCGAACAAGAACTGGAATAAGAACCACCCGCGAACTTACTGATCGATAGCGTTACTGCGGGATGGTGGTGTAATCGACTGTTCTCAGTGTCCTACGGCGGTCGCAGAGATCTCAATCGGCTAGGCATCCCGAATTAGGAACCGGCCTTTTCTAGACTTGCCCCCTTCATTTACTCGTCGATTCTTGGCAGGCGTCACTGCCAAGCGATTGCCGCCAGCGATGAAATGGTCGTGAGAGAGACTCATGGCCCCTATCCATAAACTTACCGTTGCACCCTGGCTGTTCCTGGTTTTCGCTTTGATGCTGCTGGCAGGATGCGGCGGCTCTTCCCGCCCCGATCCGCCAGCGCCACCAACTCCCAGTCCGCGGAGCGCCAACAATCTTAATCTGATCTTCGTAGTCAGCGAGGACTTGGCGTATCAGGCTTCTGGCGACGTCAATCCCAAGACCGCCAACCTCACCAATCAGGGGTTGCAGCGCTCGCTCCAGATGGCCACGTTCTTAAAGCAGCAGGTGCTGGGGACGAAGAATGTAACCGGCATCTACACGCTGGAACCGATGACTCATCCGCAAACTCCCGGCCAGTACCCTGACATGGCCGCATTTGAGACGATGCAGCAGTTCGCTATGCTGAATCAGATCCCCCTGTCCGTTGTGGGGGAAGCTCCTTATACCGCCAACAGCTATGGGCTCAATGCATCGTATGGGCCGGGATCGGTACCCAGCGGAGTTGCGACGCCATCGCCGTTGTTTCCCTGCTCGGATTGCCAAGGTCTCGATTTCGAAGATCAGGAAGGCAACAACGAAATCCTGGTAAACGGTATCGTCAAGGCCAACCAGCCGGGCTTCTATGTCTTCTCGGCGCCGTGGGAGACCATCAGCCGCCTGCTGACCAAGATCAACCAGCAAGCAGGATATGGCCTGACTCTACCGGCAAGCTATGCCGGGCCTAACTATATTTATGCGATCTCGATCACCCCGGGGGGGAGCGCCAGCCTGGTTACTTACAACAGCAATCTGACTCCACTTTCCACCTATCCTGTGCTGCCCGCGCCGCCGATCGTTGCCGCTGCCTGCACAGCGCAGACGCACTTCAGCATCGTAGTGACCGGGGGTCAGGGAGGCGCTGTCGTTCCGGCGGGAATCAACACCAATGAAACCGTGTATTGGATTCGACATGCCGAGGCCCATCCCCAGGATTGGTGGGAAGACGGCAACTATGTCGGTGCCGGGCAGTGGCGCGCGCTGGATCTTCCCAATGCGCTGCGCGGGAAAATCAATCCCAATCAGGTTTATTCGATCGACCCGGCCCAGATCACGCCCGGCAGCGACGGCCCCTCGGGTCAGTCCTCCTGGTCGTATGTCAGGCCTTCCCTGACCGTCGAACCGTACGCCATCGCCAACGGTTTGCCTTACAATTTGGCCGCGAGCTTTGACATGATGGATCAGAACCCGCCCCAGCTATCCACGGTGGCCAGCGCTTTTTTCTTCAATGGCGGCAAATTTTCCAACCAGACTTTGCTGGTGGCCTGGGAGCACGATCACATTCCCCCGACCGTCAATGCGCTGCTGGCCAGCTATCACGGCAACGGGCAACCGGCGCCAGATTGGCCGCATCCCGACTATGACACGATCTGGACGGTGATCCTCGACGCTCACGGCAACTTAACCGTTAACAACACGATGTGCGAGGGCATCAACTCCGCGACGCTGCCGGCCACGCCTCCTCAATTCTGATTGTCTTTACGGCTGCAGGATCTGAATAGAAAAGGGGCACTGCCAGCGTGCCCCTTGGTTTTCTGCTCTTCTGTTTTTGCCTACGGCACTTCGATCAATTCGATCTTGCCGTCCTTACGACGATGCAACACCTTCACTTTACCTTTGGCGTCGCGGAAGACAAATACCTCGCGGTCGCGGAACTCGCATTCCTTTACCGCTTCCTCCACCGTCATGGGACGCATCGCCACCGCATCGCTGTTAGGCACCAGGTGGGCCTCGGTGGTACGGGCGATGGAGGGAAACTTGTGCACCACCACCGGGACCGCGGTCGCCGAAGTGGCCCCCACGGCAATCTGCATCTCGGCATCTCCCTCAACCGGGGCCGTCCAGCCTTTGTCTTTCGGCTTACGGGTGGTAGTGCGGCGACGGCCATTGTAGCGCAGCGCCTGGGTTTCGATGTGTTCCAGCGCCTGGTTGACGGCCGCGATCATGTCGGTCGCCTCAGCCAGCCCGACCAAGTGACCGCGTCGCCGCGTCACCGTGATTTCTGCAATGTTGCGATGCTTTTCAACCGCGAGGATGACCTTGCTCTTGAAGTTGTCACCCAGAATTTTGGTGAGCTTGGTGAGGCCCGATTCGACCTCGTCACGAACGGCGGGAGTTATTTCATACTGCCGGCCAACATACTCTACTGTCATTGAGCTCCCTCCTCGCCCCAGCCTGGTTCTTTGGTCCTTTGGTTTGGCCGCGGCGGTTTTCACCACAACGGCGTCGGTCAGGTCTAAGCCACGCCGCGCACGATTGCGGTATGGGACCTGATGGAGGCGCCGGTACAGCAGCTAGTTCTTTACTCTGCGCTGGTGGGTGCTCGGGATGCGCATATCTTCCCTGTACTTCGCAACCGTGCGGCGAGTGACCTGGATGCCCTGCGACTGGAGGATGCGGGTGATCTGCTCGTCGGTCAACGGCCTGGTGGGATCTTCTTCTTCGATGAGCTTCTTGACCCGGCGCTTGAGGATGAGCAGTGACGTACCGCTGCCCTCAGGTCCGTTGACGCTCTCGCTAAAGAAGTATCGAAGTTCGAAGACGCCTTGCGGGGTGTGAGCGTACTTGTTGGCCACGGCGCGGCTGACGGTTGAGGGGTGGACTCCAATCTCCTCCGCCACTTCCTTGATCATCATGGGCTTCAGAAAATCGATACCCTGGTCAAGGAAATCGCGTTGCCGGTCCAATATCGAGTAGCAGACCCGCAAAATCGTCTGCTTCCGCTGCTCGATGTTCTTGATCAGCTGGATGGCCGACTTGTAGCGCTCTTTGACGTAGTTGCGCACGTCCTTTTCCGCCACATCGCGGCTCAGTAGCTTGCGATAGGAGGGATTCAGGCGCAACTGCGGGACCTCCTCGTCATTCATCAGGACGAGATATTCCTCGCCCTGCTTGATGAAAGCTACGTCGGGCTCGATCAGCCGCGTTTCCGTCTTGTTGTAGCGCAGCCCTGGTCGCGGATCGAGGGTACGGATGAAATCCATCGCACTCATCACCGCTTCCAGGGGACGGCCCATGGCTTTGGCAACTTCCTTGTAATGCTTGTTCTGCAGCGCGTGCAGATGCTGGTCGACCAGTACCATGGCATCGCCCAGGGCTTCCAGCTCAGCCACCAGGTTACCGTTGCCGTTCTTGCGATCGATGCGCTTCAGGTCGTGTAGTTGAGCCAGCAGGCATTCCCGCAAATCGCGCGCACCTACGCCAATGGGGTCCATTTGCTTGACCAGATCGATGGCTTCGCCCAAGGCATCCCGGCTGAACGAAACGCGAGCGGGCACGGTACGCGGAGGCACCAGCGTAGGACGAGCAGACTCCGGCACAGCGCTCTGCGACGGTGTCTCAACCAGTCCGCCGGCGGAGAACTCTTCTTCGGCAACGGCTATGTTGGAGGCTGAGATTTCGGGCTGGGTCTCATCGGTGACAGGCGCCGACATCGCCGGAGCAACCGCGGAATCGCCGCAGACCGGCTCGGCTCGCGGTGCATTTGCCTCATCGTTGGCCAGGCCGAGTAATTCGTCGTCCGTGGCTGTCAGATAGCCTTCCTCGTTCAGATTGCCGATGACCAGCTCGGCCGCCCTATACACGTCTTCCTTGACATGCAACGATCCCAGTTGCCACATCAGGTGGTCGGTCAAAGTGCTGGGCTTGGAGAGGAAGTTCTCGAACGAGGGCTTCTCGCTCTCTTCCATTTCAATCGAGGTGCGCAGTCCGGGATCGAGATACTCCGAGAAGAACGAGCCGAAATCGATTTCTTCGAAAGGATCTTTCTCTTGCGTAGTCGCGGCCGGCTGCTCTTCCTGCGCTGCCGCCGAGCTCTCGCGCTCCATCTTTTCTTCGCGGGCGGAAACTTCGTCCAGCAACGGTACTGAATTCTCCAGCTCTTCCAGGACGGGGTTTTCCGTCAACTCGGCATTGATCATGTCGGCCAGCTCAAGCTTGTTGAGCGCCAGCACGCTGACCATCTGCACAAGCCCCGGGGTCAGAATCTGCTTCTGAGAAACTTTGAGGTTTAATTTGGGCTGCAGTAAAGCCATTCGACGGAACCCTGAGGAGATTTGCTCCTCGTTTGAATTTTAAACCAACGAGAAGCTCTCGCCTAAGTAAACTCGCTTCACTTCCGTATCGTTTCCCAACTGCTCCGGTGTGCCGGTCCGGAAGATTCTGCCTTCGTTAATGATGTAAGCCCGATCGGTCACCGACAATGTCTCACGTACATTATGGTCCGTAACCAGCACTCCGATCCCACTGGCTTTCAAATCAAAGATGATCTTTTGCAGGTCCAGTACCGCGATGGGATCAATACCAGAAAAGGGCTCGTCCAACAAAATGAACGAAGGTGAGATGCACAGGCAGCGCGCAATCTCGACTCGGCGTCGTTCCCCTCCCGATAGCGCATAGCCGCGGTTCTTGCGAATGACGCCCAGCCCCAACTGGTCAATCAGCTTTTCCGTCCGCTCGCGGCGTTCGTGCCACGACATCGACTGCGCTTCCAGCACCGCAAGAATGTTGTCCTCGACCGTCAGCTTGCGGAAAATGGACGGCTCCTGCGGCAGATAACTAATGCCATGGTTCCGTGCCCGCAGGTACATCGGCACGTTGGTGATGTCATACCCATCGATCAGCACCCGCCCGCTCTCGGCGGGAATCAGTCCAACGATAATGTAGAAGCTGGTGGTCTTGCCGGCGCCATTGGGCCCCAGCAGGCCGACAACCTCACCCTGTTTTACGTGAACGCTGACCCCGCTGACGACCCTGCGACCGCGGTAGCTTTTGCCGATCTCATCCGCTGATAACGTCTGCATTTACTTCGTGGTACGTGCGCGTGTAATGGTGGGAGAAGAACGTTTGCTCTCTACCAGCACCCTATCATCGTGACTATAGAAAGTCAACGAATCGCCCCATACCGTGCCCCGTTCGGCATCAAAAATGCTAGGCGATCTTCCGGTCAGAAAATACTTGCCGTCATCCGCGGTATATACCAGCCGGTCGCCGACGGCGCGGCGGTTTGGCTCGGTCACCACGACCTTCCCGGTCGCAACTATATGATCGATCTTACTTGGCGAATCAGAGCCGGGCAGCGACGGCCCTTTTTGCTGGGCCGGCTTCTGCGCTACGGTCGTGCCGTTGCTACTGGGATCGGGCTCAGCCTCCTTCAGGTACACGTCGAGCTGTTGCGTGGTGACGGTACCGGTCGTGGTTTTGGCCAGTACATTGCCGGTGTACCGTGCCAGACGCTCCACGTCCACGTAGGTTAGTTTGTCCGCGGTCACGTCCACGGGCGTGATTTTCCCGTCCTGCGACTCCTGCACGAAAAGGCTGGAAACCTTCTGCGCTTTGTCCGACTCGGCAAACAGGGCGCGCTTCTGGTTATCGAAGTCCATCTTCGGCGCCCGCACCACGTTCCCCCCCTGCCAAAGCCGCACATTGCCGGTGTAGTGAGCGATGCCCGGCTGGCGGAACGCCGTCATATGCTCGGCGGTAACGTGAATGGGGTCCGAGTTTGCCAGCAGAGCACCGTTGGGCTGGGGCTTCAGCTCGCTGTACGTAGTTTTCACGTCGTCTTCGGCAAAGCCTTCGCCGGTCTGGCGGTTCATGCGCACATGGACCGCGGTCGTCGTCATGCCGCCGTCAATCACTCGCGGCGATCCCGTCAATACCAGAATCTCGTCGCCCGGCGTGTATGTGGCGACATCGGCGAACGCATCCCGGCCTCCGGTGGTGCTGGGATTGGCGGAAGCTTCGTGATACGCGAAGTTCCCGGTCTGAATCAGCTTTTCGACCCCGCCGTCCGGCGCAAACGTCACGTCCAGCTTGTCCGCCGTGCTGACCTTGTCGGGCGCACCGGGCGTGGTCGATACGATCCGCGAATTGGGCCAGCCGTGCAGCGTCTGCAGGCGATTGTTGTCGTCGAAGGTCGCATGAAACTTGCCGGCCGTAGCTACCGTGGTCGAGTTGCTTCCCGTGTCCTGACCACTATTGACGGGATTCTTCGCGGACTTCGGTCCCGGCGGCATGGGCAAGATGGTGATGGAGGCTTTGCCGACGGTGTCGCCGGTCTTGATCTGGTTGCCATTTTCCAGTTGAAAATCAAGCTGGTCGGCAGCAATCTCCATCGGCTGGCCGTGGGTACCTGACTTCTGCGGTTGCGGATCTTGCATCATGCGCGCGTTCTTCACCATATGAAAGCGCGACGGCTGGTCCTGGTCCTCGAAGTCAATAATGAAGGTGTCGGCCGATCCGTGTGCGACGCTGGCGCCGTGAGTGTCGAACCTGGCACCCCCCGACAATATCGCCTGTTGCACTGAATTCTTCGGGCCCATGTTGAGATCGCCGCGTGGGCCGGCGACGTCGATGATGGTGGGACCGCGGATTTCGATATGGACGTTCCCTTCCGCAATCACGTGTTGCACCGTGTTGTCTGGCTCGAACAGCAAGGTCCCCTTGTCCGCGGTCAAGGTGCGGTCCGGCTGATCGATCTGCGCATTCAGCAGGACCGCCTGCCGGGGAACTTTCTGAATTACTCCGCTGCTGCCGGTGATGGTGGCCGGGTGATCACCGGTTGTGACGATATGCACGTCCGACTTCAACTGCAATTCATTGTTCTTGGAATCGTAGTACGCGCCCTTGGCTGATCCGGTGGCCTGCTCGGTTTGGAAGTAGACGGCTTCATCGGTCTGCGCAATTCCGGTTTTTTGGTTAAACGTCAGGGAGTGAGTCAGCAGGTGTAGTGGGTTCTTCAGCTCGTCCGGAGGGGCCTGATCGGGCTTCAGTGGGCCTTCGGCGTTCCCCTGCAAGTCGATGTGGACTTCACCCATGGCGTTGATGTCGCCACTCTGCGGGTCATAAGTGAATTGATTACCGTAAATCTGGTCGAACCGATCGTGGGTGCGGCCATACACCACGATGTGTACGTTCCGCAGATCAGCGTGCCCACCTGCCTTGAATTGCACGGCCTTGGAAGCGCGAATGGTATAAATTGTGCGGCCGGCTTCGGATTTGGAAAGCGAGAAGCCGTCGCTAGTCTGCTGAATGTCGAATCCCAGCTGCTGAGGAACGTTATGCAACGTAGGACCGACCCGGGAACGGGCAATCCAGTACGAAAGGGTGACGATGGCGACCAGTACACACACTCCCACCACCAGCCACTTCCGCACCTGAGCTAACGATTGCAACATCTGTGATCGATATTACGCTAGTAGTCGGGGCCGGCCTAACCGGCAGCGACCGCCGATTAGCAGTCCAGCAGCGAGCAGCTTTTCCCCGGCGTGCGAATGACCAGGCAGTCACACGGCATGTCATGCAGCGCCTGGCGGCGCTTGGTCCAACCCGACATCATGAAGCCGATAGTCACACAGAAAAGAGACAGAAACTTCATCAGGTGGCGGACCGTTGCCTGCCCGAAAGACATCGTATCGCCGTCGGACGTGACCACCTGCAGGCCCAGCAGACGCTTGCCCACGGTGGCGCACCACGCCGAGCTCTCGGTGAACGCACAATACAACCAGGAACCGACAGCCATAATTGGGACAAAAGCGTATCCGGCGGCAAACTTCGAATCGAAGCGGGAAAGCCCCAGGAGATGCCCATACCGCCCCAGCGCAAAATCAATGGCTGCGGTTAGCAGCAGCGCGCCCGTCGCCTCCAGGCAGACGTCTATGACTCCCGCCCATACCCGCAACCAGAAACCTGCGTACTCGACTTTGTCCGGCGTAGAGGGCGCGGACTTTCCATCGGACTGGGCAACTGGCGCGTGCCCTGCGGTCTTAATCGGCGGGTCGTTCAGGAGGTCTCCACAAAACAGACAGAACCTTCCGTCCGGCAAGAGGGTGTTGCCACAGCTTGCGCATACCCTATCAAGCACCATCTCCATCGGGTCAAAATACTACGCCCGTGGCGCAGGCATGTAAAGCAGGCCACATTTGCGAGAACTTATCGACCTGGCAACTCCACTGCAATGCCAACTTTTACAGCCGATGTTGGGCACTGATGTGCCCCGTTTGCGGGTTGAATTCATCATAGTTGAAGTGCATAATAAAGTTCGGGGGTACTCGCCTCTGCGAGTTTTCCCGAAGTTCGGGAGGTCGGGCCCATGGTGTGTAAATTGTCATTCCTGCTGTGTCTCATTGCTCTAGCACCAGGAGCAGCTTTTGCCGGAGTCATTCCATCCAGCGGCCCCGAAACTGGCGGAGCCGTCAACCCGGGCCAGCCATTTGCTTCTAACTTCGACAATGACATCTTCGAAGCCAATTGGGGACTTCCCGGCCTGAGCGCCAGCAGGCCCGCTCCTAACGGCCCAACCATCGGCAGTTTCCAGAACTTCGAGGGAAACGTGTTTGAGGATCGCACCAGGGCCATACTTGGACAAGCCGGTAGTTGTGTTAGCGGCGCTGCGGGGAGCACCGCATTCTGCGCCCTATCCTATGCGTCTCCAAGAAGCGCCGGCCCGATTGGCGACAGCATACTGCTGCTTACCCCACCCTCGGGCGACTATTTGACCGGCAGCGATCCGTTTTCCATCAACAGTAGCTTCGCCGGCGCTGAACCAAGCCGCGCCAGTTTTTCTAGTGACGTTCCAACGGTAGTGCCCGAGCCGGGCAGCCTGATCCTGTTGGGCACGGGAATCCTGGGGATTGCAGCCGTTCTTCGCATTCGCCGGCGGCGGCCGTAAACCAACTTTTGAGTAATTGAAAAAGCCGGCGTCACCCGACCCGGCTTTTCTTGCCGCTAACCAGTACCCTGCTTGTGTGAGTTCGAGTTATTTCCCAAGACCCCCGTTCCCATTAGCGGTGAGAGGGCCATTACCATTGTCTATCCGCCGCACCGCTAGTTTCCGGGTTGTGCGTGATCCAGCAGTAATCCGGACAAAATTCTGGAAGCCCGCGTCGATAACTGGATTGCAGGTCAGCTTCCGAATAGCTCTTCTCGATGAAGGTCCCGCTTTCTCGCAACATTTTTCATGCCGAATATGCCGCCACAGCTTCTCTGGTTCCGGCATGAAAATTATTGTTCGCGGAGCAGGTTTGCCGGATCGATGTGCAGGGCGCGCCGCACTGGGCCAGCTACGGCGAGCGATCCGGTGAGCAGCACAGTGAATGCAACCGCAGCCAGTACAAACGGGTCCTGTGCCGACGCCTGGTAGACGATCGCCGAAAGTACTCGGCTCGCGGCCACACCCAGCAGCATCCCAACGACTGACCCGCCGGCCAGCAAGACCAGCATACGACCGAGCGCGGCCGAGAGAATCTGCCTGGCCTGCGCGCCGAGGGCGACCCGAATGCTCAACTCGCGCAGCCGCTTGCTGACCGTATATGAGGCCAAGCCGAAGGTCCCGGCGATCGAGAGCAGAAGTCCAAACGCGCCGAAGAGGCCGAGGGCGACGGTAGCCACCCGGGACACAAAGAATGTGAGTCCAAGCTGGCTGTTCCAGGCGCTGGATGCCCGGATAGGAACGGCGGGGTCAAGATCACGGACCACTTTGCGAATGGTGGCTGCCATATCGTTGGTGGCCACGTCGGAGGAATCTGGCCGTATCCGGACGATGAGCGATGTTTGAGTAGTTGTTTTCTGCGAGATCGGGAAGAACGCTACCGCTTCCTGATCTTCAGTAAGTGTCAGGTACTTTCCATCGGCCACGATGCCCACGATCTGGACCGGCTGGCCGGAGCTGTTCTTGAAATAGCGGCCGACGGCGTCATCGGAGTGGAAGAGGCGCCGGACGAATTCCCGATTCACCACCGCAACGGCCGGGGTCTTCTCAGTGTCGGTAAAGCTTACGTCGCGTCCCGCGAGCAGGGGTGTCTCAGCGGCGGCAAAGTATCCGGGTGAGACGCTATAGTCGTAGGCATCAAAGGCTCGGTTGGAGGGCCTGAAATCGGTAGTTTGTTGAGAGAAGACATTAGAATCGGCCGTATCCAGCGAGAGGGGCGTGGATTGCCCGTAGCCTGCCGCTTCCACTCCCGGGAGCTGCCCGACCCTTTGCAGCAGTTGGCGCTGGAAATGGTCGGCAGCCGGGCTCGAATAGCCAGCCTGGCTGAGTTCGAATTTCGTCAGCACAGCATGCTTGGGATTGAAACCCATGTTCATGTTCAGGGCTTTGCCCAGGCCACGCAGCGAGACAAACGCAGCCGTGACGGTGACGCAGCAGAGCGCGACCTGGGCCGCCAGCAGCACATCGCGAAGCGCCCAGCGGCGTCCCCTGGAGGATTGGGTTGCGCCGCTCTTAATGGCTTCATTGGGATCGGTCTTGAATATCTGCCGCAGTGGCATTACCCCGAACACCACGCCGGCGAGCAGCGAGATCAGCAATGCCATCAGGACCAACGATGCCTGCGGCATTAGTACGTGGAAGCCCATCGGGTATTCGGTGGGTGGGTGCCAGTTAGCCAAGCCAGTGAGCGCGGTCCAGGCCAGCGCGCAGGCGCATGCGCCTCCGAGGATCGAAATCACAATGGCCTCGACCAGGACCTGGCGGACGATGCGCCAGCGGCTTGATCCAATGGCCATGCGGATGGCAATCTCGCGCGTGCGGTCTGCGGTACGCGCTGCGAACAGGCCGCCGAGGTTGGCGCAGGCGGCAAGCAATACAATACCGGCCAGCCCCAGCAGCCCCGTCAGAAAACCGCGCGCCGGCGCGCCGAAAAAGTCGCCGCCCAAGCCCGGACGAACCAGCTTGAACGATAGCTTTTCCTCATCTTTCGGATACTGCCGGGCAATGCGGGCAGCAATCGTGTTCAATTCAGCCTGCACCTGGGGCATAGTGACCCCGTCCTTGATGCGCACGATCGACCAGACATTCTGATCGTGCCGCGAGTCAAGCCAGTCGACCCCGTACAGCGATGCTTGGTTGGCCAGCGGAATGAAAATGTCAGGCTGCCCAATTTTTTCGGTCCCGTAGAAACCCTTCCGGGGTAACCCCGACGATCGTGTACGGATGTTTGTTAAGGCGGATGGTCTTGCCCACGATGTTGCGATCGGCGACAAAATCGCTTTTCCAGGCGGTCCAGGAAAGCACGGCAGCGTCTGAGGCTCCGGGATGGTCGTCATCGGCGCGCTGCAGCAGACGCCCGAGGAACGGCTTGATGCCGACGACCTCGAAGTATTGCCCGCTCACTAGGGCTCCCCAGACCGGCCGGGTGACGCCGTTGGCCTCCAGACCAAAATTCCATATGGAAAAAGCGGCCACCGCGGAAAACACCTTATTTCCATCGCGGACATCGCGCACTTCCGGATAGGAAAAAATCGGATAGGCCTGGTCCTGGTGCGCCAGCGTCATCACCCGGTCGGGATGAGGCACATTAATTGGCCGCAGGACCAACGCTTGCAGCACACCGAAAACCAGGACATTCGCGGCGATCCCGAGCGCCAGGGTAAGGACGGCGGTGAGCGCAAAGCCGGGAGAACGGCGCATCTGGCGAATAGCAACTCGCAGGTCTTGCAGCAGGCTGTTCAATGGGTCGGCCTCCGAGTAACGATGTGGCGACATAGGAAGAAGTGCACTTCGAGAACCAAAGTGTCGTGCATGCAACTTATGAGAACGAAACGGCTTGCGGTATCTCGCAGGGGTGAGGGAACCGAAGCTGTGTCCGGTTTCACCGCCCGGTGGTCCGTTAATGAACAGGGACGGCGGCGACAGCGGCCTCCGGGAAATCCGCCACCGCGGCCGTCGAAGCAGGGCAACGCATCCGGAATCCCTCACTCAGCGGCTTCTTCTCCAGTTGACGATTGCGCGGCGTTGCCTGTCCAGGCGATCGTAAACGAATTGTTTGGTGAGACTCGCCGAATTCGCGCTAAACTGCTTTTCCTACAGCTGGACGCGGGACTTTAATCCAATTCTGTCTGGATTGCCGGCCACCCTTCCACAATCGCACATCCAGCTCAAGGATGGGGCAGGCGACGGCACAAACAGGTGACTTCGGGGTGCCCCGTTTAGGGCCCGCTTAATCACTTCCCCATGCATCACAGGACACTGACAAAGGGTGGCCGCAGGTGGGACAATTTCTACGATGCCTCGGAAGAAGATTTCCGGCTCCGCAAGAAGGGCGCGGAGGCATTCGCGTGACCCATGGGCAAGGGTGTAATTTGGCAGACGATTTGAGCTCGCCGGGGTGCACGCCAGGTTGACCGCCGGGCTATTTGGCCGGTGACAAGGCGAGCGGACTGCGGATGGCGTGGATTGTTTGAAGGAGATCAAAATGGCAGGTACCAACATTTCGGGCAAAAAGAAAAATCGCTGGGCGGCTGGGGTCACACCCTACGCCGAGATGGGATATTACAATGCCGACTACCAGCCCAAGGACACGGACATCCTGTGCGCGTTCCGCCTGGTGCCGCACGATAGCGTGGAACCCATCGAAGCCGCGGCCGCGGTCGCCGGCGAATCGTCCACCGCCACCTGGACGGTGGTCTGGACCGATCGTCTGACTCCCTACGAGCATTATCAGGCGAAGTGCTATCGCGTCGATCCCGTACCCGGCACCAACCAATACATCGCTTACATCGCCTACGATATCGATCTGTTTGAGGAAGGCTCGATTGCCAACCTCACGTCGTCGATCATCGGCAACGTCTTCGGCTTCAAGGCCCTCAAATCGTTGCGCCTGGAAGACATGCGGATTCCTCCCCATTACACCAAGACTTTCCAGGGACCGCCGCACGGCATCGTGATGGAGCGTGAGTATCTGAACAAGTTCGGGCGGCCGCTGCTGGGCGCCACCATAAAGCCAAAGCTGGGTCTATCGGCCCGCAACTATGGTCGCGTGGTGTATGAAGCGCTGCGCGGCGGGCTGGACTTCAGCAAGGACGATGAGAACATCAACAGCCAGCCCTTCATGCGCTGGCGCGATCGCTTCCTGTTCTGCATGGAAGCGGTGAACCGCGCCATGGCAGTCACTGGCGAGATCAAGGGACATTATCTGAACGTCACTGCCGGGACCATGGAGGAAATGTACGAACGGGCCGACTTCGCCCGCGAGCTGGGCAGCGTGATCATCATGATCGACCTGACGGTCGGCTATACGGCAATCCAGTCGATGGCCAAGTGGGCCCGCCGCAACGGCGTCATCTTGCACCTGCACCGGGCCGGCCATGGCACCTACACCCGGCAAAAGACGCACGGAGTCAACTTCCGCGTGATCGCCAAGTGGATGCGACTGGCAGGAGTGGACCATATTCACGCCGGCACGGTGGTGGGCAAGCTGGAGGGCGATCCCAACGCGGTCCGGGGCTACTACGACACGCTGCGTGAAAATAAGGTCGCGGTAAACCCCAGCCTCGGTTTGTATTTCGAGCAGGACTGGGGGTCCATGCCTGGAGTAATGCCGGTGGCTTCCGGCGGCATCCACGCCGGCCAGATGCACCAACTGCTGCACTATCTCGGCGACGACTGCGTGCTGCAGTTCGGAGGAGGCACGATCGGCCATCCCGACGGGGTCGCCCAAGGCGCCACCGCCAACCGGGTAGCCGTCGAGGCCATCATCCAAGCCCGCAATGACGGTCGCGACTACTTAAACGAAGGGCCGGAAATTTTGGAAGGCGCTGCGCGCTGGTCACCGGAGCTGCGTAAGGCGCTCGAGGTGTGGAAGGACGTTACCTATAACTTCGAGTCCACGGATGTGCCCGACGCGGTCGCCACTCTCACGGTCTAAGCGCGGCCTACGGCTTCATCCCGGCAGCGCGGCTAACTTGAACAGGGCCGCGCGGCTAAAAGGATCGGTGCTACGCCGGCTTCCGGCGGTCTGGTGAAAGGACACCAACCATGCGAATCACCCAAGGAACCTTTTCCTATTTGCCCGATTTCACGGATGACGAAATCAAGGCCCAAGCGCAATATTGCCTGGTCAACGGCTGGGCCATTTCCGTCGAGTACACCGACGATCCCCATCCTCGCAACGTTTACTGGGAGATGTGGGGATTACCTATATTCGATCTCACCGACCCCGATGCTGTCATGCGCGAGATCAATGCGTGCCGGGCTACGTTCCCCGAACACTACATCAAACTGAACGGCTACGACCGCACCAAGGGACGGCAGACCACGATGTTGAGCTTCATCGTGAACCGCCCCAAGCACGAGCCCGGTTTTTATCTGGAGAGGACGGAGGAGCGAGACCGCCAGATCAAGTACACGATTCGTTCCTACTCGAAAAGCAAGCCTCAAGACAGGGTCACAACTCAGGACTGAAAAGCGTCATT
>Ga0182013_10001486_pt1 | contig 32237 bp, 23 predicted proteins | sample 612S2MmetaG_FD_120487 | JGI IMG/M metagenome (GOLD analysis project Ga0182013, IMG submission 120487) | Permafrost microbial communities from Stordalen Mire, Sweden - 612S2M metaG | ecosystem: Environmental > Terrestrial > Soil > Wetlands > Permafrost | place: Sweden: Stordalen | collected... | reverse complement strand
CACGGTTACTACGGCAGCTACTGCTACCTGCCGTTGTATATCTTCGCCGGCGACCAGTTGCTGTGTGCGCGGCTGCGTCCGGCCAACCAGGACGCGGCGGCGGGTTCGGTTGCAGAAGTGAGCCGCATCGTGGCGCAGCTGCGGGCGCGCTGGCCCGAGGTGAGGATCATCCTGCGCGCCGACTCCGGCTTCTGCCGCCGCGAATTTCACTCCAATACCATTGCAAAACGCTCGCGGGGCCGATTACCAGGAGGACCGGAAGCAGCCACATGCCACGTCGAACACTGATTCGCTCAGCGATGACGGCTGACACCATTGACATGAAGGTGATCGTCATCGGCAGTCGGTCCCAAAGGAGTCGAGCATTGCCCGGAGCGAGGTGATTGTAAGAAGATCCGAACGCCGTAAGCAGCAGTCCCGCAAAGACAAACAGGTATGGCCATCGCTCCCGGTCATCGAGAAGCGTTTCGGTATTGTTGCGGGAACGGGGCCGCAGCAAGAACACCAGGCCCCAAATTCCAATCACTGCGAAGGGCAGGTTGGACACCACATCGCCAAAATTGGGAATCCCAAGGAAACTTCGCCGGTCCGCGAACTGGTGATACGACAGCTGCGGAATCCGCGGCATCATGCAGCGAACCACGACGACCGCAGCGGTGAGAATCATCAATAGCCACAAACTTGCTCTTCGAGAAATCAAATGGTCTCCTCGCTAACGGCCGGGCATTCATTGATCGCACTGTGATCGAAAACCAGCATGGAAACAACATGGTCCCAATACCCACGCTGGGGCCGATAGAACGGATCATTGTGCTTCTGGTCTGAGACGATCACCAGTTTTGGCTGTTTCTTACAACTCGCAGCCAGATTCAACGCCATTTGGGTCGGGAATAGACGATCTTTCTCGCAGTGCAAAATCAATACGGGCAAGGAGCAGCGACGCAAGGAGCTTTCCGTATCCCAAATGGGCGGGGCCAGAAATGACAGCCCGCGCGGCAGCCCTACGCTGCACGCGGCCGCTTGAAACGAAGTGAACGAAGAACAAAGGATCAGCTTCTGCGGCGAAATGGAATCGAGCGCGGCAGCCGCGATTCCGCTCCCCAGAGAAAAGCCCAGCAGGGAAATAGGAAAATCTGGCAACAGCGTTTTCAATGTGCTGAAAGCCTCAATGGCATCCTCTTCGCACTGCTTCCACCGGATGCGCCCAGAGCTCCTTCCAAATCCCGCATAATCAAAAACGATGGACGCAACACCCTGGGCCGCCAGCACCTTCTGTACTCCGAACCAGTGGTCCACCGTCTCCCCAATCCCATGACAGAGCAATACCGCCGCTCGCACAGGCTCGCTGGCTGGGGCCACAAAGACGGCATCGAGGAGTTGATTACCACTGGCGATCGGGTGCCATGAGATTTCCAAACGCGGATCCTTCAATGGCGCTGACCTGATCCTCCCCAGAATCTTGTCGCGTAGAAAGAGCGATTGGCTTGCAACCGTCACGGCAGCGGTGAAAGCCAAGTTATCAATCGATTCTGAGCGATGAATGCGCATCATCATTTTCCTGGCAGCAGCCTCATCTTCCGGGTTGAGTGTACCCGGCGTCATTCGGCGCGCCAGGACTATCGGGCTTAGTTCGGATCAAAGAGGAGATCGCAAGTGGTGTGAATGGCTTGGCGACGTCAAGTCTATTCTCTGCGATGAACCGCCTGGCCTGCTCAAGGCGCTCTTCCGGCAGTGGATGGCTGCGGAAGTAGCCCTCCAGTCCTTCAATTGCGACCTGGCTAAGCTCGTCAACCGGCGTCATGGCGTGGGTCACATATTCGCGATTAAGTTCGGCCCAACGTTCGAACAGCTTTACTGCACCTTCCGGAGAATATCCCGCTGCCGCCGTGAGACGAAGCCCCTCGCGATCGGCTTCGAGCTCTTGCTCCTTGCTGTATCCGGCTTGCCATAGCTCGAGTGGTATTTGCGCCAGGGCGGCTACCGCGTCCAGATCGAATCTCTTGAGCTGCGCTTCGATCTGGATGCGTTCAGCGGCGTGGTAATGGTCGATGTGCTCGATCTCGTGTCCCAGTACAAACGCCAGTTCGTCCTCGCTGGTCATTTGGCGGAGGAGCCCCAGGCCCACAAAAACGTGGCCGCCCGGCAAAGCGAAGGCGTTGATCAGGTTGGAATCGGCGACAAGATGAAACCGATAAGGAAGCCGGCGATGGGCATGGGCGGCGACCCGGTCACCGACTCGAGTCACATAGCTCTCAACAGCCTGCATCTTCGCCGAGTAAGCCGGCTCAGCGGACAGATAGTTCTTCGCCAGTTCGCCGCCGATGCGAACCTCGCTTTGGTCCGAAAGATGCGTCAGATGCATCGGCATCCGGGAAAGATCGCGTTCGAAATCGGCAGTCGCGTTGAGCACGGCATCGGGAGTCACGGCATCATGACGCCTTGAGCGCTGCGCCATGTACAAGCCCGCGATCGCAACGGCTATAACGAGCGAAAGCAACAGATGGCGTCTCATAACAGACGGCTCACTTGATCGCGGTATTTGCTGTAAAGTGCCGAGACGAGAATCAGCGCGACACCGAGCACGATGAACGTGATGTACCGACTCCGTTCATCGAGATACCACGCATCCCGGAAGACAATCTTTCCGATGCAGAGCACCAGGAGTGCAAGTCCTGTAAGGCGATAGCTGCGCTGGTTCGCGACCAGTCCGAATACGATCACCAGAAGCCCGACAATGCCCCAGGCCAGCGTGACCATACTCGGCTCCATCTTGACGGCTATCGCAACCACGATGAGCAGAAGCGGCGCGAAAAAGATAATCTGGTCGGGCCGGCGCGCAGCCAGAGAGCGCACGAGAAATGAGCCTCGCGGACGGTCCTTGTAGCGGCCGCGAATCCGAAATGCAATCGGCAGCGTGGCGAAGAGCAGAGCGCAAGTCAGCGAAATAACGGAGAATTTACCGCGCCAGCCTCCACTCGTGAAATAGCTGGCTCCGAATAAGTTGTGGGCAAGCCCCCGTATGGCGATTACTGCAGTAAGCAGGGCGGTCTGTTCGAGGAATACCTCCTGGTCAAGCAGGAGCGCAGCAACGATAAGAGCCACGACCACAAGCGCCCAGCCTGCGATGATCCATTGCGGCGCAAGCTGGTAATAAATAAGCGCGACTACGGAGCCTGCTCCAAAATATGCAATGAAATTGCTCGCAGACCATCGGCCAAGGTCAGGCTGGGCGCCGGGCCGTGACAATCTTGCCCAGACGTAGAAATAGATGAGCGCGAGCGGCGCCACTGTGTAAACCCGCGGGCTCATGAAATCGCTCGTCAAAGTGGCTGCTGTGAGATTGACGAGGAAAATGCGCAGGAACGATGCAGCCAGCAACGTATAGCCTTGCAGTCGAAGCTGCTTCTGCTTGCGCCAGGCACCGATTTCGAAGAGCAGCAGAGCGAACACTCCCAGAGCCGGCGCCACGCTGATCGGCTGCAACTCGCACCACAGGAGCCACGCCGCGAAGCCGCTCGCGACCCAGGTGTAGGCGTGCCGCGCATCCTTATTCTCTAACGACTTCGGCATGCGCACCCACCATGCCATGGCGTAAAGGCCTGCAACAAGGATGGAGACTGCGATCAGGCGGAGATCGACGCCATGCAGCTTATCGGTGATGAAGAAGTTGAGCATCGCGGCTCGGCCAGCAGCAAGCGATGCAAGGGCGTGCGCCTGCCATGGGAGCTCCTCGACGGTAAAGACGCGGTCGACAATGGCGAGCGCAAGAGCGAAGAGAATCCAGATGACGGCCAGCCACGGCTGCGGCGATTCGTGCCACGCAAGGGCAGCGAGGAGTGCGGTTGCAGTCCAGGTATGCAGCCACGCTGCGGTCCGGCTGTACGAAGCGTCTTTCATAGCACAGAAACGCGAAACGGCGTAGAAAGCGGCTGCGCAGCCAATCATCGGCAGGTAACGATCGATTGCGAGAGCGGCGCCTGTATTGAATGCGAAGAGCGCGGCAACAGCAGCGGCGGCGAGTACATGTTCCTGAAGTGTGAACTCGCGCAGACAAGACCTACGACCGATAAGACACAGGGCAACAGCGAGCGCGGTCCATGCCGGTGCAATCCAGAACGTGGGCAGTTCCACCGATGCGAGTCCTGCGAGAATTACGGCTCCAGTCCATAACGACGCGCTCCGCAAAGCACGTGATAAAGCCTCCTCATCAGGAAGTATCCAGCGAATGCCATAGAAGATCAGCGCGATCAGCGGCAAAGAGAAGATCCGCATGGCTATGTGGTGCGGGAATGGCTTGTCGAAGTGCCAATTGAAAACCGCAGCACGAATGATCACTGCGCCCGCCAGCGCCCACGTCTGCAGCAGAAGGGACCTGTTTTTGAGGCGACGCACTCCGAATGTAGCGCCCAGCAGCATCGCCGCCCAACCGATCGCCGTCCAGTCAGCCGTAAAGAGCGCCCAGACGCCGAGGAACGCAGTGATGCAGCCAAGATGGCTTTGTGCCGTGGTCAGACCGCTGTCGAGCATGCCGAAAAGGTCTCTCCACCTTCCGCGAAGGTAGAGCGAGTTGAGATAGAAGAGCGCGCTCGAGGCGAGCAGTAGGATCCCGTCTTTCAGCAGCAACACCCCGGAAGACCCGCGTAGTTCGACAATGCCGCGTGCCTCATAGACAATGAGCAGGCCTGTCACACAGCCAGCGAGTAAACCCAGGCGCCGGAAGAGGACTTCCCGTTGTGCGAGGCCGGCCATCAACAGCGCTTCGGCAGCGATCATCCAGAACAAGGCGATGTTGTTGCCGCTGAACTTGAAAGGCCCGGCAGCAAAGATCAGGAGCGTGCCGATGATCGTGAGCAGAGTGAACGCCGCTTGCCGGCGGCGCGTGACAGGCAGTTGGCCGAAGATAAATTCGAGCGCACCGATCCCGAGCAGCGCGTAGAAAGCCAGCTCAGGATGCGTCGATTGAAACTTCATGACGGCGAGCAACAGCATGGTGTTGGCGAGCCCGGCGATCGTCGAAATGGATTCCTGGCGCGTCGACGAAACTTTGCGGGCCACATAGGAAACTCGAAAGACAACCCAGTAGAGGACCAGGATGATGGCGCTCGGCCAAAACTCCGGAAAGGAGTGGCCGGCAGTACCGTTGGGATAGAGTTTGTAGAGCCAGTAGAAGTGGTTTCCGTAGCTTGCGAGGATGCCGAAGATCTCAAGCTCAAACCAGCTCATGCGCAGCGCGATGGCGGCGATGCTCAGTGCGAGAATTACACCGGCGACAAGGGAATACACCGTATCCTGGCTGAGCGCGGCCGTGGAAAATGCGAGCAGGAAGGCAAGACCTGTGACCACTTGCGAGCGATAGCGTAATGTGTGCATCACCATCGCGACCGCGACGATGAGCATCAGAATGCAGTCAAGCGTGTTGGAGCGCATCACCGCCATAGGCTCGACGTAGTGCATGGCGTAGGTGGTAAAGAAGAGCAGCGCCCAGCCGCCGCCAATGCCGGCGCGGCCCAGGAGCCGGTAACGCTCGCGGCGTTCGAGCCAGATGCCGCCGCCCAACATTGCGCCGGCTATTCCGTAAGTGAGCGCCACACGCAGACCCGGCCCCTTGCAATCAGTGCCATCCGTCCCAGCAGCGCCAGCCCCAGAACAAGCAGGACAATGCCGACTTTGGCGAATAGGTTCATCCCCAGAAACTGCTCAAGAGGCAAGTTGGTCTTCAAGCGACGAAAGATGCTTTCCCTGGGCGTTGCGGGTTGGTATGCAGCAAACGAGGGAGGCGATGCTGGTACGGGGGCGGCTGGTACCGGCTGGTTCGCCGGGCGTTCAGCGGTGCGAACCGGCGCAGCTGGCAGGATTTCTTCGTCCTTGAATCCCTCCCGTTGGACGGGCGCTTCGAAGGCGCCAATGTCGCCAAGTGCAGATTGCTCGTTGGCCTCGATACTGATTGCAGCCGTAGTCGCAGTCTCGGGTCTGCTGCGCAGGGGAACTGTCGCCTCCTCAAGCCGCGACGCTGCAGCAATAGGCTGATGAGACTGCGCCGTCGCGGATTTGACTTCTTCGGCAACCGCAGGAGCGACAACAGCTTCGTAAGACGCCGATGCCCGGCCTTCCTCTCGAACCTCGGCGCGGGGTGCAACTGCCGATGCCTCCAACCCACTCACTCGACCCGAAAGCCGTGTTAAGTCGCGCCTCAAACCAGCAATGTCGCCCTGAAGGTCTGAGATCTTGTACCAGCTCTCTTCGATACGCCTTTCTGCGGCTCTGCTCCGAACCAGGGCAACAATCGCGATCACCGGAATCCCGATAACGATTCCAATCGCCAACAGACCAATCAATTCCATGGCACTTCACCTCAGGCTTGGGCCTCTGCCTCAACTTCGGCAGCCAATTGAGTTGCGAGAGCTTTTATGGCGCGGAGGTCCATCTTCCCCGTGCCCAGCGTGGGAATCGAATCAACATGGACAAACTGATTCGCCTTCGGCCTCCACAATGCGGGCAGATCGCATTGCGACAGATTCTCCAACACCGCTGCCAATTTCGCCGCCGGCAGCGTGTGAATCACGATGATTCGTTCGCCCTTCTTCTCGTCCTGCACCGCAGTTACCGCGAACACCTGTTCCGTAGCATCGGCCAGTTCGTGCAGTTTTTCCTCGATGCGGATGTGCGGCACCATCTCACCTCCCATCTTGCTGAAGCGCGAGAGCCGGTCGGTTATGGTGACGAAGCCGTCTTCCTCGATCATTCCCACGTCGCCGGTCGTGTACCACCCGTCGTGCAACACTTCGGCTGTCGTGCCTGGCTTGCCCCGATAGCCGCGCATGACGTTGGGACCTTTCACCAGCAGCATTCCGGAACTGCCCGACGCCACCGGCTGTCCCGTCTCGATGTCAACTACCTTTACGGTTACTGCAGGCAGCGGATGGCCAATCTTCCCGCGCTTTGCCGCAACTTGCCGGAATCCCGGGGCGCGATAATCCCTGCCATTGACGGTTACTACCGGCGAGCACTCAGTGCAGCCATAACCCTCCAGCGGCCGAATACCGAATTGATCTTCAAACGCCACCGCTACCCGTTCAGGCAGCTTTTCCGCTCCAACCAGCACATATTGCAGGGAACCAAAGCTCTCGGGAGTGCAACGCCGCATATAAGCCTGTAAGAAAGTTGGCGTTGCGACCAGAAACGTCACTTTGTACTTCTCCACGAGCCCGCCGATCACTTGCGCATCGAGCGGATTCGAATGGAACACAACGCCTACGCCCTGCACCGCCGGCAACCATAGTCCGGCTGTGAATCCGAATGAGTGAAAGAACGGCAGTATACCCAGAACCTTGTCGTGTCCGTCGAGCATGAAGACTTGGGTGACCTGGCTGATGTTCGACGCAATATTGAAATGCGACAGCATCACGCCCTTCGGATCACCGGTGCTGCCGCTCGAAAAGATCACCGTGGCCAGATCGTCCATCGGCGAAGCGTTGCGCGTTCCCGCCGGGCCTACTGCCTCGTTTATCGGCTTTACGCGATGTGCACCGAGCGCGCGCTTCAGCAGGGGCGCCGGGATCAGCCAAGCCATTGCCAGCGCACTCAGCTTCTCGCTGAATCGCGGACCGCTCAGCGCATCCTCCAGAAGCAAAGTCCGGCCCGGAATCGTCATGTTCGGGAAGCGCTCGATGAATGCCTTTGACGTGATGACCAGATCAAGGCCGCATTGCTCGGCGCAACTGGCAATCGTCTCATTGGACGATGTGTAGTTCAGATTCACAGGCACTCGGCCCATCAACATCAGCGCATAATTGGTGAGCGCTCCGCCCACCGACGGCGCAAGCAGCACTCCCACCATCGGCTGCTCGCCGATATGCCGCCACAATCTGCGCGAAATATAGACGGTCTTGTTGAGGGCAGACCCAAACGAAACCCGCGGCGTCTTCCCGTCCGCCATGAAAAACCTCCATGGCCGCTGGCGCGCCGTGCGGAGGAAAGCGCGGTCCAGAGTTTTCATCGATGACTTGCGCGTCTCGAAGGCGGTCGCCTGCAGTTCCTGGACGGCAGAGCGAACCTCGACTGCGGTGGACGTTGGGGGCATCGGATTTCCGAAGCTCACCGTGACGCGATACGGAATCCGCCTTGGCATCTTCCACAGAGACCTGCCGCGATCGAAGCTGAAGATGCTTCCCCATACGCCATCCAGGTTCACGGGAATAATGGGAACTTCGACGCCTTTCATAATGCGCTCCAGTCCGCGGCGAAACGGAAGCATCTGCCCGGTGCGCGTAATCTGCCCTTCAGCGAAGATGCAAACGATCTCATCGTTCCGCAATGCGTCGGTTGCCGTCTTGAGCGAGTGCAGCATCTCGCGCGGATGCTGTTCGCTGGAGATTGGGATTGCCTTCACCATCCTGGCGAATGGCTTCACCACCGGGTGGTCGTAAATTCCCTGATACATGAGGAAGCGAATTGGCCGGTCTGTCGCAGCTACCAGCAGCGCCACATCCACGAATGACATGTGGTTGCAAACGAGCAATGCGCCTGACTTCTCGGGGAAGTTGTCGCGGCCAATCACGCGAACGCGGTATACCGTCCGAGTAGCGAGGAAGAGAATCAGTCGCCCAAACCATTCCGGCAGCAGGTACAAGACATAGGCTGTGCTGAACGCCGTGATGCATGACGCCGCCACGATCACGCCGCGCGGATCGAGATGAACGTAGGCGGTAGATACGAAGTACACGCCTGACGAGATTGCGACGCCGACAAACGACAGCAAATTTGCCGCCGCAATAATTCCGCCCTTGTCCTGTTCCGCCGGCTTGTGCTGGATCAGCGCGTTGACCGGGACCGCAAAGAATCCCGCCCAGAAGCCGAGCATTCCGAGCAGCGCTGCAGATCCCGCCATCCCGTGCGGCGTAATCCCCAGCGCAAACCCGGTGCAGGTCATGCCGATCGATCCCAGCGGAATCAGGCCATACTCGATCTTGTTTTCGCTTACCCATCCGGCAGCCATGCTGCCAATGCCAATGCCCACAGCGAGCATTGCATTCAGGTACCCTGTCTTGGTTTGGCCGACATGCAGCACGTCGGGTCCGTAGATCACGATCGTCGAAAAAAGCAGCGAACCCAGAAACCAGAAATAGGTATTGCCGAGCACCGCCAGAAACAGCGCCCGGTCCTTGCGCATCTTCCCGATTTGCGCCCACAGATCGCCGACAATGTTGAATCTGAATGGCTTTTGCGGCGCCGCGGCAGGCACCCTGTCAACGCCGAGGCTGGTCAGGAGTCCGATCACGGACAGTCCCAGCAGTACGTACCCCGCGTACACCTGGTGGCCGCTGAAATGTTCGCCCATCCATGCGCCGGCAACCGTGCCCATGATGATCGCGAGAAACGTACCCAGCTCGATTACGCCGTTTCCCCAGGACAGGCTCTTCTCGGGCAGCAACTCGGGCAGGAGACCATATTTCGAGGGCCCGAACAGCGCTGCCTGGCTCGCCACCAGCGTCATTGCAACTAGCGAAAGCGCGAGGGAATGAGTCGCCAACCCCGCGGTTGCCAGCAGCATGGACCCGAACTCCATCTCCTTCGTCCAGATGGTGATCTGGCGCTTGCTGAACCGATCCGCCAGCCAGCCGCCCGGCATGCTCAGAATCAGAAACGGCACCGAGAAGAGAAACGTGACAATGGAGACGAAGGTTTCCCGCTCGGTCGTCGCCAGGTTCATTCCGACGACGATTGAGAGCAACAGGTTGCGGAGGATATTGTCGCTGAAGGCGCCCTGGAACTGCGTGGCGATCAGTGCCCAAAAGCCCCGCCGGGCAACGCGTGCGGCGGGTTCGTGAGGAGTCGTTCGGTTGAGCACTACGGGATCGCTCGAAACAGTGTTCATCGGTCCTGCCCCCTCCGGTGGAGTGGAGATGGTCTGAGCTTAGCCATCTTCTACACCCGAAAAGGGGGGGTTCCAGACAGTTTCGCGAGTGTCACAAGAATTGCGAGCTATCAGAGAATTTGCTCAATTCTAACTGGAAGGCGTCGGCCAGCAGCGAGAAGAGGAACACACGGGGTCCTTTCGGTAACTCACGCGTCGCCGCCGTGTGCGCGTCGCAAATAATCGCGCCCGTCTGCTCCAATCCCCGCTGCCAGCGCGGCCGGCGAGGATTCCGCACCACCAGCAGATCTGGATCTCCGCCTGCAGCTGCCAACATCGTCCGCGCAATCTCCCGAAAATCCACCCAGGCCGACACCACTCCAATCAGTTTTCCCTTGAGCGACGGCAACTCGGGGTCAAGCCACTTGTTCGCTGAGCGAATCTGGAGCGGTATTAGCTCCAGCCCCGCCGGAAGCACAGCGCGCACCATCTTTATCTTGCTTGGTCTGGACAGCGGAATGGCGGCCAGGAGTGCATCGGACTTCGCTGCTTCCTGAATCGTCATTGCTTCCGCGGGCCACGTCGTCAGCTTGCGGATTTCAGTCAGCAGAATCTCCCGCGCATCCAGATCCGGATCGATCAGCACAAAGTGATCCGGCGGCGGAGCGGCAATCCACTCCGCCACGCGCTGCCGGATCGCCACAGCCGGCAGCCGCAGGTCGCGGACTGCCTTGAAGAACGCCACAATGTGCTGGTCAAGAATCTGCTCGGGGGTTTGCGCCGGCACCACCTCGCTTTGAATGTAAACGCCGCTCCCATGCCGGTACTCCACCCAACCGTCACGCACAAGTTGCCGATAGCCCGCGCTCACCGTATTGGGGTGAATGCTGAAACGACGCGCAAGTTCACGCGTGCTCGGCAGCCGCTCGCCCGGCTTAAGGTCGCCGCTCAATATGGCAAGCTGAACCTGCGTTGCCAATTGTCGATAAATCGGAACTTCACTTGCCGGGGAGAACCAAAGTCGCACCGATGCGCTTCCATCCGATCCGGTAAGATCTTAAGTGGCTTTGAAAACAGTAGCATACACGGGAGATTTCTGCACCTCAGTCAATAGAGAAGAGCGAAATGGGCTCTTGGCCGGGTTCGCCAGCGACCTGAGGGCAGGCGCTGCAGTTCAGTTGAGACGGAGAAAGAGGCTCTGGCAGTCAGCAGGGGCAGCCTCAGGGTATCGGCGCCGTGCTCAAAAAGATGAGATATGCGTTTTGTACCAAAATTCTCGTCGGTCGACGTTTAAGGCCGAATTTCCTCGAAATCACGATGCTTTGACGTGTTGGGCGATGGGAATTATGGGGCAGAAACTTAGAGGGGGACTTCTTGAGTGGCATAGGCGCCGGTGTCAACCTGGACTGTCATGGCCTTCAGATTCGGACATACTCATGATTTTAAGGCCGGACTTGAATCCCCAATCCTCCAGTCGCGGATCAGGGTCCGTTCACCGGGATTACAGGTTGCTGCAAGCCACGAACATCACTGGCCATCGCCCTCGCAGTGGTGAATGACTTCGATCGTTCCGACGATGTTTCTGTTGAACTCTGGAAGGTCTTCCGCTGGAATCCAATACGCACGGTGAGTTCGAGCGCCGACAGTTTGCGCCTGAAACCGGGAAAGGTAGTCACGATTAATTTGGAATCTGAGAGCGAATCCTTGACCGCCGTCGCGAGTGTTCCAATCCCGAGCGATCTGAATTGCGTATTCCTCGTCCAGAACCGGATAAAAGATAGGTTGTTCCGGTAGTCGTGGTGGCGGAAAAGCCTGCCATCCGCTCTCGCGAATCAAAGCGAGTTCCGTTTCCCCCATTGGCCGAAATATAATCACAGTATTCATCGCCGTAGTCAGAATGAGACTCCTTATCTTCGTGCCCTTGATGCCGTGCCGGGAATTTGCGCTCGAGAGACCGCCAATCAAAACGGAAACAGAATCCCCTTTTCCTTTAGCTTCTCGAACCGATTCGCTGCGAACCTGAATAACTGTGCAGGCCGGCGTCCAGCGCGCTGATATTCCTTAAGTGGTTTCAGAATCTTTAGCAGCGCCATCTTTCTTCGGAAGTTGCGCTTGTCGAGTTGCTTGTCAAGGATGGCTTCATAGACCGTTTGCAACTCGGTGAGCGTGAACTTTTCGGGGAGCAGCTGAAATCCGACCGTCGTGTATTCCAGCTTGTTGCGCAGCCGCTCCAGCGCATAATTCGGGATTTCCGCATGGTCGAAAGCGAGTGACGGCAGCTTTGTCATGGGCCACCAGGCAGCCTCGGAAGCGTCCGTGCCCGCCTGGAGGGTACGGTCAGCGGAGATCAGCGCAAAGTAGGAAACCGAAACGATGCGCCCGCGGGGATCCCGCCTTGGATCGCCGAAGGAATAGAGCGGCTACCTGGAGGCGGTCGGGCTTGGTTTCTCGGCTCTCGATTGATGTGCTCAGAGCACTCATTGCGAGCCACTTGCACCCGATCTTCAAGAGAACTACCCGAAAACGCAGGCCGTCGCCGAGAAGCGGCAAAAGAGGGAATTGTCCAGACGCCATTTGGATTATCTTTTGGCTCGTCCCGCCACCATACATTGACTCCAAAGTAAACTCAACTCCTGGATGGGCCTCCCGGACGTTGCCGGACGTATGAAAATTTCCCGCGAAAACCGACAAAATTGGCTGAAGGTGAGCAGTGGCTTACCAAGCACGCGACCAACCCGGCCCTTGCTTGCGGTTCAGGGTACGTAGCAGAGATTGGTCGGCCGAATTTCCGTCCAGTTTTCTTCCGAAGAGCCAGAGCAAATCGGAAAGACGATTCAAGTACGACAAAACCAAAGGCTCTACTGCTTCTTCAGACTCGCTCAGCCTGACCACGCAGCGTTCAGCCCGGCGGCAGATGGTGCGCGCCATATCGAAGGCTGCGCTCGCCGGGCTGCCGCCTGGAACGGACCAATCGATCTTGATTTCCTTAGAGTTTTCGAGAGCATGAACTTCGGCAGTCAGCGCATCCAGGCTAGCCGCACTCAGCGGCAGTGGCGATTTACGCGCGTCGGCCGGAGTGGCCAGGCTGGCTCCAAGATTGAACAATTCGCGCTGGATTTTAAGCGCCGATTCGCAAACCGATTGGTCGTCACAGATTGAGCGGGCGAATCCAATTGCAGAATTCAGTTCGTCCACTGTGCCATAGGCTTCAACGCGGAGCGATGATTTTGATACGCGCGTGCCGCCAATCAGGCTGGTTTGGCCGCGATCGCCATGCTTGGTTGCAATACTCGTCATCAAACTACTCCAGGTGAAGCGGCGACAGACTTGGCCCAGAGTGAGAAAGCCGAAAGGACGGACATTGCGCTTTCGCAGATGCCCGTTCTCAATGCAAAGCCTGCCGCTACTAGGTCTTAGGTAGGTTTTCCTGACTCCGGGATGGAATAAAAACTGCCTCGTTTTCCGTTGTCTGACTGGATTATGAAAGCAATTGTCGATTACCGCGGCGGAACCGCGATTGCAGGTTTTCACTGGCTATCCAGTGCGGTCGCGGTTGCCGCCGGTGTTCTTGTGGCAGCAGCAATCTATACATGAGGAAGCATACTCCCGGTTTGCAGAAAGCGGGTATGCCAGCTCAGCGATTCCGTGAGTAAATGAGGCGTATGCTTGCCCAGCGCCAATTCCTCGGCCCGATGGAAATAGTCAAGGAGAAGAGGCTTGTATTCCGGGCTGGAGCAGTTTTCAATGATCAAGCGCGCCCGCCGTCGCGGCGAGAGTCCGCGCAGATCTGCGAGTCCATTCTCGGTCACAATCACCTGCACATCGTGTTCGTTGTGATCGACATGCGAAGCCATGGGAACGATCGTTGAGATAGCGCCCCGCTTTGCAGACGACGGGGCCATAAAGATGGTCAGATAGCTGCTACGGGCAAAGTCGCCTGAGCCGCCGATGCCGTTTTGCATGCTCGATCCCATAATGTGGGTCGAATTGACATTCCCGTAGATATCGGCCTCGATCATGCCGTTCATGGCAATGACGCCGAGCCGGCGAATGACTCCCGGGTTGTTCGAGATCTCCTGGGTGCGCAATACGATCCGGTCGCGGTAGCTCGCCATGGTGGCGTTCATTTCCTCCATCATTTCGGGGCTGAATGAAAAGGCCGTCGCTGAGGCCGACGTCACCTTCCCTGACTTCAGCAGAGCAATCATGCCATCTTGAATGACTTCGGTGTAGGAAGTGAGCCCTTCAAAGGTGCCTTCCTCCAGTCCAAAGAGGACCGCGTTGGCGATGTTTCCAACCCCCGATTGCAGCGGCAACAGATTAGCTGGCAAGCGACCCTTTTTCACCTCCCAGCCGAGGAATTCGAGCAGATGGCCGGCGATGCGCCTGGAAACTGCGTCGGGCTCTTTGAAGGGGGTGTTGCGGTCGGGAGCATTCGTGACCACCACGGCGACAACTTTCTTGGGGTCCACCTGGAGATACGACGTACCGATGCGCTGGCCGGGCCGTTCAATGGGAATTGGAGCGCGGCGCGGGGGCGCTTGCAGGCCAGTGTAGATGTCGTGGATGCCCTCGAGGGCGAGCGGCTGCCAGGAGTTGACCTCGAGAATCACACGCTCGGCTCGATTGAGCCAGGTCTGATTGTTACCAACCGAGGAACTCGGTATCAGGCGCCCGTCCTCCAGGATGGCGGTGACTTCGACCACCGCAACATCGAGTTCGCCAAGAAAGCCATAATCAACAAGCTGGGCGACTTCGCTAAGGTGAATGTCAAGGTATTCGATTTCGCCGGAGTTGATGCGCCTGCGGACTTCCGGATCGGACTGATAGGGAAGCCGCAATTTCATTCCTCCCGTCGCTGCCAGAACTCCGTCCAGCTCAGGGCCGGTAGAGGCGCCGGTGAAAACACCCACCTGAAACCTCTCACCGCGCGCCTTCGCCTCGGTGATCCGTTGGGCCAACTCCAGGGGAACAACTTTGGGGTAGCCAGACCCGGTGAAGCCGCTCATGCCGATTTGATCTCCCGGCTGAATAAAGGCCGTCGCTTCGCCTACGCTCATAATTTTCTGCGCCAAATGCGAGTTCAAAACGCGCGAATCCAATGAATGATCCAAAATGAAAGCTCCAGTTCTTCTGAGATGCAGGTAATTACCGCTCACTCTATTTCTAGCGGATGTTGCCTGCATCCGCTGTGACCGCCGCCGCATCATTGCAGCGATCCGAACTTGCTTCATTCCGACGCCTGAGCAGCCAAGGGGCTTTTCATCGAGAAGACACTTTCTTAGGATAGTTAAGCCGGCTACATCTGCTGTGGGACGGCGCTCGAGTCGCCGGAATGCAGGAATTCGGGCCAGCCGGCATTGTTTTAAGTCCCACGCGCACCGAAAGCATGGATCGTGCTCAACAGCCGCTCATCGAAATGAACGGAGGCAGCAGACACGGATCGCACGCAGTGATTGCGGACACCAATAGTTTGAGATAATGGGATGTATAAAAATGAGGAGGACTAATTCTCGATGATTCGCGGCGATAAGGCTGGAAAAGGGAATGGGTAGTACTCAAGTTTCACAGACGCGGGCGGTCACGTTCTGGCAGTCCACGAACGGCAAGAAGGTGGTCATGGCGGTTACCGGCGCCATGATGTTCGCCTTCGTCGTTGGCCACATGCTCGGCAACTTGCAGATGTTCGAGTCGCCCGAGCACATCAACGCTTACGGCCACTTCCTGCATAACCTGGGCGAACTGCTCTGGATTGTGCGTGGCACCCTGCTGCTCACGGTCGTGCTGCACATTACAGCAACCGTTCAGCTCGCGTTGCGGAGCTGGGCGGCCAGGCCTATCGGATACTCTCGCCAGAAGGCCATCGCCTCCGACTACGCTTCTCGCACGATGTACTGGAGCGGCCCTATCATTCTGGCCTTCCTCATCTTTCACCTGCTGCAGTTCACCGCCGGATACCTGCATCCGCAGGCCACCTTTGTTCAAGGCGAAGTCTACGCCAACGTGGTCTCGGGCTTTCAAGTCTGGTGGGTCTCCGCCTGGTACATCTTCTCCATGTGCCTGCTTGGCCTTCATTTGAGCCACGGCATTTGGAGCATGTTCCAGACCGTCGGTCTCGCGCACCCGCGCCTCACTCCCATGCTCAAGATGGCTGCCCGCGCAATCGCCATCCTCATTGTTCTTGGTTACATCTCCATCCCGATTAGCGTTTTGCTGGGGTTCATAAAATAATGACACTCGACGCCAAAATTCCGTCCGGCCCCATCGAACAGGCGTGGGACAAAGCCTGCTTCGACATGAAGCTCGTTAATCCCGCCAACAAGCGCAAGCACTCCTTGATTGTCGTCGGCTCCGGCCTTGCCGGCGGCTCTGCCGCCGCATCGCTTGGCGAGCTTGGCTACAACGTCAAGTGCTTCTGCTTCCAGGATTCTCCGCGCCGCGCGCACTCTATCGCCGCGCAGGGTGGTATCAACGCCGCCAAGAACTACCCCAACGACGGCGAGAGCGTCTTCCGCCTCTTCTACGATACGGTCAAGGGCGGTGACTTCCGCGCCCGCGAAGCCAACGTCTATCGTCTCGCCCAGATCAGTGGTAAGATCATCGACCAGTGCGTTGCACAGGGCGTGCCCTTCGCCCGCGAGTACGGCGGTTCGCTCAGCAATCGTTCCTTCGGCGGCGCCCAGGTTTCGCGAACATTTTACGCGCGCGGCCAAACCGGCCAGCAGCTTCTGCTCGGCGCGTATCAGGCGCTCGAACGCCAGATCCGCGCCGGCTCCGTGACGATGATTCCCCGCACTGAGATGCAGGACCTTATCGTTGTCGACGGCCGCGCCCGCGGCATTGTCGCCCGCGACCTGGTCAGCGGAAAGTTCAGTGTGCATATCGCCGACGCGGTTATTCTCGCCACCGGCGGCTACGGCAACGTCTACTATCTCTCTACCAACGCCAAAGGCTCCAATGCCACAGCCATATGGCGCGCATACAAGCGCGGAGCGCTCTTCGCCAATCCCTGCTTCACTCAGATCCACCCGACCTGCATTCCCGTCTCCGGCGATTATCAATCAAAGCTCACTCTCATGAGCGAATCGCTGCGCAACGACGGCCGCATCTGGGTGCCGAAGAAGAAAGGCGACCCGCGCCCGGCCAACCAGATTCCGGAAGACGAGCGCGATTACTACCTTGAACGCAAGTATCCCAGTTTCGGCAACCTGGTGCCGCGCGATGTTGCTTCGCGCAACGCCAAGGTCCTGTGCGACGAAGGCTACGGCGTTGGCAAAACCGGTCTCGGCGTCTATCTTGACTTCTCCGATGCGATCAAGCGCTTGGGCGAGAAGGTGGTTCGGGAGCGCTACGGCAACCTCTTCGAAATGTACCAGCGCATCACCGACGAAGATCCCTACAAGGTACCCATGCGCATCTACCCCGCCATGCATTACACCATGGGTGGCTTGTGGGTGGATTACGAGTTGCAGAGCACCATCCCCGGCCTGTTTGTGCTGGGCGAAGCCAACTTCTCCGACCATGGTGCGAATCGTCTCGGCGCCAGCGCGCTGATGCAGGGCCTCTGTGATGGGTACTTCGTGATTCCTTACACGGTCGGAAATTATCTCGCGACCAACAAGTTCCCAAAAGTTGAAGAATCCAACCCGGCCGTTCAGGAAGCCATCGCGGCGACGAAGACCAAGATCGACAAGCTGCTCGCCATCAAGGGCAAGCGCACGGTCGACTCCTTCCATCGCGAACTGGGCAAGATCGTCTGGGATTATTGCGGTATGGCGCGCACAGCCGGCGGCCTCGAAAAGGCGATCGGATTAATCCGCGCGCTCCGCGAAGAATACTGGAAAGACGTGACCGTTGCCGGGACCGCCGACGATCTCAACGAGAGTCTCGAGAAGGCCGGGAGGGTCGCCGATTACTTCGAACTCGCGGAGTTGATGTGCATCGACGGCCGCGACCGCAATGAGTCTTGCGGCGGTCATTTCCGCGAGGAATATCAGACACCCGAGGGCGAGGCGCAGCGCGACGACGAGCACTTTTCCTACGTCGCGGCCTGGGGCTACAAGGGCGACAACGCTCCCCCCGAACTCATCAAGGAACCGCTCGAGTTCCACTACGTTCACCCCAGCCAGAGGAGCTATAAGTAGATGAAAATGACACTGAAGATCTGGCGCCAGAAGAGCGCCAGCGAAAAAGGCGTGTTCGTCCGCTACCCTGTCGACGACGTGGACCCCGAGATGTCGATCCTGGAATGTTTAGACGTGCTGAACGAGACCCTCATCCTCAAGGGCGAGGCGCCCGTCGCCTTCGAGCACGACTGCCGCGAAGGCATTTGCGGCAGCTGCGGCTTTGTCATCAACGGCATTCCGCACGGCCCGGAGCGCGCCACCACCGCCTGCCAACTCACCATGCGCCACTTCAAGGAAGGCGATGAACTTACCCTTGAACCCTGGCGCGCCAAGGCCTTCCCGCTCATCAAGGATCTGGTTGTCAACCGCCGCGCCCTCGATCACATCGTCGAAGCGGGCGGATACATCTCCGTCTCCACCGGTCAGGCGCCCGACGGCAACGACATCCTCGTCGGCAAGGAAGTTGCGGATCAGTCCATGGACGCCGCCGCCTGCATCGGGTGCGGAGCCTGCGTCGCAGCCTGCCCCAACGCCGCCGCCGCACTCTTCACCGGAGCCAAGATCACTCACCTCTCCACGCTGCCGCAGGGCGAGCCGGAGCGCGAGCGCCGCGCCCTGGCAATGGTTGCGCAGATGGACGCCGAAGCTTTCGGCAACTGCACCAATATCGGCGAGTGCACCGCCGCCTGCCCTAAGGAAATCCCGCTCGAAGTCATCGCCAAGATGAACCGCGACTACCTTTGCGGCAGCATCAACCGACGCGACGACCTGTCCATTCCGGTGACCCCTGTAGTCGGATAAGCACTTTTCACATTGCGTGCGTGTGAGCGTCGAAAATAGCAACACACCCGGCTGCCATGATGGGCGCCGGGCATTCTGTCTATGCGGCCTTATAGCATGAATGGGATATAAGCCCTTCGCAAGGCCGCGATCCCTACTCCACGGGCGGGCGGAATAGCCGCATCAGTTGGCTAGTCGCCGCCAAAGGAGTGGTGCGGCCAGCGCGGACTTCCTTGCGCAGCGCGGGCAGCCGCTCCGCCACCGCCGGATGGGCGCGAAACATCTCGTCCAAGCCCATTGCGACCAGGTCGTTCATCCACTCCAGCGCCCCCAGCCTACGCCGCTTTTCGATCCAGCCCGACGCCTGAAGTTGCGCCTCGTGCTTCAGGATCATCTCCCAGATTTCCGCGACGCCGGTGTTGTGGAGCGCGGAGCAGCACATCACCTGCGGAACCCACCCGTCCGCGGATGCCGGAAACAGGTGCAGTGCCGACGCATACTCAACCCGCGCGCGCTCTGCCTTCGCCTGGTTGTCTCCGTCCGCTTTGTTGATGGCCATGCCATCGATCATCTCGATGATGCCGCGTTTGATCCCCTGCAGTTCATCGCCCGCGCCGGCCAACATCAGCAGCAGAAAGAAGTCGGACATCGAGCGCACTGCCGTCTCCGACTGCCCAACGCCGACTGTCTCGATGAAGATGTTACGGTAGCCGGCGGCGTCGCACAGTAGAATCGTCTCGCGCGTCCGTCTGGCCACGCCGCCCAGATGGCCGCCGGACGGCGAAGGGCGAATGAAGGCGCGCTGCTCCAGCGCGAGCTGCTCCATCCGCGTCTTGTCGCCCAGAATGCTGCCGCTTGAGATCGGGCTCGACGGATCGACACTCAACACGGCCAGCCGCTCGCCGCGGTCACGCGTCACATGCATTCCAAGCGCATCGATGAAGGTGCTCTTGCCGACGCCGGGCACACCCGTGATGCCGACTCGGCGGGATGCGCCAGTGTGCGGCAGGATCGCGTCAAGCAGTTGCGCGGCTTTTTCGGCGTCCGCCGCCAGATGGCTCTCGATCAGCGTAATGGCGCGGGCCAGCAGCACCCGGTCGCCGGCCAACACGCCGTCTACGTACTGCTGCAACGGCAGCCTGCCCCGGCCCGGACGAATGACTCCGGACGAGCTAGGCACCAATGTTTTCCGTCAAGGCGCTCAGGATTACCTGGGCACAGACGGGAATCACCGTACCGGGCCCAAATACACCCGCCACTCCCGCCTGGCGCAGAAACTCGTAATCCTGCGGCGGAATCACGCCCCCGGCGTAGACCAGGATATCCCCGCGGCCTCGGCTCTTCAGCTCCGCAATCACCTCGGGCACCAGCGTCTTGTGACCGCCCGCAAGCGTGGAAACTCCCAGTACGTGAACGTCATTTTCCACCGCCATGGCCGCAGCTTCCGCCGGGGTCTGGAACAGCGGACCCACATCGACGTCGAAGCCGAGATCGGCAAATGCCGTAGCGATCACCTTGGCGCCGCGGTCGTGGCCGTCCTGGCCCATCTTGGCGACCAGAATGCGCGGCCGCCGACCCTCCAGTTCGGCAAACTCCTGCGCCATTGCCGACGCCTTCTCGAACTCTGGATCGTTGTGGCTCTCAGATGAATACACACCCGAAATAGTACGGCTTACCGCGCGATACCGGCTAAATACTTTTTCCAATGCATCGGAAATCTCACCTAGGGTCGCGCGGACGCGGGCTGCCGTAACGGCCAGTTCGAGCAGGTTGCCCTCGCCGCTCCGTGCGCTGGCGGTCAGCGCCTCGAGAGCCGTGGCAACTGCTGCCGCATCGCGCGTGCGCCGAATCTCAGCCAGCCCACGCAGTTGCGACTCGCGCACGGCCTGATTGTCGACCTCGCGCACCGGAAGCAGGTCTTCGTGCGCCAACTTGTACTTATTCACGCCGACAACCGTTTCGCGGCCAGAATCGATCAGCGCCTGTCTGCGCGCCGAGGCTTCCTCGATACGCATCTTCGGAATCCCGGTCTCGATGGCCTTGGTCATGCCGCCCAGCGTTTCAATCTCCTGGATATGATGCCACGCGTTGTGCATCAGGTCGTGAGTCAGGCTTTCGACGTAGTAGCTGCCGGCCCACGGATCGACGACCCGCGTGATGCCTGTCTCTTCCTGCAGGTAGATCTGCGTGTTGCGCGCGATGCGGGCTGAAAACTCGCTGGGCAGCGCGATGGCTTCGTCGAGCGCATTGGTGTGCAGCGACTGCGTGTGGCCCAGAGCCGCGGCCATCGCCTCGACGGCAGTGCGTGAGATATTGTTGAAGACGTCCTGCGCCGTCAGGCTCCAGCCGGAGGTCTGCGAGTGGGTGCGCAAGGCCATCGACTTCGGGTTCTTCGGATTGAATCCCTTGATGATCTTGGCCCACAAGACTCGCGCGGCGCGCAGCTTCGCAATCTCCATGAAGTGGTTCATGCCGATTGCCCAGAAGAAGCTCAGGCGGGGTGCAAAGTCGTCGATCGCAAGCCCTGCGGCGATCCCGGTCCGAATGTATTCCAGGCCGTCCGCCAGCGTGTAGCCTAGCTCGATGTCGGCGGTCGCGCCCGCTTCCTGCATGTGGTAGCCGCTGATCGAGATGCAATTGAACTTCGGCATCTTCTCTGAGCAGTAGCGGAAGATGTCGCCGATGATTTTCATCGACGGCGCCGGGGGGTAGATGTAAGTGTTGCGGACCATGAACTCTTTCAGAATGTCGTTCTGAATGGTTCCGCTCAACTTCTCGGTGGAAACTCCCTGCTCCTCGGCAGCGACGATGTAGAAGGCCATGATGGGAAGCACGGCGCCATTCATGGTCATCGATACGGACATCTGTTCCAGCGGAATCTGGCTGAAGAGAACCTTCATGTCCTCGACTGAGTCGATGGCGACGCCTGCCTTACCGACATCGCCCACCACGCGCTCGTTATCCGAGTCGTATCCGCGATGCGTAGCCAGGTCGAATGCCACCGACAGGCCCTTTTGGCCGGCGGAGAGATTGCGCCGATAAAATGCGTTCGATTCCTCGGCGGTAGAAAAGCCGGCGTACTGGCGAATCGTCCAGGGCCGCATGGCGTACATCGTGGAGTATGGCCCGCGCAGAAAGGGCGCAACCCCCGCGGCGTATTCGAGGTGCTCCATCGCGCGGAGGTCGTCCGCCGTATAGAAGTGCTTGATGGGAATCTGCTCCGGCGTCAGCCACACCGTGGCCTGATCGTCGGCTGGTGTCGGAGCGCTTGATGGGGACGTTGGCTCAAGATCGATCTTGGAGAAGTCAGGCTTCATTAGTTTCTCACTCCTAACCGGTTCTGCCAATCCGTCAAGGTCGCCACAGCATCGCTGGCAACGTGCACAAAGTCCTGGACGCCGGCTGCCTTCAGGGCGTCGATCTGATCCTTTGGATTGCCGGCCACAATGACCGGGATCTTCACTGTCGCGCAAACCTCCTGCGCGAACGCCAGATATTCCGGATCGGAGCTGCACAGGATCAGCAGGTCGGCATCCGTCCCGGCATATTCTTCCGACTCGACGATTTCAAATCCCGCGCAGCCAAAAAAGTTCAGTGTAAAGTTCGCGCGGGCCGTACGCATCTTCACGTCGCCGCGTTTCAAGAGCAGCACCTTCGGAGCCCGGCCCGTGGCGCGAGCGTGCGCCTCGGTGCGTCTGCGAATCTTCTCGAACGGTTCGGCGAGACGGAACTCGGGGAACGGCGCGTCACCGGCCACCGGTCTGGGCTCAGCCTCCATCGCTTTGCCATTCAGGTCGGGATAATTGTTGACACCTACAAGCGCTTTACGGCGCGACGAAACTGCCTTCTCGCGTGCTGCACGGGTCTTCGCGATCTCTTCTGCGAGCCAGCCCGCGGCCAATGCCTTGCTGTAGCCGCCCGCTGCCTCAATCCGCTGAAACAGCTTCCACCCCTCCCGCGCGAGCGAGGCGGTTAGAGCTTCGATGTAGTACGAGCCGCCAGCCGGATCGGCCACGGCGTTCAAGTGAGCCTCTTCGGCGAGAACGCGCTGCACGCCCAGCGCCAGGTGTTCGTCGAACCCGAAGGGCTGAATGGTTAATGTGTCACAGCCGCCAATCGCGGCCGACATCGCCTCGGTTGTCACACGCAGCATGTTGGTGTAGGGGTCGCACAAGCTCTTGTTGAGCCGCGCAGTGCGGACATGCAAATTCATCCGGCAGGAGTCGGGATCGGCAGGAGAGAACGCCTTGACCGCATGGGCCCAGGCCATGCGCGCCGCGCGCAGCTTGGCGATTTCAAAAAAGTAGGTCGATCCAACCGCGAAAACAAATTCCATCTCCCGCGCAGCCACATCGACGGGACGATCATGGGATAATTCCGCCAGCTTCTCAACGCCGGCGGCCAGCGCAACCCCGAGTTGCTGGATGGCATCGGCACCGGACTCCAGTACCAGGTCGGCACGAATCGCATCTGAAGCCGGAACGACCTGCTGTGCAATCTCCCACGGCTTGCCGCTGCCGCGCACAAAAGGAAAATGGCCCGGAAGCGACCCGGTCTGCTCCACGAGGTCCTTTATGTTTTCGCTGCGGTAGTACGGCCGCACTGTGAGGCCTTCGTCGGAACGCCACGCCAGCTTCTTCTCGTAATCCGCGCCCTTCAGATCCTTTTGAATCTCCGCTTCCCACGTCGCCGTTGCGACCGGAGGGAAGTCCTGGCCCAGATTCAGAATCTCTGTGCCAAGGCCGGCATTGGATTCATCAGGCATGCGAGCCCTCCTGAACCACTTCAAGCAGATACCCGAACGAAGCCTTCTCGGTCGTCTTTGGATGAACGAAGAAGACGGTGGTTCCGCGCGAACCTTTGCGCGGCGCCGCGTCGATGATCTTGAATCCGTTCGCCTTCAGATAGTCAAAAGCTTTCTGAATGTCGGCGACTCGCAACGCGACATGCGCCAATCCGCCTCGACCGCCGTTCTTTTCCAGCTGCTTGGCCACCGGCGACTCAGACGTAAGCGGTTCGAGCAACTGCACAAGATTCGGCCCGTCTCCAACCTGCAGCAGCACCTCGCGCACCTGATCGGTCCCCAGCACGTCTTCGCGATGCAGCTCCTTAAAGCCCATCGCCTTGTAAGCCGCTACCTGCGGCTCCAAATCCCCAGCCTTGACGGATATTGCGACGTGGTCAAAAAATAGAAATCCCGGTACTTGTTCTACCTCTGCACTCATTATTCAAACTCCACCAGTATCTGGCCGGACTGAACGCCATCTCCGACTTTCACCTTGATTGACGCGACTTTGCCGGCGACATGCGCCGCAACCTGGGTTTCCATCTTCATGGCTTCCAGCACCAGAAGCACGTCGCCGACTTGCAGCGTCTGCCCGGGCTGCGCCACGATGCTGGCCACAATGCCCGTCACCGGACTGCGGCACACTTTGCCTTCGGCAACCGGGGTGGTATCAGCGGGGGGCGCCGAAGTCACCGCAATCGGGGTACGCGCGGCCGCTGATTCGACTGTCTGAAGATGCGCGTGGCCGACGACTTCGGGTTCGGCGACGTCCACGTCCACTTCGTAGTTCTTGTTATCGATCGTGATCTTTAGTTTCATCGGTCTCTTAGTGATGCGGCCTGTGCGACGCCTGTATTGTCACACGGCCTTGTTGAGCCCAACTGCTGGTGCGAATCAGGCGGATTTGGCGGATATGCGGCTGTACTCCCAGCCATGCCGCAAGAGCGGCGGATATGGCAAGCACTTCCTCTTCTGTAATGCCCGCCGCAACGGAAGAATGGGTCGTAGATGTGTTACTTTCGGCCTTTGCAGCCGGCGTCACCTCCGGCGCAGTCAGCTTCTCGAATCCAGTTACGCGCTCGGAGATGCTTGCCAACTGCGCACGAATGTCTTCAAGCGTCGCGCGCAACTGCTTGAGTTCGAGTTGGGGGACAGAGTCGCTCATCTTTGTGCTCGTTTCCTCTACGTCGATTTCTGTCACAACGTCTCTCACAGTGGCATCAGCCCGTGCTTCTTCTGCGGACGCAGTTCCCGCTTCGCCTGCAGATACTCGAGCGCCTGCGCCACATGCCGCCGCGTCAGTGCCGGGTCGATTACCGCATCGACCAAACGGCGGCTGGCCGCGACATAGGGGTTCGAGAAAGCCTCGCGGTAACGCTCAACCAACTCTGCGCGCTTGGCCTTCTTGTCCTTGGCTTCCTGAATCTCTTTGCGGAAGACAATCTCCGCCGCGCCTTCGGCGCCCATCACCGCAACTTCGGCAGTGGGCCAGGCAAACACCTGGTCCGCGCCCAGATCCTTGCTGCACATCGCCAGATATGCGCCACCGTAGCACTTGCGCAGAATCACGGTAACTTTTGGCACCGTCGCCGCCGAGTACGCAAACAGCATCTTGGCGCCGTGACGGATGATACCGCCCCACTCCTGCTCCGTTCCGGGCAGGAATCCGGGCACATCCGCGAAAGTCACCAGCGGAATATTGAACGCGTTGCAGAAGCGGATGAAACGCGCCGCCTTGCTCGATGCATCGATGGTGAGCGAACCCGCCAGGACCGAGGGCTGATTTGCGATGACGCCGACAGTCTTCCCGGTGATGCGGGCAAATCCCACGACGATATTGGTTGCATAGCCCTGCTGCACTTCTAGAAAGTCTCCGAAATCGATCACGCGAGCGATCACATCGCGCACGTCATAGCTCTTCTTATTGTCGATGGGGACAATCTCGCCGATCTTGTCATCGGCATCCACGCGGCTGTCGCCTTCAATCTCCGGAGGATCTTCGAGGTTGTTCGAGGGCAGGAAGCTCAGCAGCTTCTGGCACAACTGCACGGCGTGCTTGTCGTCATTGGCAATGAAGTGGATCACACCCGATCTGGTCATGTGCGCATCGGGACCGCCCAGTTCGTCGGCCGTAACATCTTCGCCGGTAACGCCCTTGATGACCTGCGGCCCGGTGATGAACATCTGCGCCTGGCGCGTCTGAATGATGAAGTCGGTCAGCGCGGGACTATAAGCCGCGCCGCCGGCGCACGGTCCGCAGATCAATGAGATCTGCGGCACCGCCCCGGAGAGCATCACATTTGTGTAAAATACCTTGCCGTAGCCGGAAAGCGAGTCAATGCCTTCCTGCACGCGCGCACCGCCGGAATCGTTGATGAACACAAACGGTGAGCCCGTCTTGAGCGAGTGCATCATGATCTCGGCGACCTTGATCGAGTGCACCTCGCCGGCCGCGCCGCCCGCAACGGTAAAGTCCTGGCTGGCCAGATGCACCAGCCGGCCCGCAACCGAACCTGCGCCAGTCACCACGCCGTCGGCAGGCATCTCCTTGCCTTCCATTCCAAACAAGGTAGCGCGATGCTGGGCAAACAGACCGTTCTCCGCGAAGCTGCCCGGATCGACCAGTGCGTCGACGCGCTCGCGCGCGGACATCTTACCCGCCTTGTGCTGTTTCTCAATTCTGTCGGCGCCGCCTCCGAGCATCGTCTTTTCGCTGCGCTTCTTCAGGTCCTCGACCTTTTTCTGCATCGGGGTTGTTGCTTGTTCATCCAAAGTCGGCATCATTCACTCTCTTTATGCTGGGGAAACAGTCACCTTGTGCGTGCTTCCATTGAGCACCACGTCGTATGTGACCGCTTCTTTCACTGGACCGGTGCCGTTGCCCGCAGGTGCGGGCGTCGCGGCTTGAGGTTTAGCTTGTGGGTCTTTGCCCAGGTTCTTCGGGCCTTGCGCGCGCGTCGCAAAGAACTTCGCGGACACTGCCGGAAACATGGCGTAGGTCAAGACATCTTCATCGGAGCCATCGCAGCCCTTCAGCGCGATCGCTGCCGTGCGCAACTCCGGCCACTCCGGCTTCAGCAAGTCCGCCGGCCGGCCTTCGATCGGCTTCTTCTTTGCCTGTGCCTCCGCCTGCGCAATCAACTCCGGATCGCGCGGACCAAGAGTTTCGCCGTAGTAGCCCAGCATCAGGTCGGCAAACTCCGCCGAAAGAACTTTATAACGCCCCAGCAGCACATTGAAAACTGCCTGCGTGCCGACGATCTGGCTCGAAGGGGTAACCAGCGGAGGATAGCCCGCGTCCTTGCGGACTCGCGGCACTTCCTCCAGCACTTCCTTCATCCGGTCGCCTGCTCCCTGCTGCTTGAGCTGGCTTTCCATGTTCGAGAGCATTCCGCCCGGAATCTGGCTGTCGAAGATCTCCGTCTCCACGCCGGTGATGTTGGAGAGGAACTCTGCATAGCGCGGCCGTACCTTATTGAAGTAATGCTTCAGGTTGAGCAACCGCTGCTTATCGAGACTGGTGCTGAAACCTGTGCCGGTCAGCATCTCCACCAGGCTTTCGGTGGGGTTGTGCCCCGGCCCGAGGCTCAGTGAGCTGATCGACGTGTCCACGCAGTCGGCGCCGGCTTCAATCGCCCTCATCAGGCTTACCAGCGTTACACCGGTGGTGGAGTGCACATGCACGTGGATGCGCGTGTCCTGGCCGCAAGCCTCTTTGATTCCCTTGACGATGTCATACGCGGGCTGCGGCTTCAGCAGCGCGGCCATGTCCTTGATGCAGATGGACTCGCAGCCGATATCCAGCAGCTTCTGCGCCATGGCCACAAACTGTGGCGTCGTGTGCAGCGGGCTGGTGGTATAGCAGATGGTTCCCTGGGCATGCTTGCCCGCTTTTTTTACGGCAGCCACCGCCGCTTTCAGGTTGCGAATGTCGTTCAGCGCATCGAAAACGCGAAAGACATCCATTCCGTTTTCCGCGGCCTTCATCACAAAGCGCTCCACCACTCCGTCTTCATAGTGGCGATAGCCAAGCAGGTTCTGCCCTCGCAGCAGCATCTGCAGCCGCGTGTTGGGCATCAGCTTGCGGAAGGTTCGCAGGCGCTCCCATGGATCCTCATTGAGGAATCGGATGCAACTGTCGAAAGTCGCACCGCCCCAGCACTCAACCGACCAGTAGCCCGCCTGGTCCAGGTCCGTGCAAGCAGGGACCATGTCTTCCATCGACATCCTGGTGGCCATCAGGCTCTGATGAGCGTCGCGAAGAATCAGTTCTGTCACGTCTATGTGTTTGTCCATTTTCATCCCGATCACCAATAAGACTAGTCCCTTCTCGTCAAAAACCGTGTGACGACCGGCACGAACGGACGGCCATCCCATCTTGTGATAATGCAGTTATGTTACCAGCTTCCCGACTGAGCGGCGGGCCGGGGAATTGGCGGAGCGTTCGTGGACCCTGCAACGGTGCGGGGCAGTGATGGCGTTGGCGTCGAGAACAGTTCAGTGCATTCTGGCAGGCTTAAGGCGCGTGCCGGTCACAACTTTTGAGCCCACCTCCGCTTCACCGGCCAGGATCGGATTGCAGTAAAGTGGTTTCGCCGATCAAGCACTGGCAGCGAACGCTGAACCGTATTTAACCGTCGTATCGGCAGAGGGATAGAACGGAAATCGACTTATCCGTGTACGCATTCATCCCATCCGTGAACCATAGCCATGGCTTGGAAACAATCGAGGAACGAACAATGACCGTAGTCCGGCAGGAAGACTTTATTGCCAGCGTTGCTGGCGCGTTGCAGTACATCAGTTATTACCATCCAGCGGACTTCATTGCTTCGCTCGCCAAAGCCTATGAGCAGGAGAAGTCGCCGGCGGCACGTGACGCCATCGCCCAGCTCCTCATCAACAGCCGCATGTGCGCTGAAGGGCATCGTCCCATCTGTCAAGACACGGGTATCGTTACCGCGTTTGTAAAGCTGGGCATGGACGTGCGTTTCGAAGGGCCAGCAGGCGAGGCGGCTTCTCTCGATCTTCAGGGTATGGTCGATGAGGGCGTTCGCCGCGCCTATCTCGATCCCGGCAACAAGCTGCGCGCGTCGATCCTTGCCGATCCGGCGGGCGCAAGGAAAAACACCAGGGACAATACGCCGGCCGTGTTGAGCGTCGAACTGGTGAAGGGCTCGACGGTTGAAGTCTCAGTCGCAGCCAAAGGTGGCGGCTCCGAAGCAAAATCTAAATTCGTGATGCTCAACCCCTCGGACTCAATCGTCGATTGGGTACTGAAGACTGTGCCCACGATGGGTGCCGGCTGGTGCCCGCCGGGAATTCTGGGCATCGGCATTGGCGGTACGGCGGAAAAAGCCATGCTGCTGGCCAAGCAGTCGCTCATGGAGCCCATAGACATTCAGGAGTTGCAGCAGCGCGGCGCGAGCACGCGTGCCGAAGAGTTGCGCCTCGAGCTTTACGACAAAGTCAACCGCCTCGGCATCGGCGCGCAGGGGCTGGGCGGCCTGACCACCGTTCTCGACGTAAAGGTGCTGGACTACCCTTGCCACGCGGCCAACCTGCCCGTGGCCATGATTCCCAATTGCGCCGCCACCCGTCACGCGCACTTCGTCCTCGACGGTTCAGGCCCGGTGTTTCTCGAGCCGCCTTCGCTCGAAGACTGGCCAAATCTCACCTACGACGTGTCCGGCGCGCGCCGCGTAAATCTCGATACGGTGACGCGGGAGGAAGCCCAAACGTGGAAGCCCGGTGAAGTGATTCTTCTTTCCGGCAAACTGCTTACCGGCCGCGATGCGGCGCATAAGCGCTTGACCGATATGCTGAACCGCGGCGAAAAGCTGCCGGTGGATTTCCGCGCCCGCTTTATTTACTACGTCGGCCCCGTCGACCCGGTTGGCGAAGAAGTTGTCGGTCCAGCCGGACCAACCACGGCGACGCGCATGGACAAGTTCACGCGGCAGATGCTCGCCGAAACCGGGCTGCTGGGCATGGTCGGCAAAGCGGAGCGGGGATCGGTGGCTATCGAAGCCATTCGCGAGTTCGGCGCAGTCTACCTGATGGCCGTCGGCGGTGCTGCTTATCTGGTGGCGAAGGCGATTCGCGGATCGCGGCTGCTGGCCTTTGGAGACCTGGGCATGGAGGCCATTTACGAGTTCGACGTGCACGAGATGCCCGTCACCGTGGCCGTCGACTCGCAGGGATCAAGCGTCCACCAAACCGGTCCCGCCGAGTGGCGGAAGCGGATTGCGCAAATTCCAGTTCTTCAGTAGCAGAGCCATGGGCGCGGCTCGGCCGCCCATCGGCAACGGCGATACCCCGAGCGCAAATCATAACCTGCGGGAAAATCTCCCGCGCACATAGAGGAGATTCATGCGGAAGAAAATCAGTATTGTAGGCGCGGGAAATGTGGGTTCGACAGCCGCGCATTGGATTATGGCCAAGGAACTGGCCGACGTCGTGCTCGTGGATGTGGTGGAAGGCGTGCCACAGGGCAAAGCGCTCGATCTGCTTGAGGCATCGCCGATCGCAAAATCGGATGTTCAAATCACGGGCTCGAACGACTATGCAGCCACGGCCAAAAGCGACATCGTGATCATCACCGCCGGCCTCCCGCGCAAGCCCGGCATGAGTCGCGACGACCTGTTGAATACCAACTTTAAAATCATGTCTGACGTGGTTAAGAAAGTGGTGGCGCATTCGCCCGAGTCGATTCTGATCATCGTGTCGAACCCGCTGGACGCCATGGCGCAAGCGGCCTACAAACTATCCGGCTTCGATCGCAAGCGCGTAATCGGCATGGCCGGCGTGTTGGATACCAGCCGTTTCAGGACCTTCATTGCGCAGGAGTTGAACGTCAGCGTTGAGAATGTGAACGCCTTCGTGCTCGGCGGCCACGGGGACACCATGGTCCCGCTGGTTAGTTACACCACCGTCGCTGGCATTCCCGTCGTCGAACTGTTGCCCAAGGAGCGCATCGACGCCATTGTGCAGCGCACGCGCGACGGCGGCGCCGAGATCGTAAAGCATCTGAAGACGGGCAGCGCATATTACGCGCCGTCCGCGGCAGCGGTGGAGATGGCGGAAGCTATTCTCAAAGACAAGAAAAAAATCCTGCCCTGCGCTGCATATCTCGAGGGCGAGTTCGGCATCTCGGGTTACTTCATCGGGGTTCCATGCAAGCTTGGCTCTGCGGGTCTGGAAGAGATCATTCAAATTAAGCTCACTTCGGAGGAAGACGCGGCGCTCAAAAGAAGCGCCGCGTCGGTGAAAGAACTCTGCAATGTCATCGGCGTTTAATGAAAGGCGCCGGGAAACATGTCGGCCCAAGCCTCGCACATTTTCCTGTTGCGGGCCTGGGCCGCTCAGCTTGCGGCAAATTCATTGGAACGATTTCTCCTGAAACGAGTTCTCTAGGGGATCGGCAATGAACTGCCGGCGATAAATCGGCCGGCAATTCGCTCAGATTCCACCTGGTGGACGTTCGCGCCTGCCGGATAGATTACGGCTTCTCTTTGATCGTTCTTGAGCGGGCCGCTGTGGCCCCCCGCAAAGGTAACCCTGAGCGAGCCGGGCTCACTGCTGTATGAAAATGCAAGAAGGGGCCAAGTTGCCCGATCGTATCGGCGGCCTCTCGACGAACGCGGTAAAACCTGTCGCCGAATCGCTGAATCCGTAGGAATGCGAAAGCAATCGCGCCGGCGGCTTTCTACGCGTAGGTGATTGGATTGCGTCGGAGCCACTGCTCGTCGCAAACTTTGCCGATATTCCTCATCGCGCCACTGACAACGCTCGCACCCAAGCGGCGATTTTCCCAGGCCATCCCGCCGCCAAAGCCCAGCAAGCCCCCCAGCAGACCGCACGCCAGCGATCGCGCCGCGGAATTCCGCCGGTAGATTGCATAGCCGATCAGAACGCCGACGGCTACCCCAACAGCAGTCGGAACCATCGAATCTCTCGCCGACTCGCCAAGGACCGAAATCAGGCGCTTGTCTTCGAGGAACTCGCCCTCGCCAGAGCGTGCACCTTCAATTCCAGCGTCCACAATGCGCTGGCCATAATCGGCGCTTGATTTCACCCATCTGCCCACACTCATCGATTTTTCCTCGCTTTCGCGGAGTTCTGCGATCAGTTTAGCAGTTCAACTTCTTCGCATGCCGAATAGCCATCGTTGAGATTCCGGCATGGGAGTGACGGGGAAATCCCGCAACAAGCACGGTTTTGCCGGAAGAACCCGGGAGAGACGTAAATTCGCGCCACATGAAATACACATTTTGGTGTGACCTCGGGCATTTGCAGAGCCTTAATATGTCTTTAATGTCGCGAGAAGTCGTTCCGATGCGTGCTGGTTCTCAGCAACGCCTTAATGTTGTCCAGCGGTGCTGTACTTTCACAGCGATAACACGGGCTCGAATCCCGCAGGGAGGCCAATAAAGAATCAACGAGATACGGATAGTTTCGCCGAATTTTCGCAGGCCCAGAAAAGGCACAGCTCTTATCGGTTCGTCAGACCTTCTTCCTTCGTTCAAGTTGCGGACAGAGGCTGCGAAATTTGGCTACGACCTGAAGGGCGCTAGCCGCCATTTCTCACAGGGATCGATTTGGTGGTGAGCCTCAGGGCAGGGGATGCAGGAAGAGCCATGAGCGGGCTTAAAATCGGCTTCGCGATAGGTTCAGCAAGTGCGCGGAGAGGCTT
>Ga0182013_10001483_pt1 | contig 32267 bp, 27 predicted proteins | sample 612S2MmetaG_FD_120487 | JGI IMG/M metagenome (GOLD analysis project Ga0182013, IMG submission 120487) | Permafrost microbial communities from Stordalen Mire, Sweden - 612S2M metaG | ecosystem: Environmental > Terrestrial > Soil > Wetlands > Permafrost | place: Sweden: Stordalen | collected... | reverse complement strand
CTGCTGGAGCCGCTGGTGCGCGGCAAACGGTTCGACGAGGTGGCGCCCATCCTCTCGCGCATCTGCTCGATCTGCTCGGTGGCGCATTCGTTGACCTCGCTGAAGGCCACCGAGAACGCATTCGGCATTCGCGTGAGCCCGCAAACGGACCTGTTGCGCGAGCTGATGTTCCGCGGGGAAAGCATCGAGAGCCATGCCCTGCACCTGTTTCTGCTGGCGCTGCCGGATTACCTGAACTATCCGAGCGCGCTGGCGCTGGCGGCCGATAAGCCGGCCCCGGTGCTGCTGGGGCTGCGCCTGAAGCGGCTGGGCAACCGGATCCAGGAGACCATCGGCGGGCGCGCCATCCATCCGGTCAACGCCGTGGTCGGCGGATTCGGCAAAGCCCCGCCGGTGGAGGAACTGATCGCGCTGCGCAGCAGTTTGATGCAGGCGGTGCCGGATGGCGATTCGGTGATCGACCTCGTCGCCTCGCTCCCGGCCACGGATTTCTGCCACTCCGATACGCTCTACGCCGCGCTACGTTCGCCTAACCTGGATACCTACTATGCCGGCGACGAGGTGATGGTGGTGTCGAACGGCAACCGGGCCATCGTCAACGCCGCCGATTATCGCTCGCTCACCGCCGAGAAGGCCGTGCCCCATTCCACCGCCAAGCACAGCAGCTTTCGCGGCCGCCCGTTCATGGTGGGCTCGCTGGCACGGCTGACGGTGAACCCGCGCCGGCCCATGGGAAAACTGGCGGTGGCCATGAAGCGGCTGAAACTGCTGCTACCCGCCGACAACCCCATGGACAACAACAAGGCCCAGGCGCTGGAACTGGTCAACGATGTGGAGCGGGCGCTGGAGATTATCGAGCAACTGTTGCGCGACGGCATTAAGGACGAACGGCCCGTTCCGGTGCTGCCGCGGGCCGGAACCGGTGCGGCCATTACCGAAGCGCCGCGCGGCCTGCTGATCCATAGTTACACCTATGACGACGAAGGGCGCGTGACGGCGGCGGACGTGGTTACGCCCACGGCGCTGAACGCCGCCTCCATGGAGCTGCACTTCCGGCGCGCCGTGGAACAGTGCGCCGACCGCGACGAGGCGGCCATCTCGCGCCGTTTGCAAATGATCGCGCGGGCCTACGATCCCTGCATTTCCTGCGCCGTGCACCTGGTGCGAAAGCGATGAAGCCGTTCGCGGTCCTCGGGCTGGGCAATTCCCTGATGGGCGACGACGCGGCCGGCGTCGCGGTAGCCGAAATGTTGGCGCGAGATTCCACCGTAACCGATCGCGCCGAAGTGTGGACGGCGGGTGCGGACGTGCTGCGCTCGATGGACCGGATCGATGGCCGCGAGCGCGTGATTCTGGTGGATGCCGTGGAATGCGGGGAAGAGCCCGGGCGAGTCTCGGTCGTGGACCAGCCGCCGCTCGACCGGCAACACGGGCACGCGCATTGGCTTTCCGCCGCCGAGGCCGTGGAACTGATGCGCCGCGCCATGCCCGGTCTGCGCCCGGCGAAATTTACCTGGGTGTTGGTACACGTAGCGTCGATAAAGGCGCAAGAGGGCTTGTCGGCCGAAGTGGCCGCCGCGATCCCAGCGGCTGCGGCGGCGGTGAAAGCGCTGATCCCTTAAGCCGCCCTTGAGGTGGTGTGCGCTTGGAGCTATCCTCCGTGTTACGGTGGAGACGGGTGGGCCGGCTCGATGCGCCGGTCACCGGTCCGCACCCGAATGCGGTTGTCGAGGTTCGCCCTCTGAAGGCGGGCAAGCTGGCGAAAGAGAAGCTTGCCTGAAAGGAACAAGATGGAGTTTACAAGACGGGATTTGGGAAGGATCGCCGCGGCGTCGGTGTCATTGTCGACAGGTTTCGGCGCGCGCCGGATCGACTCGAAGTTCGGGGGCGTTCAGATTGGCGCCATCACCTACAGCTTCAACCTGATCGCGAGCCCCGACCCGGAGGCGATCGTCAAGGCGTATGTCGAGATCGGGTTGGGCGAAGCCGAGCTGATGTCGAACCATTGCGAAGCACTGGCGGGCGCGCCCCCGCTGCCGATGTTCGGCCGCGGCCGCGGGCCGGGCGGCCGTACTCCGCCAACCCCGGAACAGCAAGCCGAACGGCAAGCCGCGTTGGAGAAGCTGGCGCAATGGCGCACCTCGACCAATGCCAACACCTGGAAGGCCGTCGCCAGAAAATTCAGCGACGTGGGGGTCGAGGTTGCCCTGCTCTGCTACAACATGCAGGACAGCATGAAAGACGAGGATATCGAGTACGGGTTCGCCATGGCCAAGGGACTGGGCGTGAAGGGCATCACGACGAGCACAACCCTGACCATGGCGAAGCGCATCGCGCCGGTGGCGGACAAGCACAAGCTGATGGTGGGCTATCACGGCCACGACGCCACCAGCGACCCCAACCAGACCGCCACGCTCGAAAGCTACGATACCCTGATGGCGTATGGAAAGTACAACGGCATCAACCTCGATATCGGCCACTTCACCGCCGCAGGGTACGATGCCATCGCGTTCATCAAGCAGCACCACGATAAGATCACCAACCTGCACATCAAAGATCGCAAGAAGGACCATGGCCCCAACGTGGCCGTATGGGGCACCGGCGACACCCCCATCAAGGCAGTGCTCCAACTCCTCAAAACCGAAAAGTACCCCTTCCCGGCGAACCTGGAGCTGGAATATCCCATTCCCGAGGGTTCGAACATTATTGCCGAGGCCAAGAAGTGCCTCGCTTACGTAAAGAGTTGTCTGGCGTAGTCCCAGGACTACAGATTGGAGTTTTGCATGGCGTTATCGAGACGACACTTCTTCTATGGCAGCCTGCTGGCGGGAGCGGTTCCGGCGGTGGGATTCGGCAGCACGGCATCATTGAAATCGGCGGGATATAAATCCCCCAACGAAAAAGTAAACTTTGCCGCGATCGGTTCCGGAGGCCAGGGGGCCTCGAACATTTCCGCCGCGGCGCCCACCGAAAACATCGTGGCGCTCTGCGACGTCGACGACCGGCGGGCGGCGGCTACCTTCGACCGTTTTCCCCATGCGACCAAGTATCGGGACTTCCGGCAGATGCTCGATAAGGAGGGCAAGAACATCGACGCCGTGATCGTGGCGATTCCGGACCATATGCATGCCACGGCGGCCATGTGGGCGATGGAGCGCGGCAAGCACGTCTATGTGCAGAAGCCCCTGGTGCGTACGGTCTGGGAAGCGCGCCAATTGCGAGAGGCGGCGGCGAAATACAAGGTCGCCACGCAGATGGGGAACCAGGGCTACTCCAACGAAGGTACACGGCAGTGCGCCGAGATGATCTGGAACGGCGATATCGGCAATGTCACCGAAGTGCACGCCTGGAGCGACCGGCCGATGTGGCCGCAAGGGCTAACCGAGATTCCGAAGGAAGATCCGGTGCCATCCACTCTCGACTGGGATCTGTGGCTCGGCATCGCCGACAAGCGGCCCTTTACAGCGGACGGCAAGACCGAACCCGACCGTAACGGCGGCTTCTTTTACCAGCCGTTCAACTGGCGCGGGTTCTACGACTTCGGCTGCGGCGCCCTGGGCGATATGGCCTGCCACATTCTGGGCGCGCCGAACATGGCGCTGCATCTGTCCAATCGCAAGCTCCTCAGCGTCGAGTGCGTCAAGAAGGAAGGCGCCAGCCCGTTCATGTTTCCCAAGGCCTCGGTTCTGCGGTTCGATTTTGCGGCCTACGGCGATATGCCGGCCCTCAAGATCTTCTGGTACGACGGCCTGAAGGAGACTCCCAAAATCGTCGGCGTTCCGGATGGCGAGTGGATCGGCGATCTGCCCTATCCGCCGCGTCCGGCGGGAGGAAGAGGCGGAGCGGCCCCTGGGCGAATGCCAATGGGACCGATGCGCCCACCGGGTAACGAATTCCGCTCTCCGGGCCGGGTTTTCAACTGGGACGAATTCCAGGCGCTGAAAGCCACCACGGAGCAGCTCCGCGTACCGCCGCCCGACGGCAGCCTCTTCATCGGCGACAAGGGCATGCTCACCACCGGCACCTACGGCGACGTGACGCGCCTCATCCCGGTCGAGAAAATGAAGGACTACCAGGTGCCTCCGCCGCTGCTGACCCGGTCGCCCGGCCACATGCGCGATTTCATCCGGGCCGCCAAGGGCGGCGACCCCGCCTGCTCGAACTTCGAAGTGGCTGCGCCGTTCGTGGAATGGATGCTGCTGGGCGTGATTGCGCTCCGCTACGAGGGCAAGATCGAGTACGACACGGAGAAGATGCACATCACCAGTCACGCTGAGGCCAACAAGCTCCTCAAACCCACCTTCCGTAAAGGATGGGAGTTCCATACAGTCAAGGCGTAGCGGCGTCGCGGATCGCGCGAGGGGATAATCGGCAGCCAGCTCGCCGATTATCCTCTCGGCGTCTCATAACTCCGAATACTGAAGACGCTTCATGCTGGCGCGCGTGTGTTGCGCCCACCCTGCCCTTATGCCACGGCCCTGGCGACTAGAAATGGGGCGTAGCGCTTGTCCGACTCCCCGATATGCGCCTTCAGCCAGTTCTCCAGGAATTTCAAAAGCCGGACACTGACGGAGATCTGCCCACGATGGAACTCGTCATAAAACTGCGTGACCTGCTGCGTTAGAGCGTCGTGCTCCGCTTTGTGAGCCGCGTAATCCGGATAACGGTGAAGCTGCATCAACCGCTCTTCGTGGGCAAAATGAGTGCCAGTGTAGTCCAGCAGCCGGGTCAGGATTCTGTGCATCTTCTCTCTCGACTGGCCCACGCTCATGGCTGCATGCAGTTCCGTCCCAATGGCGAAGAGCGTCTTGTGCTGGACATCTATGCTGGAAATGCCGGTGCGCAGTTGGTCGTTCCACTCGAACATAACGACCATATCGGCCCAGCCGGTTGAGATTTTAGGATTTCGCGATATAGCCGCACCAACCGCTCCCTCGCGGTCGCGGCTCGGTTACAAATACCACGTGTTTTCAGTCACTTACCGAGCCGCGACCGCGAGGGAGCGGTTGCCGGGAACGGATTTTCCCTGGATCGGTTAAGCACCCATCGTTGGCGCGCCAGGCGATTGTCATCAAATTCATGCTAAAGTTCTGCCGCGACCCGCCGATATTATGCTTATGTTAATTGGACTGAACTGGTCCACATTATCTGCCGGAGGTGACCTGCAGTGAAGGAAAAACGTTCCGAACCGCGTTTCATGTGCGCCGACCTGATTAAGGTCCGCATTCAAGATGCCGCCGGGGCCCGCGAAGTCATCGCCAACCTGGAAGATATCTCGCCATCCGGCGCGTGCATCCAGCTTGAGGCCGCCACTCTGGAGGGTGCCGATGTCGAAATGATATGCGCAAAGTGCCGGCTGAGGGGAAAAGTCCGTTACTGCCGGTTTGCCCAAATCGGATACGACGTCGGCATCGCGTTCGATCAGCGGCGCACTTGGAATCGGAGTCGATTTGAGCCGAAGCACCTGCTGGAAATTCCGGCTGACGACCGTGCCGGCGCCGATTGAGCCCGATCGGCGAACGTCCCACCCTTCCCGAGTCGGGATCAATCGATTCTACAGTCACTGTGATTCCGAACGCGAGCCCTAAGCGCTCAGCAATCGCGCCATCCGCGCCTCGAATTCCCGCGGATTGATGGGCTGCACCATGCAATCGAAGGCGCCCAGTTTGAAACCTTCCACCATTTCCTCGCAGTTCGCATTGTCGGTGAGGAGCAGCGCCTTGACAGGCAACTTCTCGGCGCGGATTCTCGCCAGCAGCGCGAAAGCGTCCATGCCGGGCAAAGCCACGTCCAGAACCGCCGCGCCGGAGCGCCGTTGCCGAATCGTTTCGAGCGCTTCGGTTCCATCCGCGGCGAACAGGCACTCGATGGCGGCCTCCGCCGCCGCGCGCGCCAAAGCCGTCCTTAGCGCCCGGTTCTCGATGGCGACGACCACGCTCCGCGGCAATCCTTCCTCGGGTTGGGCGGACGCCTCAGGTTCGGGCACGGCCCGATCCGCCATTTTTCGCGCCGCCCGCGCGCGGCCAAACCCCAAGCGCAGCACCACTTCCTCCGGCGCCCAGTCGTCGATCAGAAAATCGTGCGCGCGCGCCTGCACCGCCGGGTCCAGCGCCAGAATATCCGTCCGCGCGCCCATCAGCACCAGCACCTTCGGCTCGCGCATCACCAGTTTGGGCCGTAGCCAGGACGACTGCACCGTCTCCGGCCGCACCTGCACGATCACCGCCGAGCAATTCTGGATCGCCTCCGAGGTGGGAGGTTCGTTCTCGTCGAACAGATACGGACGAACTCCGGCGCGCCGCAGCCCTATGCACGCCCGTTCGGCTTCCCGCTGACCCAGCCCCACCAGCGCGATTCTCTCGCCTTTGAGCCCCTGTGCCAGCGCATCCACCTCTTCCGGGCTGGCGGCGTGAATCGGATCGCGAAACCCGTGCGAAAGGTTGGTCAGCAGCAAAGCCGTGCGCGCGCGGTCCCAGAGCGGAGCCTCCAGCACCTCCTCCAGTTCCCGCGCCGTCGCCAGGATCTCCCGGTACCCCAGCGATTCGGCCGTCCCGATCCACTGCTGCACCAGGAACTTGGCCTGGCGCGAGGGAAACGCAATATCGATGGCGTCGATCAGCGCCAGCGCGTGCCGGTACCCATCTTCCAGAAACTCGTGGGTCAGGTCCGCAACCTCCGTTTCCCCTTCCGCGGTTCTGCGCGGCAATGTTCTCTGCACCGGCGGCGCCTCGCGCGTTGGCGCCGCGTAATCGATGGGTGCGGTATTCACCCCCTCAGCCAGGATTTTCCGCAGTTGCACGCCTAATGTCTTGGCGTCCAGTGGTTTGGAGATCGACGCCCGAAACGCCGCGGTATTGGCAATCCGATGGCGGTCCTCCGTGCCTGCCCCCGCTATAGCCACGACCGGGGTGTCGCTCACCAGCGGGTCCTCGCGAATCCGCCGCGCCAGTTCCCATGCTTCCATGCCGATAAGCTGGAGGTCGACCAGAATCGCACTGGGCCGCAGCGTTACCAGCATGGACAGCGCCAGCTCGCCACTCGACGCCAGCCGCGGCTCGTAGCCCTCGGCGCGGAGCAATGCCGCCGCCAGTTTCAGGCCCATCGGATTGCTGTCGACCACCAGAATTGTCTCGGTCATAAATCGGACGGACCCGAAGCTTCACCAATTAGCGTAAGCCGCCGCCGCTCGTCAGACAAGTTTCAGTACGATAACCGGCGCCCTCATAACGAGCGGTAGCATCTCATAACCAACAGCTAAAGAGTACCAGCCACCGGGCGCTCCGCGCACGCTGTACAATCGGAATCTGATGGAGCGCCCTTCCCAGCCCTCGTCGATTGAGACGGTACTCGAAGGACCTCGTCTCGCCGATACCTCGTCTTCCCATAGCTCAGCCGCCGAAGAAGGCCGCTTCGTTCCCGGTACCCTGATTGCCGGCCGTTACCGCATCATCGCTCTGTTGGGCCGCGGCGGCATGGGTGAAGTTTACCGCGCCACCGACCTCACCCTCGGCCAGTCGGTCGCCCTCAAATTCCTGCCCGAACAAGCCGCCAACGATCTCCGCCTGCTCGAACGCTTCCACGGCGAGGTCCGCGTCGCGCGCCAGGTTTCCCACGCCAACGTCTGCCGCGTCTACGACATCGGCCAGGCCGAAGGCATGCCCTTCATCTCCATGGAGTACATCGACGGCGAAGACCTGTCGTCCCTGCTGACGCGAATCGGCCGCCTGCCCGCCGACAAAGCTCTCGACGTCGCCCGCAAGATCTGCGCCGGCCTCGCCGCCGCCCACGCCCGCGGTATCGTCCATCGCGACCTGAAACCGCAGAACATCATGATCGACAAGCGCGGCGAAGTGGTCATCATGGATTTCGGCCTGGCCGCGCTGGGCACCCAGATCACCGGCCGGGAAGCCCACAATGGAACCCCGGCCTACATGGCCCCGGAGCAGTTGAAGGGCGCCGAAGTCACCCAGAAAAGCGATATCTACGCGCTTGGCCTGGTGCTCTACGAGCTGTTCACCGGCAAGCGCCCGTTCGACGCCAAGACCATTCGCCAGCTCCTCGATCAACAGGAGTCCGGCCATCTCACCAGCATGACGTCGATCGCCGCGGATGTCGATCCCGCCGTCGAGCGCGCCATCCGCCGCTGCCTCGATCCGGAACCGCACAAACGGCCGGCATCGCCTCTAGCCGTAGCCGCGGCTTTGCCCGGCGGCGATCCATTGGCCGTCGCCCTGGCCGCCGGCGAAATGCCTTCGCCGGAGTTGGTTGCAGCCGCCGGCAAGACCGACGCCATGCCGCGCCGTTTCGCCATCCCCTGCCTGCTGGCGGCTCTGGTCTGCCTCGGCGCCACCGTGGCCCTCCACCAGGCCGCCAACGCGATCATCCACACGCCACTTGTCTTGCCGCCCGATGCGCTGGCTGTCAAAGCCCGCGCCCTGGCCCAGTCCTTCGGCTACCCGCGCCGCCCGGCCGATTCCACCCTCTGGCTCGAACCCCGTTCCAGCCTCACTTCGTATCTGAAAAAGCTGCCCGCGCCCCATCGCTGGAACGATTGGCTCGCCGCCGAAGCACCAGTTATAGCCGTTTACCGCGAGAGCCTTTCGCCGCTGGCGGCCGAGCCCGACGGCCAGGTCGACCGCCAAAACCCGCCACCCACCGCCCCCGGCATGATTCAGGTCTCGCTCGATAGCCTCGGCCAGTTGCGCCAATTCTCGGCCATCCCCTACGAGCTGGCCGCCGCGCCCGACAACCCCGTCGCTATCGATACCGTCTTCCGCGCCGCCGGGCTCGATCCCGCCAATTTCATGGAAACCTCGCCCGACCGGCTCCCGCCCGCGCCCGCCGATCAAGTTCGCGCCTGGAAAGGACCTCATCCCAAAATCCCCGCCACCGAGCTCCGCATTCAAATCGCCACCTGGAAAGGGCGTGTCACCCTCGCCAGCGTCGATTTTCCCTGGCGTAAACCGGCCTCGAGTTCGTCCTCGCTCTCCTCGCGCGATATCTACTCGCTGCTGCTGTCGGCTGTGGGGATACTGGCCATGCTGCCCTTCGCGCGCCGCAACTGGAAGCGCGCCAGGGTGGATCGCAATGGCGCCCTGCGCATCGCCGCCGCCAGTTTTCTGCTGGGTATGATCGCCTGGTTTGGCGATGTGCATGCCGTTCCCACTGCCGATATGCTCACTTTCTTCTACCGGGCCGCCGGGAGCTGGCTGATCGGCGCCGCCGTGCTCTGGTTGATGTACCTCGCCCTGGAGCCCGCTATCCGCGCGCGCTGGCCCCACGCCATCGTCACCTGGAACCGCGTGCTCGCCGGCCGTTGGCGCGACTCTCAGGTGGCCGCCCACGTGCTCATCGGCGCCGCCATGGGCTGCTCCATCTGGGTGGCAGCCTCCCTCGTGGATTTCTGGCGTGGCGGCACCGGCGACCTGGACGCCTCCAGCAACTTGTACTTCACCATGGGCGCGCTCCACTGGTTCGCCGGCTGCGCGCACGTCTTCGGCGATGCCCTCTTCACCGGCATCAGCCTGTTCTTTGCCGTCTTCGCCCTTCGCTTCCTGCTGCGCCGGGACATCGCGGCCGCCATCGCCGCGTCGCTTCTGTTCGTCTTCTCCGAAACCTCCGTCGTGGATGCTCCTCACTGGCAGATCCGAGCCCTGGTATTCTTCCTTATTTACGCCAGCATCTTCTTCCTGCTGCTTCGTTACGGCCTGGTGGCGACCATGGCCGCGGTGGTCTTTATCAACGGCTCGAACAGCATTCTGCTGGGCGGCGATTGGCAGGCCTGGTACATTCCCTACAGCCTGGCGTCGCTGCTTTTCCTGGTGGGCATCGCTCTGTTTAGCTTCTGGCAGGCGCTGGGCCCGGCCGGCCTGTTTGGCGACGCGCTGGACAAAGACGAAGCCGGCGCGGCAGCGTAGCCGGAATCGTTCATACTGAGTATGAACAGGCAGGAACCATATGCGCACCAGCAAAGTCGTTTCCGTTTCCATGCCACCCAACCAGCTCAAACAGGTTGAGCGCCTGGCGAAAAAGGAAAATCGCACGATGAGTGAACTGATCAGGGAAGCCCTCCGCCGGTACCAGCAGCAGCAGGAACGCCCGGTAAATGCCGACTTGATCGCCGCCCTGCGGGCCGTGCAAGAGGATGCCAACCGGGCAGGATTGGACAAGCTGTCCCAAAGAGAAATCAACGCCGAGGTGGCAGCTTCTCGCCGGGAGCACCGGCGAAAGAAGACCAAACAACCTGTCGAATGATCCGTCCGCGCATCGTGCTCGATGCCAGCGTGCTCATTTCCGCGCGCCGGGTATAGTAACTGCATGAATGCAATCAACGTGCGCATCGTGCTCGATACCAACGTGCTGATCTCCGCGGCTCTCCAACCGCGCGGCCTGCCGGCGCGCGTTCTCGAAAAGGTTGCGTACGGCGCCGTCGAGCTATGCGCCTCTTCGGAGATTCTCGACGAGTACCGCGAGGTCCTCAGCCGTCCAAAGTTCGCCGGGCTCGATCCGAGGCGCGTAGCCCGTCTGCTTACGCTGGTTACGGAGGCCGCGACTATGGTTACCCCTGCAGGTCGCCTGGCTGAGTCCCCCGACGAGTCGGACAACCGCTTCTACGAGTGTGCCGATGCCGCGGCAGCCGACTTCATCGTGACCGGCAACGCCAAGCATTTCAGCAAGCCGTATAAGTCCACCAGGGTCGTGACGGCCCGCCAGTTGCTGGACCTTCTGGCCGCCCGGCCCGGTTGACGCTCCACGCCGCGCTGCGCTAAGCTTCCCGCAAGCCCTTTCCAAAATATTCCCATGAGCGCGCCTGCCCAGCCACCCTCCGCCACCCCCGTGTCCGACGCCGGGTTTGTCCGCGGTCTGAACCTGTTCGACTCCACCATGATCGTGATCGGCACCATGATCGGCTCCGGCATCTTTATCGTCTCCGCCGACATGAGCCGCCTCATCGGCAGCCCTGGCTGGATGCTGATGGCCTGGGTGCTCACCGGCGTTCTCACCATCACCGCCGCGCTTTCCTACGGCGAGCTGGCCGCCATGATGCCCCACGCCGGCGGCATGTACCTCTACCTCCGCGAGGCCTATTCGCCGCTCTGGGGGTTCCTGTACGGTTGGACGCTTTTCGCCGTGGTCCAGGCCGGCACCATCGCCGCCGTGTGCGTGGCGTTCGCCCGTTTTTTCTCCATCCTGTGCCCGTGGGTTTCCGAAACCCGCTATTGGATCGCGCCCATCCACATCTCCTCCGGCTATGCCGTGTCGCTTTCGACCGCCCAACTGGTGGCGATCGGGGTGATCGTGCTCCTCACCTGGACCAACTCGCGCGGCCTGCAGTACGGCAAGATCGTCCAGAACCTGTTCACCTCCGCCAAAACCGTAGCCCTGATCGGACTCATTCTGGCCGGCGTCCTGCTCGGCTGGAACCACGCGGCCGTGCAGGCCAACTTTCACGATATGTTTCGCCTGGGGCCGTTCGATTCCTCCCTGGGCGTTCCCGCGGCCAGCCTGTTCGGACTGGTAGTGGCGATCTCGGTGGCCCAATCCGGCTCCTTGTTTTCGGCCGATTCCTGGCACGATATCACCCTCATTGCCGGCGAAGTGAGCAACCCCAAACGCAATGTCCCGATGGCCCTCGCCCTGGGTTGTTCGACGGTGATCGCCCTCTACCTGCTGGCCAATATCGCCTACCTGGCCGTGCTGCCCCTGCCCGCCATCCAGCACGCCCCCGCCGACCGCGTCGCCACCGCCATGCTGGAACATATCTTTCCCGGCTACGGCCCGGTCCTCATGGCCGTGGCCATCATGATCTCCACCTTCGGCTGCGCCAACAGCCTGATCCTGTCCGGCCCGCGCGGCTACTACGCCATGGCTCGCGACGGCCTCTTCTTCCGCCGAGCAGCCGAGCTGAACAAGGCCCACGTCCCCGCCTGGTCGCTCGCCGTTCAGGGCGTCTGGGCCTCCCTGCTGGTCTTGCCCCGCACCTACGACCCCGCCACCCGCGCCTACGGCAACCTCTACAGCAACCTGCTCGATTACGTCATCTCCGCCGCCCTGATTTTCTATATCCTCACCATCGTCGCCGTGGTACGCCTCCGCTTCACCCGTCCCGATGCCGCCCGCCCTTACAAGACCTGGGGGTACCCCGTCACCCCCGCCGTCTACATCCTCCTCGGCTCGGTAGTCCTCGTTCTGCTCTTCGCCTACCGCCCCGCCACCACCTGGCCCGGCCTGATCATCATCCTCACCGGTGTCGTCATTTACGCCGGCCTGCGCCTCCGCAAGACAAGCTAGCCGGCTGCAACGTGGGGACTGAGCGTAAGGAAGACATGGATGTGCTTAGCCAATCTGGGGATTTTGCAGCCTGAGCGCCGCGACCGCAAGGGAGTGGTTGCGGGGAGCGGCTTTCCCCAACTCGGCCAAGCACCTACCCCGCGTTAGCAGGCGGTACGGTTTTGCGCTATCCTCGGATGGAATCGGGCAACCGGGAGGTGACGATGACTTACCTGCTCTGCCGCAACCATGTGGCGGACTTCTCGCGGTGGAAGGCTGTTTTCTCCTCTCACCAGGCGGCCCACCAGGACGCGGGCCTTCAACTCGTCACTATCTGGCGCAGCCTGGAGGATCCCAACAACATTTTCTTCCTGTTCGAGGTCGCCAGCCTGGAAAAAGCGCGGGCGTTCATCGCCAACCCCGAGGCCGCCAAAGCCGGAGCAGCGTCGGGCGTGATCGATGGCGAGTACCACTTCATCGAAGATGCAGGGGGGTATTGAAATGGCCAACCGGTTCGGTACGGACATTCTGATTCAGGCGGAGGATCCGAACGGCGCCGCCCTGTTCTACGTCGAGCAGCTAGGATTCGAAATCACCGGCGAAACGCCGGAAATGATCAGCCTCCACGGCAAGCACATCAACCTATTCATCGAGCGCGGTCCGGCGCTCGGGCCGGTATTGGAAGTGACGGTCGACAGTGTGGAAGAGGCCAAGCTCCGGCTGGTAAAGAATGGCTGCACCGTGGTCAAGGATGAGCCCGATTTTCCACGATGCTACATTAGGGATCCGTTCGGCTTGATTTACAACCTGACAAGCTGAAGCGCGTGCCGGAATTGGGCGCCCGATTCGGGGATCTCAGGCCACCCGATCCGGGAACAGCCCCGGCATCCATCGGGAGGCTAGCGCGGCGGGGAACACGAGCCGGAGCGGTGCGCGCGGGCTTTCCGAAACCAGCACTCCCTTTTCCACCAGTGCCGAAACAATTCGCCGGGCCTGGCGTTCGCCGGTACCCACAACCGCGTTGGCGTCACCCCGCGGCAACTCGCCGCGATAGAGAACGGCCTCGAGAATACTGCCGGACTTGGCCGGCAGCCGGCCGAGCCGGATTTCTTCCTCCGCCCAGAGCAGGATTCGGGCGCGCAGCCGGTCCGGCTGAACCAGGCTCTCCATGAAGTCGACCTGATCGATCGAAACGGTCAGAAAGAAGCGGGTGAATTCCGCCAGAGCTTCTTCACTTAACACGCCTCGCCCGTCCAGATCGTTGCGCCGCACTTGGTCGCACCTGGCAAGCAACACCTTATAGTCGGACACATTCCTCGCCAGACCGCGCGCGACCGACCAGACCGCCCCCGTATCCAGAAGGTACAGCAGCGTGGCATGCGACATCAGCCGGGCCACGCGTCCGTTGCCATCGAGGAACGGATGCATCCATACCAGCCGATGGTGGGCAGCGGCGCTGGAGAGAATCGATTCGGTCTTGCCGAGACCGCCGTAAACCTGCTCGAAGCGTGCGAGGAAACGCGGTATCGCGCCGGGACTGACGGCAACAAGCTGGCCAACCTTCACGTCGCGTCTCCTCAATTCGCCCGGAACCAGGCGGAGGCGCTTCTTCGTGGCCGGGTCTTCGACCCAGCGGAGATCCTCGGGAAGCAAAGCGCAGAAGCGGCGATGGATCTCGGAAATTCCCTCCGCTAGAGCATGGCAGCCTTTAAGCCCGCCGGCATCGATCCATTGCTGGACCGCGATGTGAGCCTTGGCCTCCAATTGCAGATCGCGCTTGCGCGCATCCTGGCTGTAGTCGTTGGCGAGCGCCCGTTCGATATCGACCGGGTGGGTGTCGTGTCCCTCGATGAGGTTGGAGTAGTAGCAGTTCATCGCCCGAACCAGATCGGCGACCGAGGCCAGCAAGCTCGGCGGCAAACTGCGGCGGAAGCCGGCGGATTTCCGCGCGAGATCGAATGCGAGGTCGGTGAGCGGCCCGCGATGGCGGGAGCCCTCGCCGATGACGAGCGGCTCCATCGCAGCGACGGCCTCGCCCCTGTCCACCGCCCTGATGTCCGCTTTCATATCCGCCTGATTATCACATGTATGTAGATATAAATCAAGCATATAGACTAATAACTAAGCGTAATATGTCCGCTCAAAAGTCCGGTAAAAGGCCGGTTGCCGTCTACCAGGGGCTTGCATACGGCTGGTACACCTTCTCCGGGGCGCGCACCATGCGCGTCAGCTCCCCTGGGTCCAGCCAGTTCCACTGGCAGCGCTCGCAATCGTCGATCACCACATTGCCCGGGCCCGCGTAGTAGTGCGTATCCATGCGGCCGTGGCACCGCGGGCAAGCGACCTGGCGCCGCAGCTCGCTCTCCGCCGGACGGCGACAGGCCGGCGCCGACGTATCGCGGCGCGCGCGCAGATCCTCCACCAGCGGCACGAACGCATCCATGGATATCAGCATGCCGCGGCAGTGCCCGCAATAATAAATGCGATGCCCGTCGAGCGCCGCGTGGGCCAGCGGCACGTTGCACACCGGGCAGGCAAACTCGCTCGCCCCGCTCAGCACCCGCACGCCTTCCTCGGTCTTCTCCGGATACACCGTGCCGCCGCAGTATTCGCAGGTAAGAAAGTCGTCGCCGTCGCGCAGTGCGAGCGGCGCGCCGCAGTTGGGGCATTTCATGGCAGCTTCCTGCCTTCATCTTGCCCGATCCGCGCCCTCCGGGAAACGTTATCGAAAGTCAGCCGGGGATTACTGCCCGATGCCCGCGCTGTGTATCCTGGGAAGTAATCATGAGCAAACAATCCGGCCCATTGTGTCGCAACGATGACGATTGCAGACGAAGGTGCCGCCCATGAAACCCGCCGACCCCTGCATTCTGACGATCAATGGCGGTTCGTCCAGCATCAAGTTCGCGCTCTACCAGGGCGGCGAACCGCTGCAGCGAAGGCTGCATGGAACGGTCGACCGCATCGGCTTGGCCGGGACGGATCTGACCTTCTACGACCCGGCCACCAACCAGCGGCACAGCCGCGGTTTCGATGCCTCCGATCACAAATCGGCGGCAAATTCGCTGGTCAATTGGCTCCAGGCGCAGCCCGGTTTCGAATCGGCCCGGGCCGTGGGACACCGGGTGGTGCACGGCATGCAACATACCGCACCCGAGCTGGTTACCCCGGCACTCATGGAGGAACTGAATCGCATGAGCCCCTACGATCCGGAGCATCTGCCCGCCGCCATCGAGCTGATCGAGGCATTCGGCCGCCATCACCCGAAACTGCCCCAGGTGGCCTGCTTCGACACCGCGTTTCACCGCACCATGCCGCTGGTTGCTAAACTGCTTCCCATCCCGCGCCGCTACTTCGCCAAGGGAGTGCAGCGCTACGGTTTTCACGGCCTGTCCTATGCCTACCTGATGGAAGAGCTCGCGCGCCTGGGCGATCCGTCGGCAACCTCCGGCCGCATCGTCCTCGCTCATCTGGGCAACGGTGCCAGCATGGCCGCCGTGCGCGACGGCAAGAGCATCGACACCAGCATGAGCTTCACCCCCACTGCGGGATTGGTGATGAGCACGCGTTCCGGCGATCTCGACCCCGGTCTTGCGCCGTATCTGGCGCGTACCGAACAGGTCGCCGCAAAGCAATACTACGAAATGGTCAACCACAACTCCGGCCTGCTCGGAGTTTCGGAAATCAGCTCCGACATGCGAGACCTGCTCGCCGCCGAAACCCGCGATGTTCGCGCCGCCGAAGCCGTGGACTTGTTCTGTTATCAGGCGAAAAAGTGTATTGGCGCTTTCGCCGCCGCGCTGGGCGGCCTGGACACGCTCGTGTTCGCCGGAGGCATCGGCGAAAACGCGCCCCCCGTCCGCGCGCGTATCTGCGATGGACTGGGCTTCCTCGGCATCGAGCTGAGCGAATCTCGCAATGCCGAAACCGCGGCCGTGATTTCCACCGGCGACAGCCGCGCCACAGTTCGCGTCATTCGAACCGACGAAGACCTCATGATCGCGCGTTCGGTCGCCCGCATTCTCGACGCCAAGGTTTGAGCCGGCGTTTCGAAGCTGCGAAAAGGACGAAATCCCCTGCCCACCCAGCCGTGCTTTATACCGGTTCCAAACATGGCGGAGAGAGAGGACCGGTCGGAAAGGCGGCGGCAATCGGCGATAGACGGACGGGACGGCGGGTAGGCGGACGGCATCGGCGCGGGCCGGGTCCTTTCTCCGGGTTCCTGTTCGGACGGGCGGGACAGGCTACAGGCCAGCGCTACCCGTTGGCTCCGCCGGACTACTGGGCGGTTTCGGCTCCGCCGTCGGGACCGTCACCAGCAGTTTCATCGGCCCAGCAGGGCGACAAAAAGTCGGCTAAGCCATAAAACCGGGCTGGGGGCCATACAGGGGCGGTGCGTGCTCGTCTATCCTGAACGTGCCTGGCCCACACTCGCTTGTTCTTCGGACGTGGGGGAGGAGGCGCCTCACCCGATGCCGGGCGGGTGGCGGGAAAAAGGCTGTCGATGACTTGTTGTGGGGTCCGCACCCAAGGAGCGTGGGTGGAGACGGTAGCGACCGTGACCATTCGTTTCTTATTGGCCTTCTGCCCTTAGGTCAGCCGTGCTCTGGGTTCCGCGCCGCAAGGCTTGACCATAGGTATGCCCTTACCGTCGACCGCCGCCACCAGGATCGAGCCGACGGCAGTGGCAACAGAGCGCTGTTGGTAGAAAGCGTCAAAGTCCCGAGCCGCATCCGGCAGGATCTCCTCCAGACTGCGTTTGGAGACGGAAACGCCGGTCGACTCGGCAATGGTTTGCACCGATTCCAGAAACGGGTTCTGTACGGCGGCCTTGACCAGGCGGCGCTGGAGTTCGTAGGAAAACGACCGTGCGGGCAAGGCCAAGGCCTTGTCGAGCGGAAAGATGCTCGGCCCACCGGGCTCGCTGGAGGATGCCAGCCAGGACTCCAGCAGCGAGAACTCAACAAATGCGTCAAGCTCTCACCGGAAGCGGCTCCACTGTACAGGTCCGCTGCACATCAATACCGCAAGTTGAAAACCCTGCTCAACCGCCTCGACAAACTTTCGAAAACCATCCTGCGTCACTAAGCCAAACTGGCAGAGTCCAAGCGCCAGGACTGATTCAAAAACAGGGGTTATTCTGATATCCCCGGTCTAAGCGATAGCCGAAGATCGGCCGATTGGCCATAACCAGTTGAATTTATAGCCACTTGTCCGTCGTTCTAAAGTAGCCGCACCCTATTGATTTTAAGGGTGGGCGCGTAGGGACTCGAACCCCAAGCCTCCTGCGTGTGAAGCACTCTGTCGAACACCATGATCGAACCCTTGGAGCCATCGCCGACCCATTTGAGTGCCATCTGGTCAAGCTGGACTTCACGGCTGCGGCGCTAACAAAATCAGTGACTTAGAGGCGAATAAAAAACCCTCAAATTCTCTCCAAAATGACAAGTTCAGAGATGTGTTTCAAGAATGGCGGGCAAGTGCATGAATTGAAGGCGTTTGCTGCGTAATGGAGGGTATGGAGAGTATCCGGTTTCCTTGTAAACTGTTGAAAACATGGAGCGGGAGACGGGGTTCGAACCCGAACAACGCCATGCCGTCACGTGCTGGCTCGTGCTAAGTGGTTGTGTTTTCAGTGCGACTCAGGGGCCGTTGTCCACGCAATATCGGCGCATTTTCGTGGCATGGTTGCACGTTGGTTGCACGAACTGCAGTTATAGTCGGCCGCAGGCCTATCGTGCGGCAAAAGTCAGCTTCAGTCCCATCGCCTTTGCGACAGCGACAAGCGTGGAAAACCGGGGATTGCCGCGCGGCGAAAGGGCCCGATAAAGGCTCTCGCGCTCGATACCGGCAGTCTTGGCCACTTTAGCAAGGCCGCGGGCTTCCGCTACGCGGCGTAAGGCGACCAGCAGCACGCGGGGTTCGGCTTCGTCTTCCATCGCCGCTCTCAGGTATTCCGCCGCGAAGTCCGGGTTCTCGTGCAACTCCCGAGACATTGCTTCATCATGCGAGATGCTGGCCTTGTCTTTCATTTGCTTCGTGTCCTTTCCTTGAAGTCTTCCAGGTACCCGATCGCCCTTTTTATGTCGGACGACTGCCGGCGCTTGTCGCCGCCACATAGCAGAAGCACGCATGTCCTGCCCAACATCGCGTAGTACACACGATATCCTGGCCCCCAGTCGATCCGGAGTTCGGACACCCCTTCGCGAAGCGCCTTGCAGTCGCCAAAATTCCCCAAGGATAGCCGATCGAGGCGCGCCGCAATCCTCGCTCGTGCTTTCAGATCTTCCAGGCCCGCCAGCCAGTCACCGACCGCATCGATTCCGCTCCGGTTGACGTAGCGGCGAATCTCGACCACGATCCTGATTGTAACTTATAGGTCACACAGACGCAAGCCCGGCCGCACCAGTGTCACCGCCGCCAGCACGGTGCCCGGACGCCGCTGATCGGGGTCCGCAACAATCAGATCCCCAGTTCTTTGAGGAGCTTGCTGGCGGAACTGTGCTGCTTCCCCTTGCCCCGGTTGGCGGCGCGCATGGCCTTCACGGTAGTGGCGTTAGGAACTCTCACCTCGAAGGGCAGCGCCTTCTCCGCAGCGACGCGGACTAGCAACATCCGAACCGCGTCGGACACTGAGATGCCCATGCCTGCCAGCGTTTTCGCTGCCCTCTGCTTGGTTTTCTCATCCACGCGTACGTGAACCATTGTTGTCGCCATTGATCTGTACCTCGCTGAGATACATTGTATCGCAACGGAGACGACTGGCCGGCGCCCGACGCACCCAGCCGCGGGCTGTCAGTGATTTCGAACGGTCTTGGAGCGCGCTCAATGACCTGCCGCCACAGCACAGTCGGAAACGGGGAAATGGATCCGTCCCAGCGACCCTTTCCCCGTTCTGGACACGTTTCGAACTCTGGCGGTCAGGCAAATGTCGGATGGACCCGGCGTCCTACTGTACGCATGGCTGTTCGACCGTCCAACGCCAGGTAGGACTGCAACCAGTCAATGCCCCCACAGGCTTTGCGCAATGGATTAAAGTATAAAGATCTGATAACCCTATGCTCTATCCGTCCAATGGGCAGGCAGGCGCCACTCACGGCTTCAGCTGGCAAGGCGTAACCAGAGAGGTCGGCTCTGAGATCTCCGAGGCTGGGGGGCAATGTCGTGTTCGGGTCCGCCGTCGGTCCAAGAACGTTGGGGCACTTCTCCTTTCCCTTTCCCTGTCCTTGCCGTGTGTGCTGGCTCAGCCGGGCAGTCAAGCTGGACAAGACGATGCGGTAGTTCGGCTGAAAGGATCAATCAGGCCGAACGTTCGCTTGGACGATGACCGCGGCCGAATGCGAGGTGGGAAGGTCCTCTCGCACATTACGCTGGCGTTCCGGCGCACACCCGCGCAACGCGCGGCGCTTGATCGCCTGCTCGCCGAACAGCAGGACCCTTCCTCGCCTAACTACCACCGATGGCTGACTCCAGAGGAATTCGGCGACCGCTTCGGCGTCACTCAGGAAAGCTTCGACTTGGTGGTGGCATGGCTGCGATCTCAGGATCTCACGGTGGTATCGACAGCTCGCAGTCGGGGTTGGATCGTCTTCAGCGGCACGGTGGAGAAGGTGGAGAAGGCCTTCCGTACTGAGGTCCATCGCTACCAGACGGGCGGCAAATTGCATTTCGCACTCTCCGCTGCCCCGTCAGTACCCACGGAGTTTGCGCCCCTCGTAGGCGGCATCCGCGGGCTAGACGATTTCTATATGGAGCCACCGCGCCGCTGGCGCCCAATGGTCGACCTGACCGATGGAACCCATGCTCTGGCTCCGGGAGACTTGGTAACGATCTACCAGTCTTATGAGTTCGACGGTTACGGACAAAGCATTGTCGTCGTGGGCGATTCGGGCATCGACCTTTCCGATGTTCAGAACTTCCGGAGCACATTCGGATTGCCGCCCAATTCGCCGCAGACCATCCTGATTGGTGGTGATCCGGGCATTGACCAAAGCGGCGGCATGCTGGAGGCGATCGCCGACCTCGAATGGGCGGGCGCATTGGCACCGCGAGCAAACCTCATCTATGTCTATGCGCAAGATGTAATGGATGCGGTTCAGGCGGGGATCGATCAGAATCTGGCGCCGGTAATCAGCCTGAGTTATGGCAATTGCGAAGCGAACCTTGCCAGGGCGCATGCAGACTCAATTCGGGACCTTGCCCAGCAGGCGAACGCGCAAGGGATAACGTGGATTGCAAGTTCCGGCGATGCCGGTGCGGCTACGTGCGATGCGGGGAGCGCTTCGGCCACTCAAGGTTTGAGCGTGTCATTTCCCGCATCTCTGCCGGAAGTCACCGGGATAGGCGGCACGGAATTCAACGAGGGCAGCGGGACTTATTGGAACGGTTGGAATAACTCAGACTACTCTTCGGCTGAGTTTTACATTCCGGAAATCGCCTGGAATGATACGGCCCAGCAATCGGTGCTGGCCGCGAGCGGCGGCGGGGCGAGCGTCTTCTATCCGAAACCGTCATGGCAGACGGCGCCCGGTGTGCCCGCAGTAGACGCCAGGTGGGTGCCCGATATTTCCTTTTCCGCTTCGCCATTCCACGATCCGTACCTGGTGATCAGCGGGGGGAAGTATTACGCGTTCGGCGGCACTTCAATCGGAGCGCCGGTATTCGCGGGCGTAATGGCGGGGTTCAATCGGCGCGCAACGCTGTTCGTTCCAGGGTGGACGGGCGCAGGCAATATCAATCCGTTACTGTACAGCGAAGCGAGCGGCCAGCCTTCAACAGGCCCGTTTCATGACATAACCACGGGCGACAACATCGTGCCATGCGTGGATGGCACGCCCGATTGCGTGAACGGCGCTTTGGGTTATCGCGCCGGGCCCGGCTACGATCCGGTCACCGGATTGGGTTCATTGAATGCCAGTGCATTCGTCAACCGCCCGGTCGCGACCACGACGACGCTTACGGTTCCGGCCAGCGTATTGGTGGAGGGCCTAATCACGCTCAAGGTGACCGTCGCCACCGGATTCGCTCGTTCCCCCAATGCTGCGAACCCAAACCAAGGGTTCGCGCAGATACTCGAGAATGGCTCTGCTGTGGCTGCCGGGAACCTCGTTGCAGGCGAGGCCGCGATTTCCATTCAGGTCAACCCGGGCATGTGGACGCTGACCGCGAGATTCCAGCCCGATTCCTGGTTTGCATCGTCAACATCTGCACCTGTCACGTTGATCGTGACGCCCAATGCACCCGCGCCCGTGCTGATCTCTCCCACCAATCAAGCCACCGGCTTAACCCCGGCCGTGGAATTGAAATGGAATGGCGCGCGGTACGCGACATCCTATGATGTCTACCTCGGCACCGCGTCTTCGCCCTCGTTCTGGGGGAATACAACCTCGTTCAACGGCACGGCCACCGGCCTGGTGCCGAACACGACTTACTACTGGAAGGTCATCGCCAACACGCTGACCGGCCCAGTTTCCTCTCCCACCTGGTCCTTCAGCACGACCACGCAGCCGGCCTACATGATTGGAACACTGGCCGGCACCGGACAACTCGGATTCTCAGGTGACGGTGGTCCGGCGTCACAGGCGAAAATGTACTGGCCCGAAGACGTAGTGCTGGACCGGGCCGGCAATCTTTATGTAGCGGCCGCCGGAAACCAGAGGGTTCGCATGATAACACCGGCTGGAATCATCTCCACCGTGGCGGGTTCCGGAGCAACGACCAATTCCGGCGACGGTGGTCCTGCCACTGCCGCGGGATTGGAGGGTACTAATGGGCTGGCCATCGACCTCCAGGGCAATCTATACATCTCCAGCGGAAACCGTATCCGCAAAGTTGCTACGGATGGAACCATTTCCACTTTTGCCGGCAGCGATGCTCGCGGCTATTCCGGCGATGGTGGCCCGGCAGCCAATGCCCAGCTGAATTCGCCCAGCGGCTTGGCGGTCGACTCCGCCGGCAATCTGTATGTCGCCGATACCGTGAACTACTGTGTCCGCAAGATCTCCGCTGGCATAATCCTCACCTTCGCCGGGCAGTGCGGACGTCAAGGCTCCTCTGGGGACGGTCAGCTGGCGATCAATGCCGAGTTAGCTGGTCCGACGGGCCTCGCCGTGGACTCCGCTGGCAGCTTGTACATCGCCGACACACTCTCGGTCCGGAAGGTCACGGGTGGTGTCATCACAACTGTCGCCGGCAGCGGTGGGGCCGCCATATCTGGCAACAGGCTTGCTGTAGATGAGGCGGGGATCCTCTTCTTCACAAGTGGTAGCGTGGTGTACAAAATGGCCAACGGGTCTCCATTCCTGATCGCAGGGGATGTGAGCGGGACTGGTTTCGATCCTGGCGATGGACTTCCGGCCACCAGCGTCACCCTATCCCGCCCATACGGAATCGTCACTGGCTCCGGAGGTCTCGTCTATATTTCAGATAGTGCTGCGAACCGCGTCCGCATTCTCACACCGACCGCCGGCCCGCTTTCCCCCACCATCGCCTCCGGTGGCGTAGTGAGTGCCGCCAGTTTTGCGGCCGGACCGGTAGCCCCGGGCAGTATATCCACTGTTTTTGGAAGTTTCGGGTTGGCTCAGCCAGCGCAGGCAGTCTCCGTCCCGCTTCCACTCGCTCTCACCGGACTTTCCATCAGGATCGGCGGTGCCAACGCGCCGCTTTTCTATGCCTCGGGCGGACAGGCCAACCTTCAAATTCCTTGGGAGATCACTGGGCAGTCCGCTGTCACCATCGCCGCCACGGTGAACGGCATCACCGGCCCCACCCAGACCGCTCAAGTAGCTCCATTCACGCCCGCCATTTTTGCCGCCAACGGACTTGGCACAGGGCAGGGAGTCATTACAGACCCGTCGTATAACATCGTCGATTCGTCGAATCCGGCCTCTGCCGGCACTATGATTCAGATCTATTGCACTGGCCTGGGCGCCGTGACCAATCCGCCAAGCAGCGGCAGCCCCGCCTCTGCCACCACGCTCTCGCGAACCACCACCACACCCACCGTTACCATCGGCGGCACAACCGCGGTGGTATCGTTCTCCGGGCTTGTGCCAGGCACCGTCGGGGAGTACCAAGTGAACACTCAGGTGCCGACCGGGGTAGCGCCCGGACCGACAGTACCAGTGGTGATCTCTATCGGCGGTGCCACTTCGAACTCTGTTACTATCGCCGTGAAGTGAGCGGATAGTAGATCCAGGCCGACTCTCGTATCACTGCCGCCCCGCCGCGTGAATCTGGTCGGCCGGCGCAGATTTCTCTTGATCCGGGCTGCGAACTGATCAATTCATTCGAGGTGCCATGAACCTCGAATTCGGTACCCCGTACTACCACAAAACCATCGACCAATGCCGCACCATCGGTCGCATTGGCGGCCTCCTCAGCGCCCACAACCGCCGCCAGCGCTGCCCGGACCAACAGCCCACGCCGACTTCGATCAGCCTGGAACCGAAGCGCGAAACGGCGCACGAAGCCTCGATGCACTTGGACGCGAAGTTTCCCTGGCTGAAGAACTCCTGGGCTCGGCCCGTGCGGCGGCCAACGGCGTAAGGTTTGGCCCGCCAGCGCCAGGGGGGGCGCTCCGGGGCCGCTCCCGACCGCGCGGCCGGCAGTTCCCAGCGGTGCCTGACATGCGGCACACGTCCGCGAACTGGCGGTTCGCGAAACCGCCCGAAGTCGAAAAGTTCCTGTGGCACTCTGAGTGTCGTGACCGGCCGCCCGTCGGGCAGTAGGCGGTCGCTGGGATAACGACCGGTTCCAACGCTCACTGCGGAATTTCCGCAGTGGACGCGACGTACTGGCAAACGGGCTGTTGGTGGCCGAGCGCCTCCAGCATGGACCCGGCGCAAACAGGCATCCACCTGTCGAGAATTTCCTGGGCGCGATCCCGTCGAACGACTCCTCTTTCGCCGAGCTCCGACGCCAGCATCTTCGTGGCGAGCCAATGACGATCCAGGATGCTGTCGGTTCGAAGCCACAAAGTACGGAGGTAGCACAGCCATCCCACGGTTCCTACCGCAAGCTTCGCATATCCGGTTGCCTTGCGGAGGTCGGGCAACAGTTTGTCGAAGTCTTCAAAGGTCGGATAATCGGGTACAGGCGATCTTGCTCGATATCGACTCTCCGGGCGGGGAGACGACGGGCTGTTTTGAGCTGTCGGACTTCATGTATTCGCTCCGGGGCGTAAAGCCGATGTACGCGGTTGCGAACGACTGCGCGCTTTCGGCGGCTTATGCTATCGCCAGCGCGGCGGACAAGATCTACGTTACCTGCATGGGGGCGGTCGGGTCGGTGGGGGTGTATGCGTTGCACTCATCTCAGGCCGGTTTTGACAAAGCTCTCGGGGTGACATACAAGTACATCCACCACGGCGCCAAGAAAGTGGACGGCAATCCGCATGAGCCGTTGTCCGAAGGTGCCGAAGCGGACATTCAGGCGGAGGTAACCCGTCAGGGCAAGATCTTCATAGAGACCGTGGCGCGGAACCGCAGGTGCAGTTCGGCGAAGGTTCAGGCCACTGAGGCTGGGCTACTGTGGGCGGAAGGCGCCGTACCGCTCTTCGCGGATGAAGTGGGTACGGTCGATGATGCCATGAACGCGCTTCGCTCGATTGTCCAGGCGTCAAGCCCTGAACCGGAACAGGATCGAGCGAGAGTGAGGAGGGCTATTGCGCCAGTGACGCCCCGAGTAGTGGGGGAGATTCAGGGCCATGAAAACGAAAGGGAGAGGGAAACAGGGATGATTACACCACGCACCACGAAAACAAACGAAGCCGCGATTGCGCAACTGTTGGAGACGGAGGCAGCCGCGGTCAGGCTGCGGAGCCGGGGAACGGTTACTCCCAATGTCTACGTACCGGGCGAAACCCGGACGATGACCAAGGAGCAGGCGGCGGCTCAGGCATTGGAAGACAACCCCGAGGTTTACGAAGCGTACAGACGTGCCCATAACGCCGGGCCGGTGTTGCGGGCGCTTCGCGATGCGGGGGTGATTCCTCAGGAGCGGTAGTCGGACTCTAACCGCTGCGGGGGGTGCTGTTGTAGGTAGTCCCGCGCGGAGTTAACCGAAAAGAGGAAAAGAACATGGTTCAGAATTTCAAAGTACCGGTTTACGCAGCGTCATTTCACGGGGATGGGAGCAGGCTTTCGAATATTGGGAGTTCCGCTCTGTCCCCGCTGGTACAGCAGGTGGCCACGGTTGTAGTGACAGCCGCAAACCTGATCGGAATGAAAGCGGCTCCGGTGAGTATCCTCCCGGCTCCTGGCGCGGGAAAGCTCATTATCGTTGACGCGATTGCTTTCCAATTCAAGAACGGCGCTACTCAATTTACGGGCGGCGGCGCACTGTCCTTCGTATATCACAGAACGGCCGTCACTCCGCACACCGGCTCTATTGCGGCTACTGTGCTTCAGGCTGCGGCGGCGGACGTGCAATACCTCGGACCCAACACCACGGGAGCCTTGGACCTGCAAAGCGCGATCAACCTCGGTCTGGACATTACCAACGCTACCGCGGCTTTCGCGGCCGGTAACGGAACGGCCATCGTGACCGTTTGGTATTCCGTGGTGACTCTGGGGTAACAAGTTTGCCGCGGGCGCGTAGGGTTTCTGAGCGGGGTAGCTTCCCGCGCTTCCTTTACTTGCGCGCTCCGGCAATAGGCCCGGTCGCTGTTTCCGCTATGAACGGACCGGGCGCGGCTGTCCGTGGTGATTTCGACACCACGGACAGCCCAGTTTAAGGAGGATCAACTTACACGTGCTTGCCGGATGGTTTAGGAGAGTTCTTGCGCGGCCAGATCCGATCATCACGTTGGGGCTTCCACGGGATTGCGGACGCGTAAGTAAACCGGCGCGGCCGGAGGATGAAGGATGGCGCCGATCAGACCTCAATGAGGGGCGAGTTGTTCGGTTCGCTGCTTGCGGTCGCGGCTCCGGGAAGATCGCGGCGGATGACATGGAGTTCCGGGCGCTCAGCAACCGCGCGCTCGTCTCAAAGAAAGAGGGGGATTCGCTAAATGGAGATTGGAACCGTTAAGAGCTTTAATCCACAGTCTGGGTTCGGGTTCATTGAGATGGAGTCGGGCCGAAGCCTTTTCTTCCACTGTCCGCGGAGCAGATGGCAACCATCGGCAACCTAGTTATCGCCGATGTGCAGGCGCGAATCCGCAAGGGGCTGAACGTCGGCGATGCTCCGGCAAAACCCCTGAAGCCGGGGCGCAATGGAAAGCGGGGGTATCCCGATTACAAGGTGGCGCGGGGGTTGCAGAGTATCCGGGATCTGACATGGCGCGGACTCACCATGCGGTCAATCCGCGTTATCAGCTCGAAGTCGAACGAGGTGCGCATCGGCTTCGATAACCCACAGGTCGCACGGATCGCGGCGGCGAACCAAAACAGAGAGGCAGTGTTTTGGTTTTCCCCAAACAACAAAAAACGAATTCAGGAGTTAGTATCTACGGCGATCCGCGCGGCGGAGTTAGTGCGCATCGGAAAGGTGGCGTAAATGGACAGTAACATGATGACTGATGGAGTCATCTCGCTTGATGACCGGCCGGCAATAGAAGCGGTCGGAAGGGCGAATACCGCACTTGACGGTCACGAGAAGAAAGTCAAGGAGGTGATGGACCGAACCGGCAAGGTGTATCAGATGGCCGGGGAGCAGTTGGTCCGGGTCACCGATAACAGTAGGACCTCCCTGGATCGGCTACTGAGCAGTATGCAGCGTCAGGCGGACATGGCGGGTAAGAGCGGCGTTGAGCGGATGGTCATGCAACGCGATCAACTCATCTCCAAGTGGGGGCAGGAAAAGGCTGCCGTGGATGCGATCACGGCGAGCTATGCGAAGCAGATCAAGGCGGCGGAGGATGCCGCCAAGTCCGGCGGGGGGTTCAACGCGCGGTATGCCTTCTTTGGCTTGAAGGATATCGCGGAGGGGCGGACTAAATTCGCGGTCGCTGAGCTGGGGAACGAATTAATGCGGCTCAGTGGATCGGCGCTCGGTATCGGCTTGGTGGTGACTGCCGTGGTGGGCATCGGCCTCGCGGCGTACGAAGTCACCAAGCGGTTGGATGAACTCCGCGAAGCCAACGAGAAGTTGCACGGGGAGTTGGATCGGCTCGCGGATAGCAGCCGGATGGAAAACGCGGAGTTGGCACTCTCCAATACCACATTGGAGAACCTGATTGCTAAGCTGGAACATCGGCCCGAGAACAGCATCAAGCAGGCGCTCGAAGAGGCGGCCGTTGCCGCGGGCCATTTGACCGAAAAACTGGACGGCTCCATCGGGAAGTTCTATGAACTCCTGAAAAAGAACGAGGTGTCCGGGATTATGCAGTTGTTCGCTCCGGACGATAAAGACCTCGCGGAGATAGTGGGCGGCAAGACGGGCCTGGGTGGAATGCGGGGGGAGATTTACGAGATTTTGCGGCAAGGCGGAGACCCTACCGCCGTTCTCAAGCAGTACCAGGTGGAGGCGGCTGCAGCTCTGAAGCAGGCGGAGTACAACCAAGCGCATCCACTGACAACAAAGGAGCGGGCGCGGCTCGGTATGGACGTGGCCGGCGTGGGCGGCGCAATCACGGGCGCCTTGATGCCCAACGAGGATTACACGGGGCGCATCGAGAAGTTGCAGGCGCTGGTACAGCAAATCGGCTATATCAGTCAGTCGTACGGACTCGAAAAGGAGCACGCCACGCTGACGGGGCGGAAAGACCAACTGGAGGCCGCGGAGCGCGATAAGCCGAAGGTCGATGAGGACCTGAAGCGGTTTCGCGAGCAGGCACAGGCCTTCGAGCGGCGGGGAGATGAGGCGGAACTCTCTGCAATCGGCAAGATCTATTACGCGCGGGATCAACTGTTAGAGCAGGCGAAAAAGCTCAAGGGCGTTGAGGCGGACGTTGCGGCGATTCGCAAGGCGGCCGATGAGCAGGCCGGGGCGATCTACAAAAAAGACTGGGAGAAGTTCGAAGCCTACGATCAGGAGCAGCGGGACAAGCGGAATCGCCAGATGGCTCTGATGATGGGGCCATCCAAAGAGCAGTTGAAGGAATGGGAGCAGCGGTTCGCTGCTCAAGATCAGGTCGATTCCATCAACCTGCAATCGCGCAAAGAGGGACTGAACCGGGAGGCCGGACAGGCTCAGAAGATGGTCGGGTTGAGCGGCTTGACCGGAGGGGATGCAATCCGCGCAACGTACCAAATCAGAATCGACCTGGCGAAGCAGTTGGCGGCCGTGGAAGCGGAGCGGATCTCGAAGGAGACGAACGCGGCGGATCAATTGAAGGAAATCGCACGGGCGCGCGCGGCGCTGGAGAAAGACATCTCTGAGGCGCAGCAGGAGGCCCTGATTAAGCAATTGGAGCTTCAGAAACAGCAAGTGGACACGCTCAAGAAGGAAACTGAGGGGCTATGGCACACGCTGTTAACGAAGCCTCAGAACTTCCCGAAGCAACTGGGTAGCACGGTCCACGAGGCCATCCTCAAGCCTGTTACGGAGGGGCTTGCGGGAATGTCGGCGAACGTGCTCAAGCCGATCATCTACGGTCCAGACGGCAACGGCGGACTCTCGGGAATGTTCAAGGGTGTCTTCGGCGGCGGCAAGCAGGACCCGATGAAGGTCGCAACCGACCTGAACACAGCCGTCACTGCTCAGAACTCCATGGCGCTGGCGACTCTCACGGCGATTTTGGCCGGGGCGATGGGAATGGCGGCTCCGGCAATTGCGGCTCCGGCCGGAATCGGCGGAATTTCCCTGCCTTCAATTTCGGCTCCGGCGGTGAGCGGTTCCACGGCATCTACCATTGCGTTCGGTGGCGGCGCTTCGAGCGGATCGGGCTTTATGGATCTGACTCGCGGTCTAAATCCGATGGCGACGGTGTTAGGGGGCGGCGGTGGCGTCTCGGTTGGCGGCGGGGTTAGCACCTCGGCAGACATTCCGACACTGAACCATGCGGCGAGCGGCGGACCGGGATTCCTCGGGAAGATCCTCGGCGGCGGGCAACAGGGCGCAGCGAATCCATTGTCCGGCATTCAGGGGATGCTGAAGGGTTTCAAGGGCGTCAACTGGGGCGGAATCACTCGGACTCCGGCGCGGTACACAATGGACGCGGACGGCAACGTTACCGCGGGCACGGTCGGGCCGGACGGCACCACGAATTACGGCGGGAAGATTACGGGCGCGAACGGGGCGCTCGGCGCGGCAATGGGCGCGGGCGGCATGATGCTGGCGCAACAGGGCCTACTCGGATCGAGCCGCGGCACTTGGGGTGGCGTGGCGATGGGGACGGCTGGCGGGGCTGCTATCGGCTTCCAACAGGGCGGACCTCTCGGGGCGGCAATTGGCGGAGCGGCTGGGCTGCTGATCGGCGTCGGTGAAAAGCTGGCGGGAGTCGAGACTCCGGAGAATGAAGCCAAACGGCTGGTGAAGCAACTGTACGCCGTCAATATCGACAACGCGATGGCGAGGCAGATTGTGAGCCTGGCTCAACAGAAGTACGCCGGACACGTTTCGATTGCGGTGCGCGATCCGGATGTACGGAAGATGCTGGAACTCTACGCACAGGGAACAGGGCAGAAGATGCCACTGTCGGCTACGACTCCGCGCGGCGGGAGTTTAGCGGAACAGGGCGGGAACCTGTACCAGCAGGCAACGTATCAGTATGGGGTAGCGAACACGTTCCAAAGTCCGTTACCGGTGATGGGATTAGGCGGCGGTCCGGGTGGGAGCTATCCGAATCCTGGCGGTCCGAATACCTCAGGGGGGATGGGTACCACTATCGCCCTGAATATCAACGGTCAACCAATTTCGCCGGAGTTTGTTGCTGATTCGTCCATGGCGGCTCAGAATTCGAGCTACGGCCGCGTGCAGCAATCGGCGAACCTGCAAGTTCCGGGGCTGATGGTGGGCACGTAGAAACTCCACGGGACCGACGATCAATAAGGTTGTCGGTCCCGTGTCTCTCTTCAAAAAAGAAAGGTTCGGTTTATGGAAAACAGCGAAGCTCCGCAGGCGCGGGGCACTTTGGACGTAAGGCCCGGGAAGTTTACGGACGGTCAATTTGGTGTCAGCCTGATGATGAATGAGGACGCAACTATCATTTCGGGCGACGGTGAGATAGTGCCTGGCATGATGATGCTGCCCTGGCAGGCTCGGCTCTTGGCTTACACGCTGCTACATCAGGCGGAGGCAGTGGAGCACGGGCTCCGAAGTTCAGCAAATTGTTGAATAGTCCGCTGACGGATTGAGTTTCCGCGCGTCTCGTATTGGCCTACGCCGCGCGTGGACCGGGGACCGCGCCTTTCCCCTCACCCTGGCGCGGTCCCTATCGGTTTTTGGTCGGGTGGTTCGTTCGTTCTCCTTTCTCCTTTCCGGGTGAATGTCCTAAACTCGCGGGGCTTGCCTTGTCATGGCAGGTCCCGCTTTTTTGTTTTTCGGGGATTGTCTCAAATGTCTACTACTGAAGCTTTGACGGTTGCGGAGGTCGCTATCCGGCTCCGCTGTTCCAAGGCGCACGTGTGCAATACGATCAACGGCAAGGTGAGGGGCGTTAGCCCACTACCGGCAATCAACATGGGCCGGCGAAAGCTCATACGGGCTTCGGCGCTCACCGCTTGGCTGAATGAGAACGAACCGGGCGTGGGGCCGAATGCTATGATACAGGCGTCGTGTGGAAACGGCGCTGTAGACGCATCGAAAGGAAAACGACTCGATGCGTAGACGGTATCAGAAAGGAAGCCTCCAGCTTCGCAAGCAGGGAGGCGTTTGGGTATGGCTCGGGATGTGGCGGGAAGGTGAACACCGCCGAACCAAAACACTCGGGCAGAAATCAGAGATGACGAAAGCGGAGGCCAAGGGTTTGCTTGATAGTATTCTGGCTCCGCTGAACGCCAGACAGGAACCGCAGACGGGAAACATGCCCCTCGGGTCATACATCCGAGACGTGTTCTTTCCGTTTTGCCGGCGAAAGTGGAAGCGTTCAACCCGGATGACAACGGAGGATCGAATCAACTACCATATCGTTCCTGAATTCGAGGATTCGGCGCTCCGCACCATCGGCCGTGTTGCGTTGCAAGACCTGCTGGACCGCAAGGCGGCTACCGGATTGTCATTCAGTGTCGTGACTCACCTTCGGTGGGATCTCCGGCACATGTTCCGCATCGCCGTTGCAGAGGGCTATATCGAGCGGAACCCCGCTGAACTGCTATTCACACCGTCAAACGCTACGCGGGCCGAACGGCGCGTGGCGGCGGCAGATGAGGTAGCGGGGGTGTTCGCCGCGGTAGAGCTTCGGGAGCGGCTTATTTTGAGACTGGCTGGTATCGCCGGGATGCGGCCGGGTGAAATCCTTGGCTTGAAGTGGGTCAACCTGGAACCGCCATACGCGGAGATTCGGCAACGGGTCTACCGCGGCGATATCGACACTCCGAAGTCGCCGAAGTCGATTCGCAAGGCGGCGCTCGGGGAAAGCCTACTTGCTGAGGTTGCGCAATGGCGCGCGCTCTGTGTAAACACCGCGCCGGATGCGTGGGTGTTTCCGTGTGAAAACGGGAAGACTCCGCTCCGTAAGGATAACGTCTGGCGGCGTCATATTGCACCGAAGCTCCAGACGGCCGGCTTGGGGTGGATCAACTTCCAGGTTCTTCGGCGTAGTTGTTCTTCGCTCATGGGCGATAACGGGATAGACGGCAAGGTTGTTGCGGACCAGCTTGGACACACGTTGGACGTGAACCAGAACGTTTATACGCGCGTTTCGTTCGACAGGCAGGCGGAAGCCGTCAATCGGCTCGATTCACTGATCCGGGTGAACTAATGGAGTATTGTGGAGTAGCGGTTTTTCGTGGTGTCGCTAAGTTATTGAAAAGATGGAGCGGGAGAAGGGATTCGAACCCTCGGCGTCCAGCTTGGGAAATCGACAGTACATTGAAAATAAAGAACATGGCGTTTATGGTGTTGATAGCACGCGACATAAAGCCACCCATTTTCAACGGCTTGTTCCATGGAGT
>Ga0182013_10001478_pt1 | contig 32349 bp, 27 predicted proteins | sample 612S2MmetaG_FD_120487 | JGI IMG/M metagenome (GOLD analysis project Ga0182013, IMG submission 120487) | Permafrost microbial communities from Stordalen Mire, Sweden - 612S2M metaG | ecosystem: Environmental > Terrestrial > Soil > Wetlands > Permafrost | place: Sweden: Stordalen | collected... | reverse complement strand
TTTGCATTGCTCACCATTTGGGTGACCTCTGAGAATTGGTTCGCGAAGCTGCGAACTTCGCGTCCCTACTGTTGTAAAACAGGATTCTCAGGGGTTGCCAAATGGCCGTGTGCATAGTTCAGGCTGCACCAACCGTCCCGACGATCCGGCCCGCACCGCCAACGGCCTCAATGGATTCCTTTCCGAGAATCCAAACCGCATCCGCCAGAAGCTCGGTTTCGGCAAGCGCTGGCTCGTAGAGGAGTTCGGCATCGGCGACGCCGTGATCTTCTGCATGGATATCGTGCACGGAGGCACAGACAATCGCAGCGGCCGTCTGCGTCTCTCCTCCGACTCGCGTTATCAATTGGCCAGCGAACCCGCCGACGATCGCTGGATCGGGGACAATCCGCCCGGATGCAGCGCGGCCGGCAAACGTGGCCGCGTCTGCTGATACCCACCGGCTGCGTTGGATGTCATGGCGCCACCATGCCATCCAACGCCCTCGAGAGATTTACGGGCTTCGGCGACGGCCCCCGCCCCAGCCCGCACATTACCAATCGCACTCTAAATATTGGTTCGCAGGGCCAGCCGGCGCATGAGGACTAATATCGCAGTCGCTAGAATTGCGCATGATGCCGCTACCCTACGGGTCGTCCTGAATTCACTTAACGGCCAATGCTGCACTCGTTTCCTGTTTCCTCAACGAAACAAGAGATCCGTGCCCTTTCAAAACAGGGGCGAAAGAAGTTTTTCCGCAGCTTGTGAAAGCTGAGCCCTAGCGGCTTGACGCCAGCAGCTGCTCATCTTGAAACTCTTCTTTCAACCAGCTGGTGAACGCCTCAAACTCCTCATCGCGGCCCAGAAAATCTCTGACCATCTCGCGCCCCGGCTTCGAGCCGCCTTGCTCCAGGACCGCCTTCCGATACCGCGTGCCCGCGTCGCACCCCAAAGGGTCGTCGGCATCGAACTGCGCAAAGAAGTCTAGAGCAATCACCTTGTCGAACGCATACGTGTAGTAGTTGGATGAATAGCCCACCAGGTGGCCGAAGCTGGAATACATGCGATTGCCCTCAACCCAGGTCCACGGCTGGAGACTCTGGTAAAGCTCCTTCGTTTTCGCATCCAGATCGATGCCTGCTGGATCGCTGTCGTGCAGATCGAGCGACAGCGTCGTGTAGTAAAGCTGTGCCCTCACCCAGTCTGCCCTGCCGAACGCGCCCGCCAGTTTCATTTTTCTGATGGTCTCGGAGGAGAGTGTCTCTCCGGTCTGATAGTGCTTTGCAAACGCCTGCAACAGCTTCTCGTCGCGGAAGAACTCTTCCAGCATCTGGGAAGGCACTTCGACAAAATCCCCCTCCGTCGCAAATCCTGAAATGCCCACCCACTCCGTCCGCCCGCCCAGTATGGCGTGCATCAGGTGGCCGAACTCGTGGAAGAAGGTCACCACATCGGAGTACTGCAACAGGCCCGGATCGCGCACCACCGGCACCGGCTTCTCCGCCTCGGCCGCCTTTGCCTCGAGTTCGTGTTGCTGAGGTGGAATCACCTCCGGCTCGCCGGCTATCACCTCAAGCTGCTGCTCGGTGTCGGTGTTCGGCTCGATCTCGCCGCCTGGGAAATTGCAGATCAACGCCGCCTCGGGCAGAATGCCGCCGCGGACACCCGTCACCACCGGCGCTGCCGAGAACCACTTGTCCTTGCCCTCCCGGGGATGCATGTCGAGATAGAACCGCCCCACCCGCTCCCCGCGGTCAAACACTTCGAACACTGAGACCGACTGGTGCCAGGAAGTTCCCTGCGATCGTTTGAACTCGACCTTGAAGAGGCGCGAGGCCGTCTCGAGCACCCCCGCCTCCACCTGCGCGTAGGGGAAATAAGGCCGCACCGATTGCGAGTCGAAATCGAAGGCCGAGCGGCGAAACTGCTCGTACCAGTAGCCGCGGCTGGTGATGTCGATCTGGTCGAGATTCGGCTGCCGTCCGCGGGCAAACCCGAGCACCAGCTCATGCTCCTGCCGGGCGCCCTCCCGGCTGGCCTCATCGAGCCGTGCCAGAAATGCCCTCACATTCGCGGCCGAGCCCATCATCTGGTCCGCAGTAGCCAGGTCCGCCCAGCTCCTGAATCCGAGCACGGTCGCAATCTCCTGCCGCACGGCCAGCAGATCAAGCAGGATCTGCTTATTCTGGGGTAAGCGCGCGTGTTGTAGGCCAGAAACATCCGCTCCCTGAGCGCCGCGCTGGAGGCAAACGTCATGACCGGCTGCATGTCCGGCGGATCGGTCGAGATCACGACGCTGCCGTCGGCATCGAATGGATGCCTGGCCACAAAATCCGCCGGCAGCCCTTCCAGTTCATCTGCCGTAGCGGTGATTGTCTTGCCACCCTCCTGGACGTTACGGCTGAACTCGAGCGAAAGGCGCGTAGCTTTCTCGTGCAGGCTCTGCAGATGTTCGCGCGTCGCCTGGTCCTTGTCCACGCCGGAGAGCCGGTAGCCGAGCAGAGTCCGCTCAACATAATGCCTGGTCGCCGCGCTGGCTGCTTCCAGATCGATCGCCTTAAGCGCTTCGTACACCGCCCGATTCAAGCTCAGAGCGCTGCCCGCCATCGAGACTCGTTGCGAATCCGCCTGCGCCTGGTCGCGAACACCCTTATCCGCCGCAACCGAATTCAGCACCCCGGCCTGCGCTCCGGCCAGGTTGAGTTGGGCAATCGCCGCGTCATAATGGACCAGCGAGTTCTGGGGCGTTCGCGCTCCCTCAACAGCCAGGAGCGCCGCGAGCGCAGCCTCATGGGCCGCCAAGCGCGCGCTCACCCAGGCCGCCAGCGCCTCGGCCGACGCAGCCCCGCCCGCATCCCATACATGAATATCCGAAGTGTCATTAGAAGCCGACTCAACTGTCATAGAGCACAAACCCTCCAGACCCTAGCTTGCCACAGCAGCCGACCGGCTGGCGGATGGCTCCCTCCATCCTTTAACACCGCAAGGCGGTAAGTCCCTTCGTGTATTCCCTTGCATCCGGGACGAATCCCCATTAAGATGCGTCAATTGACAGCGATGCCCCATGCAGCTCACAGCACGACCCCTCCATCGGCGGCTCCGCATCGTCTGCGCCTGGGCAAGCTCTGCGTCGCGGTACAGGCCACCGCACCCGCCGAGCTTTTTTCCCGCGCTGAAGCTGTCCTCCAGGACTCCCATTTTCTTGAATTCCGCCTCGACTCGCTCGCTAAGCCCGCTGCCGCGCTGCCTGCGCTCAGAGACTTCCTCGCCCGGCACCGCCAGGTGACTGCCATCGCCACCTGCCGCCGCAAGGAGTTCGGCGGGGCCTTCACCGGAACTCTCAATTCCGAGCTCGAAATCCTTCTCAAAGCCGCCGAGTCCGGCTGCCAGATTGTCGATCTGGAAGTGGAGTCCGCCGAGCAGACGACCCCATCCCACCTGGGCAGGTTCCGCGCCGCTCTCGCATCTGCCGGCGCAGCCCTCCTGATGAGCTTTCACGACTTTACCCGCACCAAGGCCCTCGACCAAGCCGCCGTGCGCATCGAAACTTTCCAGCCCGATTTCGTCAAAGTCGTGTCCACGGCCCGCTCTTTGGCTGACAACCTCGCTGTGCTCCGCCTCATCGAAAGCCAATCCCTGCGTTCGCAGGTCGTTGGTATCGCCATGGGCGAAGAGGGCCTGGTCAGCCGCGTGCTTGGACCCCGTGCCGGCGCGGCCTTCACCTTCGCCTCCTCGGGCCATGGCGCTGAAACCGCTCCCGGCCAGGTCACCGCCCGCACCCTGCTCGACCTCTACCGCGTCGATCACCTCGACCAGGCCACCCGGATCTTCGGGGTGGCCGGCAACCCCATCTCCCACTCGCTCTCGCCGCTCATGCACTGCACGGCATTTCGGCGCGAGAGCGTGAATGCCGTCATGCTCCCCCTCAAGGTGAAGGCCCTCGACGACCTGCTGACCCTGACCCGCGAACTGCCCCTGGCGGGCGTCGCCGTCACCATGCCCCTCAAGCAGGAAGTCCTGCCGCACCTGGCCAACATGGACCCACTCACCGCCCGCATCGGGGCCTGCAACACGCTCCGCACCGGGGCCGACGGCAAGCTTTACGGGTTCAACACGGACGTCGCCGGCGTATTGCGGCCCCTGGAAAAGCGAATGAAGATCAAAGGCTCCCGCATCCTGATCATCGGAGCCGGCGGAGCGGCCCGGGCCGCTGTCTTCGGCCTCGTCGAACAAGGGGCTGAAGTCTTTATCTCGAACCGCACCCATGAGACTGCCGTAGCCCTGGCCCGCAAGGCCAAGGCCAAAGCCATCAAGCAGGATCAACTCGCCAGGAGCCGGTTCGACGCCATCGTCAACACCACTCCCTGCGGCATGGCCGGCGTCAAGCAGGCCCTGCCGATCAAGGAATCGGAGCTCAACGCCACTCTCATTTTCGACATGGTGTATAACCCGCTCGAAACGCCGCTGCTCAAACTGGCCCACTCCCGCGGCCTGGCGGTGATCAGCGGCATCGAGATGTTCGTGCAGCAGGGCGCCCGCCAGTTCGAAATCTGGACCGGCAAGCCCGCCCCCGAGGCCGAGATGCAAAGAGTGGTGGAGCAGTCCCTCCGCAAGCGCACATAGACAGGCAGAGATCGCAACCGGGCAAGCGCGATTCATTGCTCTTTTCCAAACAGTTTCCGCTGTTGATTCCTCGTCAATTTGGAGATCGTCCGGTCGTTTTCCTGATCGTCTGCTCGTTATATTTTCAGCTTGACTGTCTGTTGGAATGGGTGTCCAATTGGAAAATTCCTGGGCAGCAGCTAACTTCCCCTCCGCTGACAGGCAGCCTCGTTCGATCCGCAAACCAGTCAGCAGCCCAGACTCTCATCGATGGAGTGTGTCGCGTGTTTTACTTTTGCGGCGACGATATGGGAGGCAGACAGTTGGTGCTTGAGCAGCTGAGGCTCCGCTGTTCGGCGCGGCTCTTTCCGGTTGCAGTTGGATTCTTGCTTCTCGCTACGGCAGCCTGCCACAATCCGATTTCCATTCAGCCGCCTCCTCCTCCCACTGTAACCTGCGATCAGAAGTCGCAGAACGGTGTCAGCACCCTGACCAGTTCTGCGAGCACAAGCGTCGGGGCGAGCCAGTTCTCAGCTACATACACGCGCTCACTGGCCATCTCGCCCACCGGTACCCCCTCCGGCATGGAGAGCCACTTTGTCCTTCAGCGCAATGTGCCGGGCGGCGCGACGTCTCCGCCGCCCGCTCTACAGGCCGATACGCAAATAAGCCTCAGCGGGTCCGTGCAAGTCATGATGCGATTCGGAGATGGCTTTAGCGGAATCAAGGAGATTGTCTTCACCAGCTCAGACAATAAAACCCTGCAAGGGACAATCGACGGGAAAGAGATTACGCCTTATTCCCTCAAGTCGGATCCCAAGAGCATAAAGTTTGCCGACGGGAGCGCTCTCACTCAGACCACCGTGGATAGCGACGTGTTGAGCGCGCTTCCCCTTCTTTCCCAGGCGATGAAGAATAAATGCGGCGCCGGCGCCCCGGCCGCCGAGGCTCCCAGCCCTGCCCCGCCTCCAGGTCAGCCGGCGCATCCGATCAATCCCACGAGAGCCTGCATTATCTGCACCGCAACCTTCGCCTTAACCTACGACGCGTGTGTGTGGGGAGCAGCGCAGGCATCGACCTCGTGCGGCCTGTTTTATCCCGTGTGTCTAGCTGCCGCCACCCTTGTTTGCCTGGGGGCCGAGGGCGTCGAACTTGGCACTTTGTGTCATCTTCCACCGTTCGCCCAGATATTCGGCCAGACTCCCGGACCGCCTTGCTGCCCGGTCTATTGCGGTGGAAACTCCTGCTGCAACACCGGCGAGAGTTGCGCTTCGGCGGGTCTCTGCTGCTCCGCGGGAACCACGGTCTGCGGCTCCAACTGCTGTAACTCCGGGGAGACCTGCGTGGGAGGCGCCACTTGCTGCAGCAACGGAAGCGTCTGCGGATCGAGTTGCTGTGGCGCGGGCCAGAGCTGCACAAGCGGAGTCTGCTGTCCCACTGGGAATGCGGTTTGCAACGGCGTCTGTTGCGGAGATCCAAACGACATTTGCGATCCGAACACCCATGCCTGCACTCTCGCCTGCCCCGGCGGCTGCCAGCCAGGCCAGCTCTGCTGCACCGCAGGTGGAACCGGCGCTCCCGTGTGCACAAGCCAGCTTGGGCCGCGCAACGGGCACCCGTGGTGCGGCGAAAGCGCCCCCAATCAGATCTACTGCAACAATTGCCCTCAGGGGCAAACTTGCACGTCCATTTGCAGCGGAGGTTTATGTTCAACCGAGCTATATTGCCAATGACGCCTGAGCCGGGACGGATGCCAACCCTGAGCCAGACGAAAAGGTGCGCGCCCAGGATGCAATCCAAGCTGCTCCTCGCCGCCGTTCTCTTCAGCGTCGCGGCTGCCGCGCAGTCCACACCGCAAAACGCGGCGCAACAAGATCAGGCACGGACCGGTAACCCGACTGCTATACCGCAGGGCATCACGAGTCAACAGGCCGACGCAATCCTCCAGGAATTGAAGGCCATCCACCAGCTCCTCGACCGGCAGCAGTCCGCTGCTGCCCCGCCCGAGCAAAACCCCGCCTCTGACAAGGTAACCATGAGTGTAAGTGAGGGATGGTACGCGCTTGGCCGCGACGATGCGCCGGTCACGGTGGTCGAATTCTCCGATTATCAGTGCCCCTTTTGCCGCAAATTTCACTCCGACTCGTTCATCGAATTGAAGAAGAACTACATTGATACCGGAAAGGTCCGGTTCGTCAGTCGCGATCTACCTTTGGATTTCCATCCCAACTCAGCGGGCGCGGCTGCGGCGGCGCGTTGTGCGGGGGAGCAGGGCAAGTTCTGGGAGATGCGCGACCTGATGCTGGCCAGTGCCTCCGATCTCTCCCCGCCATCGATTGCCAAGTACGGCGCGCAGCTCGGCCTCGATTCGGCCGAGTTCAGTACCTGCATCAGCGATGCAAAATATGCCGCAGCCATCAAGAACGACGCGGCCGATGCTGCCGCGCTGGGCATCGGCGGCACACCCAGCTTCGTTGTAGCGCGGACCGCGAAAGGCCAGATCAACGGGGTCCGGATCGTGGGGGCCGTCCCCTACTCGGTGTTCGACACCGCAATCAAGAACCAACTGAATCCGTCACCTTGAGCGTTGCGGAGTTGTCCCATCGAGGGATCATTCGGTTCGATGGCGGGAACACCACTGGGAGGTTCAATACTGACGCTATCTCTGCGTCAGGCCCGACGTCGAGCCGCTCACACTTCGCTCCTTACCCAACTGCCGCTCCACTCCATTTCCTGAAGGGAGAAATCCATCCGAAGCCCTCGAGGCCGTTCTGGTACATATCCCACAGCAGCAGAAGAAGCACATTCGCGGTAACAATCGGTCCGGCGATGGCGCTGATCCTCAGGCAGTTGATCCGCAGGCGTTCATAGTCGCCCTGCGGATTCATGGCAATAAATGCCCAGTATCCGAATCCCCACAGAAACATTCCGCTGACCGACCATGCGGGCAACAGCACTATATAAATAAGCGTCACGGCTAACCTTTCGGGCACCAAACGTCCAACTTTTCGTGAGATGCGCACCAACGGGAGCGCGCAAGACATAGTCAACAATTTTTGTCACCGGACAACTGACGACGCTGCCGCTCAGCACAGCCCGGGCGCTCCACTTAACCTACAATCGAGGATGTAGAATGTCGTCATAATCCTGCCGCGATAAGGTGGGTGGCACGAATCCATCATTCTTGGCTTTCCCCATTCCCGGTTCCGCTGGATTTTCTCCGATCGAATTTCAGCGGTCGCTTATAAGCTTCATCAAAGCGAATTCCGGGTTCCAGTCAGCCATCCGCGCGAAAAACGCAACTAACAGGGTATTGCATTCCCCAGAGAGGTTCCCATGTACCACCACATAAAGAAACTCATGTATACCGTCAACATCGGTTCCCCCGACGTTCGTTTCGGCAAGCTTCTGCTTGAACAATTCGGTGGCGCTAACGGCGAGCTTGCGGCCGCCATGCAATACACGATTCAGGGCTGGAATTGTGTCGACGACCTGGCCCGCCGAGACCTGCTTCTCGACATCGGAACCGAGGAACTCAGCCATCTCGAAGTGGTAGGCGCTCTGATACGCCTTCATCTCAAAAACCTGAAGACCGAACGCGAAGCCGCCGAGGCCGACCCTCTGGTGACCATCGCCGGAGGGGGAGGCGTGTCGTTGATCAACTCGCGAGGCATTCCCTGGACAGCCGACTACCTGAAGATCACCGGCGAGCTCGATGTGGACCTGCGCAGCAACATCGCCGCCGAAGCGCGGGCCAAAATCGTCTATGAGCGGCTCATCGACCACACCGACGACCCCGGCACAATCGACGCGCTTCAGTTCCTTATGACCCGCGAAATCACCCACATGAAAGCCTTCACCGCGGCCCTGGAAAGCATCAAAAAACCGCCCTTCTCCATTGGCAATCTGAAGCCCACGCCGGTCCTGGTGGACGAGTACTTCAACGCTTCCACGGGGTTCGGCAGCGACGGTGAGAAGGACATGAAGGGCCCGTGGCAGACCTCCTTCGGGCTGAGGCCAGTGGAATCCGAGGTGGTCGGCGGGCCCGGCTTGTCTCTCGAAAACTTGTTCGGCACCGAAGGTCCGGAAGAGCGCGGCAAGCAGGATTTTGCACCCAAAGCCGCGACATCGGTCTTTGAAGAAGCGCTGAGTCAGACCAACCCAAGCACATATAAACCCGGCTTTGAGAAGGAATCAGCCGGCGATGCCCACGACGCCGAAGCCCACGAAACCACCGGAAACAAGCAGTCTCGGAAAGCCTAGGATGGTTGATGGGCTCTGCGTGCCCCATCCTTGACACAGTTCCACCGTGCCAGGGTGGGGCAGGCGCAATTGCTCGATCGCCTCACACGCCTGAGCGCAGGGCCGGCTTCTTCCTCGACGCCCGATCGGCCAGCGCGGCGGAATTAGCGGCCACCGCGGCGCGGATCAATCGCCTAAAGGCGACCTCGTCAAGCCGATTCCCCTCGCGCAGATCGATCGCACGCCGCACATTCCCTTCCAGGCTGGAATTGAAGAGCTTCTTCGGGTCTTCGAGAGAGGCTCCGCGAGCGAAGGTGAGCTTGACCACCTGCTTGTAGGTCTCCCCGGTGCAGACAATGCCGTCATGCGACCAGACCGGAGTACCGGGCGAGGCAGGCTTGGCCCATTTCCACTCCTCCTCAATATTGGGGTCGGCATCCTGAATTAGCCGGCGAACATGTGCGAGGGTCTCTCCGCGCCAGTTGCCAAGTTCCTTGATCTTGTCGTCGATTTTTCCTGAAGGAGCTTGTGTTTTGGTTGACTTTTCTGGGACCATCGATTTCACGCGCCTCCAATCCTCGCAGCTAATTTACACCCACGGGCCCGCTTCCGACAGGCAGCACCCAGATGGAGCCCGCGGGGAAACGCCCGCTTGCGCATTGCGGACAACGGGCTCTAGAATAAGCCGCTAAGCGCCTGGTTCCCGATCCATCTTGAAATAGGTGCAGCCGTGTTTGCTCCGCCCCTCGCCAAAAGCGGCACCAAGACAGTCTCCGACTCCGCCCGCAGCGAGGCGCTCCGGCGCTCGAACCCTGCAGTGCGGTCGCAAGGCGTGGCCGCGGAGCGCCGACAATCGGGCGGCCCTACGTGGAATTTCGGCGAAATTCCGGTTCATCCCGGCGCCAGCGCCGCCAATTCGTACTCCCCTGCGGCCCCGATCCGTGGCTCAGCCGAGCGCGAGACCAATGAAGCAGAAGCGGAACGGGCGGCTGGTTCGCTGGCCGCACTGTCTTCGTCGAACCCTGCTCCAGGCGAACACGCTCCGCCCAGACCTCTGCCGCGATACGCCTCCTCCGCTCCGGTTTCTGCAGGCAGGAAACTGCCCGATCCTTCGCGCCGCTTGTTTGAGCACGCGTTCGGATATGACTTGCAATCGGTTCGCCTGCATGACGACCCGACCTCCGGCCGCGTAGCGCGCGCCATGGGCGCCAGCGCCTTCGCCGCCGGATCGCAAATCGTGACGGACGGACCGGTGAGCCGGCATGTGCTGGCCCATGAAGTCGCGCACGTCATCCAGTCTGCCCTTCAGCCTGCTGCGCCGCCGATTCATTGCTATGAATCTCCCGAGCATGAGGACCTGGGCGACAAAAGCCTCGATCAACTTGAGGACTTCATTCAGACCGAAGAGGGAAAGAAATGGGCCAAAGAGCATGGCATCGATCCCGTAAAGCTGGCCAAGGAGATCAAGGCCGATCCGCTCAAGAAGGCGGGCGGCAAGATTACAGCCGGCTCACGCCAGGTTGGGACCGCGGGCAAGCGGGACGTGAAGTTGTCGCCCGGCGAGATCACCGCGCTTTCCGGTGATTTCTACAAAGGGCCTGACGACATCGCCGGCGCCGCTTCACAGCCGCTGCAGAAGGAAGACGACAAGAACGAGATCGACAAGCTGCTCGAGGCCATCAACCAGGAGCGATATAAAAAGCTTCCCGACGCCAACAAGGCCTACGAGGAAATCACCAAGGGCCGCTATCTCGATCTGGCCAAGCAGAACGACACTCACTTCGCGCCGCAGAATCGGGTCGAATGGCGCCGTCTGCATCTGCAGGCCCTTACTGAGGCGGCGACCGCAAAGGACGACCACGCGCTGCAGCATGCCCTGCTCGTCGATGCCAGCGCAGGGCATTTCCTCACCGACGCCTACGCCTCGGGACACATGTTCGACAAGGGCAGGCTGATGGCGGAAATCAGGCTTTATCTGCAGACTCACCCTCTGCGCACCGAGAACCCCGAAGCCCAGACCTATGCCGGCATCGTGTCACTCAGCGGCAATGCCGATCAGCTATTGCTTAAAGGCATCCATGACCGGATGAACAACGAGGGGTTCGACGTGACCAATGCCGCCGGCATGAAATGGCGCACATTCGGCGATGCGCAGTTGGCCAAGGCGCCGGATACGAGCCGCATCGCCTCTCTCGCGCTGTTCAAATCGCGGCAGCAGATCTACGCCGCGCAAAAGGGCCAGGAAGCAGACCCCGCGGAGGTCGAGGCGCTTATGCCCGATGATGCGACCATCGAGCGCGCCACCAGTCAGGCGATCGCCTATATCCCCGCCGCGGCGGCCGACGTGCAGGGTGTGATGTACCGCGGCCGCGGTGTGGCTTCCACCCAATTTCCCAAGCCGATCGGAGCGCTGATACAGAGCAACCTAGAAACCATCGCCAACCCCGGCCGCGATAACCAGCTTCGCGACCTGGAAAGAAGCAGGGAAGAAACCAACTCCGGCCCGAGGCTTGCGCCCCAGTTCACGATCTTACATTTCTAGCGCTAAACCTACACCCTTGGGTGAGATCTACCTGCCGGCACGGACCCCTCCAACCCCAGCGTTTTGATTCCATACCTTCGCGTTCTAACTTTGAGAAAGCCCATGCCCGCCCCCCGCCACTTCGACGCAATTGTTCTGGGCGCCGGGGCCGCGGGCCTCATGTGCGCCGCCCTCGCCGGACAGCGAAACCGCCGCGTAGCCCTGCTCGAACACAATCCGCAGCCCGGCCGAAAGATCCTCATCTCCGGCGGAGGCCGCTGCAACTTCACCAATCTTCACACCACATCCGCGAACTTCCTCTCTGAGAATCCCCACTTTGCAAAATCGGCGCTGGCCCTCTACCAGCCGCGCCACTTCATCGAATTAGTCGACCGCTACCGCATCCCCTGGCACGAGAAGACCCTCGGGCAGCTCTTCTGCGACCTCTCCGCACAGAATATTCTCGATATGCTCCTGGCCGAATGCGCCGCCGGAGAAGTCAAAATTATCCTCAACGCCCGCAACATCCAGGTGGAATTCGCTGCCGGCCAATACAGCGTCACAAGCTCCCAGGGCGAGTTTCAAGCCCCGGTCCTGGTCGTCGCCACCGGCGGCTTGTCCATCCCCAAACTGGGCGCCACCAGCCTGGCCTACGACCTGGCCCGCCAGTTCTCCATCCCCGTTGTTCCGCCCCGTCCCGCTCTCGTCCCCTTCGTCCTCGGCGGCGACGAGTCCGCGTGGACCCGTCTCGCCGGAGTTTCCGCCGAAGTCGAAGCCTGGGTTCCCAGCTCGCCTCGCTTCTCCCGCCGCCAAGTCCAAACTCGTTTTCGCGAAAAAATGCTCATCACCCACCGCGGCCTGAGCGGTCCCGCCATCCTCCAAGCCTCGTCCTACTGGCGTCCCGGCCAGCCGCTCATGGTGGGCTTTGCCCCGGCCGGGGCTGCTGATTCTCAGATCCTGGCCCCCCTTTTTCGGCCGCGAGCCACTCGCGATGAAGCGGCACTCGTCCAGGCGCTCCATGCCGTGCTGCCTCAGCGCCTGGCCGCCTTTCTCGCCCAGGCCGCCGCCCCTTCCGGCTGGTCCAACTCCGCCCTTCAGGGCGCCGAACGCAAACTCCGCAACTTTGCCTTCCACCCGACGGGAACCGAAGGCTTCGAGAGAGCTGAGGTCACCGCCGGCGGAATTTCCACCGCCGCTCTCGATGCCCGAACGCTCCAATCCCTCGCGGTCCCCGGCCTTTTCTTCATCGGCGAAGCCGTAGACGTGACCGGCCACCTCGGCGGTTTCAACTTCCAATGGGCCTGGTCTTCGGCCTCTGCCGCGGCACGCGCACTCTAATTCCCGTTAACACTCCGTCCCCCTCACGCATCCAAGCCCGCAGGAGATGAATCACCATGCGCGCAACCCCCATCGCGGCATTTTTTGCCATCGGCGTTCTGGCCCTCGCTGCCGGATGCCATTCCAAGCTGATCGACAAGCAGCAGTTCCGCTCTGCCCTCGACAGCTACTACGCCAGCCAGCAAAACTGCCTGTGGCCCTCCCCCATCAAACTTCCCGCCCAGGCGGACACCGACAATCAGGACCAGACTCAAGGCTTCGATGCCCTGGTTGACGCCGGCATGCTGCAGCGCGCCTCGGCCGAAAAGAAGCGCTTTCTGGTCGGCTCCAAGCGAGTCAACAACTATGACCTCTCCGCCCAGGGCCGATCCAACTGGACCCCCGATGCCTCCCAGCCCGGGTATGGAAACTTCTGCTTCGGCCATCCCCAGGTCACTTCGATCGACAGCTTCAATCCCGATACCGCCGGCGCCGTCCAGTACTCCGTCAACTACCACTACGGCGTCAGCCTTCCCGACTGGGCCAACACCCCGGAGATGAAAACCGCCTTCCCCTCCATCACCGCCCAGGCTAACGGAGCACCGGCATCCGCCACTCTCATCAAAAACGGCGATACCTGGCAAGTCCAGAACGCCTCGCCCGCGGCCGCTTCAACATCCACCGGTCAGTAGCCTGTATTGAGCTTCCGGCCCACCCCTGGGCCGGGATGCCGCTCGGCGCTTGCGAGTCGTTATTCAAGCCGCTCTGTATATAATTGCCCGGACCCATAAAGCCTGGTCCGGAGCCGGCCGCATGCCTTCCGAAACCCCACAGACCCGAACTTTCTTTGACAGCCTGGGCCCCGGCAATCGGGTCTCGAACCAGCGCTGGGTCATCTGCGGTCTTCTCTTCCTCGCCACCGTCATCGCCTACGTGGACCGGGGCGTCATCGCGTATCTCGAAAAATTCCTTGAAACCATCATCCCCGGCCTGGACAGCGTCAAGTACAGCAGGATCCTCGCCGCATTTACGACGGCTTACGCCATCGGCATGCTTTTTGCCGGCGGACTCACCGACAAACTCGGCACACGCAAAGCCTTCGCCATCGCCATTGGGCTCTGGAGCATCGCCGCCATGCTCCCTGGCGCGGCAACCTCAGTCCTGACCTTCGGCATCGCCATGTTCCTTCTCGGTCTCGGGGAGGCTGCCAACTTTCCCGCCTGCATCAAGACCGTTGCCGAGTGGTTCCCCAAGCGCGAGCGCGCCCTCGCCACCGGCATCTTCAACTCGGGCGCCAACATCGGCAACATTGCCGTCCCCCTCCTCGTCCCTTTTCTCGTCGCCGCATTCTCCTGGCGCGGAGCATTTGTCGCCACTGGAGCCATGGGCATCGTCTGGCTCATCTTCTGGCTCATTTACTATCGCCGTCCCGAGGTCCATCGCACTGTTTCGCCCGCCGAACTAGCCCACATTCTCTCCGACCCGGCCGAAAAAATCGAGCCCGTTCCCTGGCGCCGCGTCCTTCCCTGCAAGGAAACCTGGGCCTTCGCCCTTGGCAAGTTCCTAACCGATCCGGTGTGGTGGTTCTATCTCTTTTGGCTCCCCCGTTACCTCCAGTCCACCTTCCGTCTCTCGCTCGACGCCAACCGTGCTCCGCTGGTGATTGTCTACGCCATCTCCGCGGTCGGCAGCATCGCCGGCGGCTCACTCTCCTCCGCTCTTCTGAAGCGCGGCATCTCCACCAATGCCTCCCGCAAGACCGCCATGCTTGTCTGCGCTCTCTGCGTGACACCGGTCTTCGCCGCGCCCTTCGTTCATTCCCTTTGGATCGTCGTGGCCCTCGTCGGCCTCGCCACCGCGGCCCACCAGGGATGGTCCGCCAACCTCTTTACCATCACCTCCGACATGTTCCCCAAGCCAGCCGTGGGCTCGGTCATCGGCATTGGAGGCATGATGGGAGCCTGCGGCGGAGTCCTGCTGCAGCTAGCCACCGGAGAGATCGTTTCCATTACTCACAGTTACATTCCCATCTTCGGAATAGCCTGCTCCTCGTACCTCATAGCCCTGGCCGTAATCCAGGTGCTTGCTCCCAGACTGGCCCCCGCAAACGTTGCCTGAGCACCAGCGAGTCTGGGCCAGGGCGCAGACACGAAAACACCCACAAACAGCAGTCTGCGGAATTCGGTCCGTTCAGTAACCCGAATCGCCACGTCCGAATTGGAATCAAACAGGAATGCCACTGAAACAAGCCCTGCGCGACGGCAAGCGCTTCCTCAACCCCGTGCCAACCAAGCTTGGCGGAATATCGATCATGTTCAAGGTGTTCCCGGAGTTTTTCTTCGGAGGCGCAAAACGGGTGCCAAACGAACCGCTGGGCCCATTTGTCACCGACGTGGGCATCTATGCGGCCAACCCCGTCTCCGGATTACGGGTTACCTGGTTCGGCCACTCATCTTCATTAGTCGAGATTGATGGTACGCGAGTACTGATCGACCCCATCTGGGAGCAGCGCGCATCCCCAGCCCAATGGAGCGGCCCCAGGCGATTCTTTCCGCCGACGGTGGCGCTGGAAGATTTGCCCCCTATCGATGTTGTGCTCATCTCACACGATCACTACGATCACCTGGGAGCGGAAACTGTCACACGGCTTGCGGGGAGCCAGAAAGATGCGCGCTGGATCACCCCCCTTGGTGTCGGCGATATTTTGTCCAGGATGGGTGTGCGCGCCGACCGCCTCATGGAGCTTGATTGGACGCAAAGTGCGACGCTGGGGTCGCTGACCGTGACAGCGCTGCCGGCCCGGCACTTCTCGGGACGGAGTTTCTTCAACCGCTTCCGGGCACTCTGGGCTTCGTTTGCTCTCGTGGGGCCCACGCATCGTGTCTACTATGGCGCCGATTCCGGCGAGTGGGACGGATTCGGCGAGATCGGCAACCAGTTCGGGCCCTTCGATCTGACCATGCTCGAAATTGGCGCCTCCCACCCGCTATGGGCCGACATTCATATGGGCCCTGACGGGGCCGTGCGTAGTTTTCGAGCCCTTGGCGGCCATGGCCTGTTGATGCCGATTCACTGGGGATTATTCGATCTGGCGCTTCATCATTGGAAGCAACCCATCGAGACTGTCTTCAGCGTCGACGGCCTAAAGCTGTGGTCGCCACCACCGGGCCTCCCACGTGAAGTCGTGCCAGGCGAAGAGATTCGCTCCGAGTGGTGGATCTGATTGCATGGGATGGTCTGGGGCTGTTGACTCACTGTGAAATCCCCGCCAGCGAAGTGTTCATCCACTTTTTTGCATCTGCGCTTCGGCGCGTCCACACCCAAGTCAGGCTGAAATTCGAGGCGTGAACTGCTGACTAGTCAACGCAATTGCAGTTTTCAGTTATCCGAAGGTGGTCCGGCAGATGGCGGTGATTGCTCCCCTTATCAAGCTTTCGCAACTTGGCTAAGCATCTGCTTTGCTTTCAGCGAAGCTGTCAGGAGAAGCTGGATCGCCTTTCCAGCCAAATCGGCGGAAACTGACACGGGATCGGCAGCACGCTGGAGCGCAATTCCATGGGTTAATGCCATCAGGCTGGTGGCTAGCTCTTCGGCATTCCATTCGAGCTTGGCTCCCTCTCTTTTCGCGGCCATGGTCACGAGTTCGGCGATCGCGTGGCGTTGATTACGATAGAGTTCCGCAAATGGTCCCGCGAAGTCCGGATTCCGTCCCGCCTGCAACTGGAATTCGGTGGACAGCAGGCACCAAATCACTTGCTTTTCCAGACCGCTGTACCTTTGCCTCAAGGCCAGGAGGATCTCGGCTACAGAACTTCGCTCTTGCAGAAGTTGGCGCAGCTCGCCGAGCTCGTCCGACATCCGGTCGCGCAGTAATTCGAGAAACAAGGTCTCCTTGCTCTCGAAATTGGAGTAGACCGCGCCTTTGGAATATCCGGCAAGCTCCGCAATCCGGTCTATCGAGGCTCCCGCAAAGCCATCGCGGGCGAAGATCTCCTGCGCGGACTTCAGAAGGCGTTCGCGCGTCCTCTTCCGGCTCTCTTCCCGATTTAGCCGCTTCATGTCTCCCCTTTACAAAATCTGAATCTCTATCATACCATAAAGAATCCAGATACCAAATGGTATCCAACATTGAAGCTGGAGGTCACATGACCGGAATAACAACGATTCTTGGAGCGGGCGGCCCTATCTCGGGTGAGCTGACTAAAATTCTGACTGCAGACCATCAGACAATTCGCCTTGTAAGCCGCAATCCGAGACCCGCTAACGGAGCTGAGGTGTTTGCGGCAGACCTTGCCGACAGGGAACAGTGCCTGAGGGCTATCGCAGGGTCAAGCTTGGTCTATCTTCTCGTTGGCCTCAAGTACGACCTTAATGTTTGGCAGGAGAGGTGGCCGCGCATCATGGCCAACACTATCGAGGCCTGCAAACGGGCTCAGGCAAAACTGATCTTCTTCGACAACGTTTACATGTACGGCAAAGTGAACGGCCCAATGACCGAAGAGACGCCCTATGCGCCCACTTCAAGAAAGGGAGAGATCCGCGCAAAGATTGCCGGAACCCTTATGGATGAGGTGAAGACTGGGAGTCTGACAGCGATGATCGCGAGGTCGGCAGATTTCTACGGACCGCTCACAAAGAACGGTGTGCCAAATGTGTTGGTATTCGAACCTCTCGCGCGAGGTTCCAGAGCTTCTTGGCTTGTCAATGCCTCGATCCCGCACTCTTTAACGTTCACCCCCGACGCGGCGCGCGGCTTGGTGCTCTTGGCTGACGATGAATCGTCATGGAACCAGGTGTGGCACCTGCCGACGGCTCCCGATCCACCTACCGGCCGGGAGTTCATCGCGATGGCTGCGAAGGAATTTGGCGTGGCTCCAAAGTATATGGTTTTGAGCCGGCCGATGCTTCGAGCTTACGGATTGTTCAATCCTCTTGTCCGCGAGTCCTACGAGATGTTGTACCAGAGCGATTCTCCGTATATTTTCGACTCCACAAAGTTCGCTCGCAAGTTCGGCTTTGCAGGAACTTTTTATGCCGAAGGCATCCGAATCGCTGCAAAATCCTATACCCGCAAGGTTTAATTGAAAGGAAAAGCGATGACCAACAAACAGAAGCTTCTACGTAACGATGCGCGTAGGCAAACTCTGAACGGCTCCATTCACTCGGGGCGCCATGCTCTGATGCTGATTGACTTCCAGATCGACTTCCTTGCCGATTACGGCAGAATGCCCGTTGCACGCAATCAAGTTTCACCGGTTATCGCGGCTACGCGGATTGCCTTGGAATTGGCGCGCAAGGCGGCAGATCCGATCATCGCCATCGGGAACGAATTCCGGCGAAGCGATTACCTGATGAACTTGCTACGACGCGGCGCGAGCATCGAAGGATCTTCGGGGTCGCGCTGGGACGAAAGACTTCCGCTCGACGGCATTGAGTATCTTCCGAAGTGGGCTACCAGCGCGTTCGTCAACCCAGCGCTGGGTGACTGGCTTGAAAGGAATAGAGTTTCGGCTCTCACTCTTACGGGCCTCAAGGCCGGAGCGTGCATTAGCGTGACCGCGCGCGAAGCGGTACGGCGCGGATTCCAGGTTCGGATCTTCTATGATGCAGTGGCCTGCGGGAGCGACTGTTCGCGCGCTGCGGCACTTGCCAAGCTGGAGCGGCATGGTGTCGTTGTTGGCTCTTCGACGGATTATTCGGTTTGGCCGATTTCAAATCCAGTGAGTTCTTGAGATCTACGATAGAGGCAGCGTGTTCCAAGAGGATGGGAGCATCCGCTTTCTCACAACAGAGAGGAGAATATGGAATCCGCACCTTCCGCGGCGACAGCCAAGATCGACGAAGAATAGGAGATCATCGGGGCAATCGAAGAAGACGATCAGATCGTCGAGGACGACGAACTGGATGAGGCGGCTTAGGGAATCGGCTGACCCGGTCCTCGCCACCTTATCAGCACACAGTGTCTGCGACCAGGGAAGTTGGAACCGGACCGTTGCAGCGGTCTGCTAACGGGCATGAAAATCGGGGTCCATGTCCCTGCCGGCTTCCGGGATTTGCCGGTGCCCGGATCGGACGATTGATTAGTTCTCAGCTAGAAAATCGCTGAGCAGGCGACGAAAGACAATCGCGGTCGATTTCCAGTCGCCCTGCATCGATTTCGCGCCGGCATCTCCATAGCCAGCGTTGGGCCTTGGGCGCAAGCGGATAAACGGGGGAAGTCCGTATCGAACGGCGATGCTGTTGGCCCAAAGTCGGGCAGTTCGGCCGTTGCCGTTCGCAAACGAATGGATGCGAACCGATTCAGCGTGCACCCATGCGCATAAATCGATCACTGCTGCCAATTGGTCGGCATCCAGGTCATGCTCCATCGGCAGGAGTGCGTCCAACTCCGCAACTAGGGCTTGAAGCTTTTTCTCGAATCGGGCCAGTTCCCCGGAGACATCGACAGAGTCGATGCCATAGTTCGCGCCAACTCTTACTTGTGTGCGCTCTAGACCTGGTTCGCCCCGAAATGCGCCCACATAACGCTTGTCGGGTACACTCAGGGCTTCCGTGATCCGGCTATGCCAATGTCTTGCCGCTTCAAGAGTCGGGATCTCGCGTCGTTCCGCAGCGAGGACGATTTCCTTGAGGACATGTCTCAGGTTCTGCCGCAACCGGGGATTGTCTTTATCACACTCAGGCACGGAGAAGCTCGCGGATCTTGCTTTGCACTGGCCCAGCGGGCTGGAACTGCCCTCCGACGAATTGTCCTTCTACCGGCTTACCTTCAAGCGGATCCTCGTGACGGACTTCGGCATCCACAAACGCGGCGACTGCACGCTCAAAGCCAGGGTCACGCTTCCGATACTTCTGAAGCGCCGAGAGACTGGCTTCGAGACTGGCTTCTTTAGGGCTCTGCTGACTGAGATAGATCTTGATCGCCTCGTTGAGCAGCTGATTGATGGGGCGCCCCTCGAGTTCGCTCAGGTGCTCGAGGGCTGTTCGCTCTTCCGCGTCGATTCTCAGAGTAAAAGGAATTCGAGCCATACCTCAAGCCGACGCCGAGCCAGGCGTGATGTCAATATCGCATTCTGACATCACTTGAAGCCTGATCGTTTTTACTTCTTTACGGCACGGCTGAAAGCCGTGCCGTAAAGAAGCCACGCTTCACCAATGAGAAGAATGTGTTGGATGCTGAGTTCCTGCACGATACAAACAAGCTTTCCTTGTGATTACGGCCTTGCGTTATCGCTAACGTTGTGCTGTATTCTTGATCTGACGATGGCCGCAAGTTTGGTTCCGCATTGCCATGCGGCTTTCCCGGAAGGAATTCGGTACTTGATTCGGCGAAGAGATTTCCTAAGCGCAATAATGGCGCTCGGCGTGGCGCGTGCGGTCCCTGCTTCGGCTGTCGGCAATGCCGTGTCTGGATTGCGTCAAGCTCCCATGCAACGGTTCCTTCTCAGATCAAAACTTTTGACCGTAACCCTGGACGGCGCCGATGGGCTCCCTTATCGATACGAATATTGCGGAGAAACGATCTGGGGCGAAGACACCGGTGTTCCGATCACTGCAATTGTTTGCTGCCTGGAACCGCGCAGCTACAAGACGGTGTCGCTGAGAGTGGTTTCGGTAGAGGGCAACGCGCGAGAAGCAGTGTTTACCTTCGTCGTGCCCTGGGAGGGGCAGGCCGCAGCGCAGTTCGGAATCCGCTATGCGATCGACGAAGCTTCGCTTGTGATCACGCTGGAAAGCGTCATGGAAAACGTCGGCTTCGAGTTGATCGAAATGGCGCTGCCCAACCTGGCGACGGTGCGCGAAGGCGATCGCGCGGCGTGGATGGCGCAGGGCCGGAACGGCGGATCGTTTGTCCGTGTGGCGCAGGCAAAGCCCTATCGGTATGACGATGACGACAATTTTGGCCGTATCGGCACCGAGCTTCCCGTGGGCGCCGTGGGGGCGGGCGGCGTTGGCTGTCTGATGGAAGTGACCGCATTCATGGACGCGACGGAGACTTCGATTGCAGCCGTGAACGGAATGCGCAGAGCGCGGATTGGAACCATCCAGGTGCACCGGGTGCATGGCGGCCGTTGCTACAACATGAACGACGGCAACGACGCGGTGTGCGGAAACGCGCAAACCCCAAACCTGCTGGTCGAGCAGCAGTCGCGTTGCAGACTGGATTTCTATAAGGTCGAGGATCGGCAGGCGCCCTGGTTCACGGCTGCGAAACTGTTGCGCGCGCGCATGCCGCAACGGCCCACGGATTACTTCGACGACAAGCTTCTATACATGATCGCGGGCAAGCAGAAGACCGAGCCGGAGCCGCGGACTACCTTTGCGCAGAGCAGGAGGCTCATCGGCGATATTGCGCGGCTCACCGACTACGCCCCGCAGGTGGCCTACATCAGCGGATGGGTCTACGCAGGGCAGGATACGGGCTATCCCTCCGAAGACGTGGTGAATGCGAGCCTGGGCACCTATGACGAGCTGATGAAGCTGATGGAAGACAGCCGGCAGTTGGGCGCGAACGTCAGCGTGAATGTGAATTACGACGACGCCTACAAGAGCAGCCCGCTCTTCGATCCGGCCTTCATCGCACGCGAACCGAATGGCGCGCTGTGGAAAGCGCGCGCGTGGGATGGCGAGGACTCTTACATCGTTGGCATGGCCAAGTATGTGCTCGGCGGATGGGCCCGGCAGCGCATCGATGCGATGATGGCGCGCTATCGACTGCAACATGCAATGCTGATCGACGCGATGTCCTGGTTCACGATTCGCAACGATTGGGATGTGAAGCATCCAGCCAGCGGCTACAAGAATCTTGTCGACGGCAAATGGGTCGTCATCGAAGAGTTTCGCAAACGCGGCGTGCATGTTACCTCAGAGCGATTCCGTTACCCCATGGCCGGAAAGCTGGCGCTCACGGTCAACGGTCCCGACCCGGTTCCTTGTCCCTTTGGCGGGGAGCAGGTGCCGCTGACGGCAATCGTGTATCGCAAGGCGGCCATCTTTGGCGGCTCGGGAGACGGAAGGCTGCGGCCGCGGGAGAGCCTGTTTTGGAACAGCCGGCCGGGCCTCTGGTTTGAGAACAGGACAGACCGCAGGGAGATTGCCGATTTCTATTTCCTGGTTGCGCTGCCCTACAACAAGGTGCATCAGCTGGACGCGGAATCGTATCGCGCATACCGCACCGTGCGGGAGATTCGTCTCGTGGGCGATTCAGCGATCTGGATGGATACGGCGAGTTCGTCCTACGGCGTGAAGTGGAACGGGGCGACGATCACCGCCAACGAGTCAACCACCTGTCCATTGGATGCGCAGCGGATAGCGTTCTATTCGAAAGCCGGCGGGAGATTGAGTTATCCTCTCCCGGCCCATTGGACGCCCGCCGAATTGACGGCACGCCGGCTGACTGCAAACGGACGCGAGCCCTTTCCGTCGCAGATTGAAAGCGGACAGATTGTGGTGGATATTCCGGCGCGGGTACCGGTGATCGTGTATGCGCGTGAAAGCGCCATCTCGCCGGTCCCATATCGATCAGCCTGATCTGCGCGCCGACTTCTTCTTCGCCGCACTGATCGCGATCTTTCGCGGCCGCGCCTCTGCCGAACCCGCGTCAATGGCTTCGAGCGGGGGCACGGCGCCAACCGTGGATTCGCGCACCATAAGAGATGGGGCCAGAAGGATCGTTTTAGGCTTATCGACTTTTTTCATAACCAAGTCCAGCGCAAGCTTTGCGGCTGTTTTCCCGAGTAGCTCGGTCGACTGATCGACCGATGTAAGCGGAATCTGCAGGTACTTTGAATACTTCACATTATCGAAGCCAACAAAGGCGATGTCCCCGGGAATCCTGAGACCCCCGTCGAGCGTGGCCTTCATGGCGCCGATAGCCACTACGTCGTTGTGGCAAAAGACGCCGTTGGGTCGGGACTTGCGCCTGAGCAGTGTTCGCATCATCTCGTACCCCGCATCGTCCGCAGAGGTCTCCACTTTGGGGCTGGAGAGGATGAGGTCTTCGCGCAATTCGATGTCGTTGTCGCGCAGAGCGAAGCGAAATCCGCGGAAGCGGTCAGCGGCGGGGCTCAGGTCGGGACTGCCGATGTAGGCAAGACGCCTGCGGCCAAGCTGTATAAGGTGCTCGGTAGCCAGTTTGCCCCCGTAAAAGTCGTCCGTGCCGACAAAATTTGCGCGCAGGTGTGGAAACGGGCGGTCAAGGAGCACGAACGGCGTACCCTGATTGTGTACGCTCATGAAGCCCTCGAGCACCTCCTGGCAGGAGGCGATGAGCAGCGCATCGACTCCCCGGGCAAGCATCATGCGAATCTCAGACTTCTCGACCTCGGGGTCGTCCTCGGACGAAGCGAGAATGAGACCGTAGGACTGGTCGCGGAGCGCACTGCCAAGGGACTTTGCCAACTCTGTGAAGAACGGGTTCAAAAGATCCGGGACGATGAGGCCAACAATGTAGGAGCGGCCAGTGGCAAGTCCGCGGGCAGTCAGGTTGGGCTGATAGTCCAGTTCCTTCATGCGCGCGAGGACGCGCTGTCGCGTCGCGTCGCTGATGTCGGTGTTTCCGCGCAGGGCCTTGGATACAGTAATGACGGAGACATTCAAATCTCGCGCAATGTCCTTGAGACGGATTGCCATGAATTCTCCACTAGACTCAAACAAACTTGCAGGCGAAACAGAGGGGCGTCCCGGCGCAGGTAAAGGATACAACATTCGCGGCGGCCAACGGTAGCGCTATCTGAGCTCCGAATCGAGCGAGAGCAGGCTTGATTTCCTCACGAACCAGTCCGGGCTCGAAAATTCCAATTCAATGTTTTCTGTGATAGAGTTAGCGCTAACGTGCTCGCGGGCCGAAACACGCGACGGGCGGACAGGGCAGAAGGGTCGTCTGCGTCAGCCGATTGCGTATGAACGGGAAGTGATCAAAGCCCTAAGCGGGCGAACTCTTCAGGAGCAAGAGGGGAGTTGCAAGTTGCACCAACGAATCGAACTCGTACCCAGGATAGGGTTCTGGGGAGCCACCTCGGCTAATGTGCTGAACATGATCGGCGTGGGCCCGTTCCTGACCATTCCACTCGCCCTGGCCGCCATGGGCGGACCGCAGGCGATGCTGGGATGGATCCTGGGCGCATTCGTTTCGTTGTGCGATGGAATGGTCTGGTCGGAGTTGGGGTCGGCCATGCCGCTCGACGGAGGCCCGTATCACTATCTTCTGCAGGCATTCGGCCCACGCACCTACGGTCGCCTGTTCAGTTTTCTCTTTCTCTGGCAGGCTATTGTGCTGGGGCCAATCTCGATAGCGGGTGGCGCGGTAGGCTTCGCCCAATATGCGGCGTACCTGCTGCCCCACTTGCATCATGCCGGCTCAATTGCAATTGCCGCAGCGGTCTGCCTGGTGAACACGGCGCTGTTGTATCGCAATATTCGTTCCATTTCTTATCTCTCCATTGGCACCGCCATCATCGTGATGGGATCGACGGCGTGGATCATCTTGAGCGGCGTGACGCACTTTCATCCGTCTATGGCCTTTGATTTTCCGCAACATGCGTTCCACCTGAACAGAGGGTTTTTTCTTGGGCTGGGATCTGCAACTTTGATAGCTATGTACGATTACGGCGGGTACTACAATGTTTGCCTCATCGGCGACGAGGTTACCACTCCGAAAAAAAACATTCCACGATCGATTCTCTTCTCGATCCTGCTGATAGCGGTGATTTACCTGGTGATGAATGTGTCCATCATCGGCGTGCTGCCCTGGCGGGACGCAATGCATTCGCAGACTATTGTCGCGGACTTCATGGTGCGAATCTACGGGAGCATGGGCGGCACATCCATCGCCATCCTGATCCTTGTTGCTTCATTTGGCTCAGTCTTTGCCATTCTGCTCGGTTACTCGCGAATTCCCTATGCCGCGGCTCAAGGGGGCCAGTTCTTTTCGGTGTTCGGACGTCTTCATCCAAAGGGTAAGTTCCCTTATGTTTCGTTGCTGGCGATGGGCATTTGCTCGGCAATCGCGTGCCTCTTCAGCCTTGAAAGCCTGATCACGGCACTCATCGTGACGCAGACACTGCTGCAGTTTGCAGCACAGTGCGTGGCCGTGATCCTGCTGCGCAAGCAGAAGCGCGCCACTGCCGACGCGTACAGGATGCCTCTCTATCCGTTGCCGGCGCTGATCGCGCTGAGCGGGTGGCTCTACATCGTGGTTACGAGCGGCGCAATCTACATTGCGCTGGCTGGGGTGTTCCTGATTGTTGGCATTGCGCTGTTTCTGCTGCGCGCCCGCCAACAGCGGTGCTGGCCGCTCGCGGAGGCAGCATGAGGAAGCGTTGGGACGTCGTCACGGTAGGTGAAATCTACATCGATCACGTGTTTTCCGGATTGCAGAAGTGGCCGCTGCCAGGCGAGGAAATCTTCACCCGCAATTATCTGAGGGAATTGGGTGGCGGAGCCGCCATTACGGCGTGCGGACTCGGCCGCCTGAACCGCAAGACAGCCGTTTTCGGTGTCGTGGGCGAGATTGAGAAGCCGTGGATCAAGCGACGCCTGGAAGACTTCAATGTTGAGACCGGCGGTGTGAAATGCGCGCACGGCAGTTCCGGCGTGACGGTGAGCGTTTCAGTATTGAGCGAGCGCTCCTTCTATAGCTATACGGGCAACAACGAACTGCTGGGCGAGTACCTGGGAACGGCAGAACTGAAAGAGCAGTTGCAGCACGCAGCGCATGTGCATTTTGCCGTTCCCCTCGAGCGGCGCTTTGCGCAAGCCGTGATGCCGGCGCTGAAAGAGGCAGGATGCACGGTCTCGCTGGACGTGGGTTGGCAGCCTGAATGGTATCGGAAACCGGAGAATCTGCAGACATGCATCGAGATCGATTATTTTCTGCCTAACCGCAAAGAAGCCGAGTGCCTCACCGGTAAGTCGCGCCCTGATGAAGTGCTGCTTGGCCTTGAGCAACTGGGGTTGAGTCATGTTGTGGTAAAACTCGGCCCCGATGGCGCGGCTATCCGCACCGGCGGCAGAATGCTTCAAATTCCTTCGCCCCAAATCGAGGTCGTGGATACGACCGGCGCCGGCGACGCATTCGATGCAGGCCTTATCGACGCAGTGCTTGCCGGGGCCGATGCGGAGGAGATGCTGCAGCGGGCAGCGGCCTGCGGAGCGCTATCGACAAGAACGGCTGGGGCCCTCAACGGCCTGCCTACACGGCAAGAACTCGAGGATATCCATGGGTAATCGTAAAGTGACGCTGATCGGCGGCGGAGGAGTTCGAACTCCGCTGGTGATTTACGGAGTGAACGAGTCGCGCGAGCGCCTTGAAATCGACGAGATGGTACTCTACGACATCGATGCGGAGCGCGCGCAGTCGATGTGCGAGCTTGGCCGGGCGCTGATCGAACGGGAAGGCGGCAGCCTGAAGCTGCGCGTTGCCAGTGAGATCGAAGATGCCATTTCCGGCGCGTCGTTCGTGCTTACAGCGATCCGCGTTGGAGGGATCCAGGCGAGGGCGATCGATGAGCGCATCTCCACTGAAACCGGTTATTCCGGACAGGAAACCACCGGCCCCGGCGGCGTGGCCATGGGTCTGCGCACGATCGGGGTAGCCATTGAATACGCGCGCTTGATCGAGCGCCTCAGTCCTAATGCCTGGATGATCAACTTTACCAACCCGGCCGGGTTGATTACGCAAGCCGTGGGTCACCATTCAGGGGTGCGCGCGGTCGGCATCTGCGATACGCCGGCCGAACTATTCCATCGCATCGCCCACGCGCTGGGAGCAGCGCCCGTCGATGTGCATTGCGATTACATCGGGCTCAATCACCTGGGATGGGTGCGGCGGGTGCTGCTGCGCGGCGGAGATGCAACGGAGACAATCCTTAACAGCGATTCGGTTCTGAGAAGTTTGTACCCGGCTCCGCTGTTCGACTTTGAGTTGCTGCGCTGCCTCAAGCTTATCCCGACCGAGTATCTGTACTTCTACTACAGCCGCAGCAAGGCCCTTGCCAATCAACGCGTCGCGGGCACAACGCGAGGCCAGGAAATTGGGATGCTCAATGAAGAGTTGTTCAGGCAACTAGGCCGGCAGTTGGCGGAAGGCGAGACGCACAAAGCACTGAAAACGTATGTCGATTACCTCAACCAGCGGTCTGGCTCCTACATGCAACTGGAGGCAAGCGCCGGGACAGCCTTCGACAAGTCTCACGCGTTGACGGACGACCCGTTTCGCGTGGAGACTGGCTACCATCGAATCGCGCTGGATGTAATGAATGCGCTCTCGAGCGATGAGCCCCGCAGGGTGATCGTCAATGTGCGCAATCACGGTGCGATCGATGAAATCGAGTACGAAGACGTGGTCGAAGCTCCATGCTCCATCTCCAGGCAGGGAATCGTTCCGGAACGCTGCGGCTCACTGCCGGAAGAAATTCGCGGGTTGGTGCTGGCGGTGAAGGCCTACGAGCGCGCCGCAATCCAGGCAGTCGTGACCGGCTCCAGAGAGATGGCTCGAAAGGCGATGTTGCTTTATCCGGCCATTGGCGAGTGGGAGCCCTCGGCGGATCTGTTGCGGCGGTTCTCGGCCGAAAGCCCCGCCTTCCCTCCTTTGCTCTAGTTTCCTTTCTCTCAGCGGGCGGATCGGGACCGGGTTGGCTGGCGTCCTGTATCGCTACCGCACTCCAGCGCAGGCTTGAATCACCCTGAATCCAAACTTTCCCCCGTTTTTGTCAGAATTTGTCTCCCTGCACAATCTTTTCCAAAATAGTTCTTGCATTGTACGTTAGCGCTACCGTAAAGTATCTGGCAATTGAATACGGCCGATTTTCGGGCCTTGAAACTGGGCTGCAGGTTCGCCGGCGAGCGCGGCCACCCCGGGAAATACGGCGCTGGATACAGGATATGCAACCCGAGAATTGGAAAGAAATCGAAGGTCGAGCGATCCAAAACGGCTTGTCTGGAATGCGCGAGATAACGACCGAGCGCAACAACTGCAAGTCTTTTAGAGGTATCGCTAACGTTCTTCATTGGCATGCGCCGAGCAAGCCCAGAGGAACTCAAAAAACTTAGGAGGCACCTCATGAAGCGAATCCCAGGTCAACAGTCGAATCGATTCATAGTTTGGTCTCGACGCATTGCAGTACATGTCCTGATGGCCGCCCCACTGATCTGCGGGTCTTTCGGCGCTGCGCAATCGTCGACTAGCGCGCGGCTTACCGGCGCCGTCACCGATCCGAGCGGCGCTGCGGTGCCCCATGCAACGGTGACTGCGCTTAACACCGGGACGAGCCTCTCCCAGACCGTGGAGAGCGACTCAGTAGGAACCTACGCCTTCAACTCGCTTCCCCCTGGGCAATACAAGATCACGGCCGCGGAAGCTGGGTTTGAGACGCTGGTAGACACCGGCGTCAGCCTGACCGTAAGCCAGAACGCAACGCTCAACCTGGTGTTGAAGCCCGGCGGCCAGCAGGAGACTGTCACCGTGACCGGCGGGGCAGAGTTGATCAATACAACGACTGCCGAGCTCGGCCAGGTTGTGGATGAGAGCACCGTGAAGGATCTCCCGTTGAATGGCCGCGATCCAGGGCAGCTTGTTTTCCTCTCCGCGGGCGTCACCAACGAGTTGAACAGCCAGGCGTCCACTCTTCAGGCAACCAATTCTTTCCCCAACGAATCCGGCGCCTCGGCGGGCGGGCAGCGGCAGGGAAGCACCTGGTATCTGCTCGATGGCGTTTCGAACATGGATACCTACACGCTGCTGGCGCTTCCTTTCCCCAATCCGGATGCCACGCAGGAGTTCCGCGTGATTTCCAACAACTTTGACGCGCGCAATGGATTTGCGCCCAGCGCCATTGTGAGCATTGAAACCAAATCGGGCAGCAACCAGTTCCATGGCGGGGTATTCGAGTTCATTCGCAACGATTACTTCAATGCTCGCAATCCGTTCAGCGGAAACCTCGACTATCTCAAGCGCAACCAATTCGGCGGCGACGTTGGTGGGCCGATCTTGAAGGACAAATTGTTCTTCTTTGCCAACTACCAGGGAACGCGAGAGAGCTACACGGCCGAAACCAATACCGCTTATACTCCCACCGCGGCTGAGCGGAACGGCGACTTCTCGGCCCTGCTGGGGGTGACCGATTCCAATGGAAATCCCGCTCCCATCGTCCTTCCGGCGCCTTTCGTAAACAACAAGATCGACCCGTCTCTGTATAGCCAGGGCGCCGTTGGGATGCTGCAGTACATTCCGATCGGCCAGAATGCGACGACGGGCTACAGCAACTTTGCGTTGCCCAAGCAGGCCACCACCTTCGATGAGGTTACAGCGCGCCTGGACTATACCATTAACGACAAGCAACGGGTTTTTGTGCGCAGCTTCCAGAATGACTACAACCAGCAGGGCGTCACGATTCCCAACAATATTCTCGCCGGGATTCTGGGTTCGAATGGCGTCTATCTGAACGAGGTTGTCAACCACACCTGGATGATTAGCCCGACGATGCTGAATACACTGGCGGCGGGTTGGGTGAGCTACGACTTTCACACCGGCACGCCCCTTCTGGACTCCAGCGGAAAACCGATCTGCCTGTCGGAGTTCATCAACGTCGTCGATCCACCCAACGAATGTTACCTGGAAGACTTCAACGTGGTTGCGGGCGGGTCGGTCAGCCCCTATCTTCCGCCCGAAGGATTCGTTTCCTTCTCGAGCAACCCTGACGACACCAAGCGGCGCGATTATGCGCTCACCGACACATTCACCAAGACGATTGGCAGACAGACGATTACGGCGGGCGCAGACCTTTTCCATCGCCATCACACAGAGCGCTCGGCCTTCATTCAGAGCCCGATCATGGGCTTCAACGGCGAATATGACAACGGTGTGCCCTTCGCGGATTTCCTGTTGGGCAAAGCTGATTATCTAGTCCAGGGAGCAGGAGAAGCCGGGGCCACGTCGCAATGGATGTTCGGCATCTACGGGCAGGACCAGTTCAAGCTCAAACCGAATGTAACGGTCACGCTGGGGTTGCGCTGGGATCCGAATACGCCCGCCGTGGTCGCGGGCGGCCGGGGAGCTGCTTACGTACCGGGACAGCAAAGTACGCGGTTTCCCAACGCGCCGCTGGGACTCGTGTTTCCCGGAGACGCGGGCATCAGCGACACGTTGTACAACTCCAGCTTCACTTACTTCGAACCCAGGGTGGGGATCGCCTGGTCCCCTTATGGAACGACCACCTTCCGGTCCGCGTTTGGAATGTTTACAACGCCCATGGAAGACGCTTTCTACCAGAGGGTCTGGGATGTTGCTCCGTTCGATCCGCAATACAGCCCGTCCTCAAGCACTGCTGAGTACGTTCCTTTCGACAACCCATGGACCAATTTCAGCGGCGGGCCCGGAATTACGCCGGGCAAGAGCCCGTTTCCACCATTCGCCGGACCGCAACAAAATCCGCCGGCGAGTTCGACATTCGGAAGCGGTGTCGGGGTTCCCGCAACATTCATTCCCGACTTGAAGCTCGGCGTCACCGAGAGCTGGAATCTCTCTCTCGAACAGCAGTTCACCAAGGCGCTGGCGCTTCACCTGGCATACGTGGGCAGCGAGTCCTACCATCAGGCCACCACAGTCGACCGCAATCCGGGACAAACCGGAGCGATTGGCGTAGCCAACGATCCAATTCGTGGACTGCGCATTAATCAGGCGTTTGGAGGAATCATCCAGGTGCAGGACGGCGGCACGGCGAGTTACAGCGCCCTGCAGGCTGGCATCGAACACAAGTTCGCGCATAACTACCAGATTCAGTCCAACTTCACCTGGTCGAGAACGACGGACGTTGGCGGATCGGGCGATCCTGACTTCGAATCCAGCGTCAGCGATCCCTACAGCATCCGACACGACAAAGGCCCGTCCAGCCTGAATGTGCCGCTGGTATGGGTGACTTATGGGCTCTACCACGGGCCGACATTCGAGGGCAAGAACTTGCTGATGAAGAAAATTCTAGGAGGGTGGGCCGTCAGCGCAATCTTTACCGCGGAATCCGGCGAACCATTCACCATCAACGGCGGCAACGGCAACAACAACTCCGGATACGATGAAGGCCAGGACCGCGGCGATCGTGTTGCCGGGCAGCCTTTCAAGATTCGCCGGGGCGGAAAGAACAACTGGCTCAACAACTATTTCAACCAGTCAGCTTTCGCGGAAAATGAATTCGGAACGCCGGGCGACTTACCGAAGTTCTTTATCCAGAGCCCTCCGGATCGCGACATGGATGTTTCGTTCATAAAAAACATTACCATTCATGAGCGCTACTCGGCGCAATTCCGTTGGGAGATGTTCAACGCGACCAATACTCCAAGTTACGGGTCGCCGGACAACAACCCGACAGACAGCAACTTCGGCCAGATCACCGGAATCGGGCCCTACGCCCCGCGTGTGATCCAGGGAGCTTTGAAGATCAGCTTTTAGAGGATCTGAGGTGGCGCTTCGAGTGCACCAATTGAAATGGCCCGGATCTCAAGAAGATCCGGGCCAATCTGTGTGCGTAAGTCAAGATAATGATCGGACCGGCCCGAGTTACAAATCGATCCTGCCGGGGATAAGGTCCTCGTAGTAAGGCTTCAACTGCTTCAGATCGGGTTTTGCAGCGCCCTTGGAGTAAAGATCATAGGGATTGAACTTGAGGATCCACGGCAGCATTGCTTCGTCATGCTTCGACAATAGGTGGCTGTACGCGCCCTGTCGCTGCCACGGATAGAAAGAGTGATAGCGCAGCATGTAAAGAGCCTCTTCGGGCAGGTAATCCTTCACTACGCGTCCGATATAGGCGTCATGGCCCCACGACATGTGCACATTTTCCAGGCCGCAGTGTGGCTCGTAGACGCCGGTTTTCGTCTGATATTGGGAAATTTTGCTGTCCGAGTTTGCTTAAAAGTATTCCGGGAAGACGATCTTATCGGACCACGCGCAGCCGACGGGAAAGGTATCGCCCACCACTGCCCATTGCGGCTCGCCATAGAGGCAGAGCACTTTACCGGGATCGTGAATGAAGCCGGCCAGAACCATCCAGCGCGGATGCCCGTCTTTGCGAATGGCCTCCGATGTTTGCAAGAGATGCTCGATCTCGGTCAGGTCGGTGTCGGGATCGCTCTCGTCAACAAGCGTGTTAAGAAACTCCTCCGCCTCCCAGATGCTCATCTTGCCTTTGTTGAGCGCAAAGTACTCTTTCTGCTTGGCGAGAACAAACTCGAGGGTCTGGCGCTCGTGGTTCGTCTTGTAAAACTCGGCGACCGCGGGCACCACGGTTGCATCGTAGTTGCGGAACTCGGACTCGCTCTTGCCTTCGCGATACACTCCTTCTCGTCTCCGAACACCTCATGTGGCCGTTCCACGTCACGGTCGAAGCTCTGCAGGACAAACTCGAGGTGTCTCTGGCCACGATTAATCCCGTCTGCTGCGGCCAAGCGATTGAGGTACTATGCAGTAAACCCGATCAATGCACCCATTGACTCTGCATCACAAGGTTCCGGTGGATTGAGTCCTTAAAGTTCTGTAGAAGCCGTTGAGGTGGTGAGCGGTAGCGAGCCACCTCCTGGTTCTCCTTAGGATGTTGTTTAGGCGAACGACATTCCAGAGGAGGACTTTTTCGATGACTCGCAAGAGACAGGGTATTGAGATTGTGGCGGGCTGGCAAGATGGCGCGGGTGGGGAGGAT
>Ga0182013_10001472_pt1 | contig 32403 bp, 32 predicted proteins | sample 612S2MmetaG_FD_120487 | JGI IMG/M metagenome (GOLD analysis project Ga0182013, IMG submission 120487) | Permafrost microbial communities from Stordalen Mire, Sweden - 612S2M metaG | ecosystem: Environmental > Terrestrial > Soil > Wetlands > Permafrost | place: Sweden: Stordalen | collected... | reverse complement strand
CGAGGCTCCCGCGTCCTACTCTAGTCGGGTTCGTGGCACCAAGGATCGACGACGTCGCTGGGCGATGCCACGGACATTTTCATCCGCTTCGGTGTGGCCCTTCAGGGCCATGCGTTACTCTAGTGTCCTTGAGTCGGAAGTTCGCTTACGAAATCTCACTCGTCTTTTCGCCCAGCTCTTCGTCGCTCTTCGGTCACAACGCGACGGCGTTGCTCGGGTGCACCGAGCGAAGCCGAGGGCACCCATCTCATCGCTCCTCGATCCGAACGAAAATACTTCGCGATCTTCAACAAGGAACTTCCGACTCAGGACACTAGCGCCCAGGTCGACTGCGTTCGAGTTCGGCGCATTCAAACGCCGAGCTCGAACGGTGGTTTTCGTCCTACCGTGCCGGTTGGAAGCCGGCGACGCCCATGTTCCAGAGCAGAAAACTGTACTCGTCGGCGGCAAGTTCGGCGGCCTGTGATTTTGTCGCGCCGATGAGCCCGTGGCCGCCGGAATAGTCGACCCGCAGCAGGATCGGACGTCCGCCGGCGCTGTTCGCTTGCAGCGTCGCGGCCATCTTAGCCGCCTGCCAGGGATCGACGCGCGGATCGTTGGCCCCGGTGGTCAACATGACGGCTGGGTACTTCCCGCCGGCGACGACGTGCGCGACGGGGCTGGTCTCGAACAGATTCTTGAATCCCGCCGGAGTCTTCACCGAGCCGAACTCGGGAATGTTCGGCGGCCCGTTGGGGCTGAATTCAATGCGCAGCTGATCGGAGACCGGAATCTCGTCGAGAATGGCCGCGAACAGTTCCGGCGCGCGCGTGATCGCGCCGCCCATCGTTATTCCGCCGGCGCTTCCGCCGCGACCGCCGAGTTTGGCCGGTGACGTGTACTTGTTCGCGATGAGCCATTTGGCGCAATCGATGAAGTCGTAAATGGTGTTGATCTTGTTGGCATCCTTACCGGCGAGGTGCCACTCTTCGCCGTTCTCGCCGCCGCCGCGCACGTGTGCGATCGCGACCACGCCGCCCCGTTCGAGCCACGCGATGCGGCCGGCCGAGAAACTCGGCGACGAGCTGATGCCGTACGACCCATAAGCGTAGAGCAGCGTCGGGTTGCGGCCGTCGAGCTTGAGATCTTTGCGATGCACGATCGAAAGTGGGACGAGCACGCCGTCACGAGCGGGCACCTGCACCTCATCCGAGCTGATCGCCGAGTAGTCGACGGATGACGGCGGATCGAGGTTGGTGTTCGTCAGCGCCCCAGTTTGGGGATCGTAGGCGAACCATTGCGGCGAGACGGTCCAGCTCTCGAGCTTGGCGATAAAGCCGGGAAACTGCGGATCGGCGGTCGCGTTGCTCAGCGTCCCCTGGACCGGCAGTGGAATCTCGGTGACGGCATCCGTCGCGTAGTCGACACGCGCCGCGTGGGCGATGCCGTTTTCGCGCCCGAAGACGTAGAGCGCGTCTTTGGCGGCCGCGACGCTGTCGACGACGCGGTTCGAAGGGGCGACGATCACCTGCGCGGCGTTCATATCGGGGTGCGCGGCGCTCGTCTTGAGGACTTGGAAGCGCGGCGCGTTCTTGTGGCTCACGATGTAGATGTCGTCGCCGCGGCCGGTCGCCTCCGTCGCTTGATCGGTATAGTCGAAAACCTTGACCCAATCGGGCTTGCCGCGCTCGAATTGCGCTGTGGGCGCGACGTAGAGTCGCTTCTCATTTTGCACGCCCTTGATGATGAGCCCGAAGGCGTAGTTCGATGACGGGTCGACGATCGCGGCCGCGAACTCGTTCTCGTCGAATGCGACCGCCGGCGAGAGGCCCCGGCCGAATACGGCGCGATCGGCGTCTTGCGGCGTGCCGATGCGATGAACGAAGGTTCGGATGTTCTGATAGCGTGCCGTGGGCGGAGCGCCGGGCGGCACGTCCTGGAAGCGCATGTAGTAGAGCTCGTTTGCATCGGCGCTCCAGCCGGTCGCACCGAAATCGGAACGCTGGAGAACGTCGGGGAGCGCATGACCGTCCGCGACGTCATAGATCCGGATGAAGGCGTCGTTCTCGCTGCCGTCCGGGGTCAGTTTGACGGCGATCCGCTTGCCGTCGTCCGACGGGGTGAAGCCGGTGAGCGCAAAATGATGTCCGTTCGTTGCGAGCGTCGCCGGATCGAGCAGCACCCGTTCGGCGCCTGCGCTCTCGCGAACGTACAGTTTGGCCAGATTCGATCCGGGCGTGATCCGCTCGTAGAACACGTCGTCCTTGCGCCGGACGACGTTGCTCGACGACGTCACCGTGTCGACGAGTGAGTTCAAGCGCGCGAGCAGCTCCTGGCGCGCTGGGATGGCGTCGAGAATCGCCCGCGTGCGCTCGCTCTGCGCTTTGAGATACGCCGCGAGGTCGGGGTTGCCCGGTTGTTCCATCCAGCGATACGGGTCGACCACCTTGGTTCCGAAATAGTCATCGGTCACCGGGATGACCGGGGCGGTGGGCGGGGGCGGCAGCGCCGCGGCGGCGGGCACGATCAGCAGCGCGACCACAAGCAGAGCAAGCGCGGCCGAAGGCCAGGAGCGGTGGACGTTCATGGTTTTTGCTACGTTCGCCACGCCGCGAGGGTTTCAAAAACCCGCTGGCCGCCGGCGAGAGCGTGCGCCTCGAAACGCTCGATACGGACGAAATGGCAAAGCGGCGCTGCTCGAGCGCGCCGGCGGCGGACCGCGGCGATCGCGAGCCGGTGGCCGGGCGGTGGGCCGGTCGCCGCGGGCTCGATTTGGCCGGCCTGGGCTGGCGAGACGGCGGAAACTGCCGATAACTCAAAGGTCCGAGGGCGAGAAGTGCGAGATCAGCCGTTTTTTGTGAGTGTCGCGACGGTCGCGGCAGGGCTAGGGCAAGTACGCCGCATCGCGCGTGAGCTTTCGCTTGCGGCGATCAATGCAAAAGTCATCGCGCTGCGCGCCGGCTCGCAAGCCGCGGGCTTTCGGCCGATCACCGATTTCATCGACGAAACCGCGCGCGCGACCGCCAAGCTCGGTATTGCCATCGAATCCGGCACCTTGGCCGCGTCACGCTCGGCCGTGTCCGAACGCCGGGCCGCCGATGCGTTGCTCCGGTTGCGGCGGGCGAATGTGGGGGGCGAGAATCAAAAATCGCTCGAGGCCGTGATCGAGCGGTGTGATGTGGCCCGGGTGGCGCTTAGCAACTCGGTGACCCGCTCCATTCGAGCGCTCGATAATCTGCTGAACGAGATCGACGCGCACATGCGCTCGATCTCGGTCATCACCGTGCAGTCGCGCGTCGAGGCGCGCCAGGCCGGCACGTACCGCGTCGATCTCGAGGCCGTCGCCGCATCGATGTCGGGTGCGGCCGAACAAGTAACCGCGATCGTACAGCAATCCCGGCGCGAACTGCGCGATGCACTCGCCGCGCGTGCCAAGCAAAGGACGACCGATTGAAAACCAACGTTCTCTACGAGGGCGGTCACCGCTGGATCGCCTTCGGCCGCGATCCCGCGAAGCCCGCGCGCATCATCGATACGAACCAGTATCTCATCCGCGACGGCGATCGCTCGGTGATCCTCGACCCCGGCGGCATCGAAACGTTTTCGTCGGTTCTCGCCGCCGTGATGTGTCATGCGCGCATCGATCAAATCACGGATTTGTTCTTTTCCCATCAAGATCCCGACGTCGCTTCGTCGCTGGGTATGTGGGACGAGGCCTTGCCCCACGCGCGTCTCCACGCGCCTTGGTTGTGGGAAGGTTTCTTGCGGCATTTCGGCTGCAATAACCTGACCTACGTGGCCATACCCGATGAAGGCTCGACGATCGCGTTGTCGCACGTTACTCTGCAACTCGTGCCGGCGCACTATCTTCACTCGTCGGGCAACGTCCACGTGTACGATCCGGCGGCGAAAATATTCTTCAGCGGCGACGTCGGCGCGGCGCTGGAGCCGCCGGATGCGCCCATGTTCGTCGATGACTTCGCGGCTCACGTCCCGAAGATGACGCTCTTCCACCAGCGTTGGATGCCGTCCAACCGGGCCAAGAACGACTGGATCGCGCGCGTTCGGAAACTGGACATCGCGATGATGGTGCCGCAGCATGGACGGATGTTCCGCGGTGACGACGTCAAGCGATTTCTTGATTGGTTCGAAGCGCTTGAAGTCGGAATCGCGGTGCCTCACCACGCTGACGCGGGCACGGCCGCCGCCAAACCCGCGGCTTAGGGCTTGGGCGAAGCCAAACACAATCGGCTCGTTGGTAACCCACGGCGGCTTGGGCGAAGCCCAAACGCGAAGGATTGCGCGAAGCGCAATCCACTAGGCCGTTTGCGGCGAGGCTACGAACGCTCGGCGCATGAAGCGTTTCCTTGGGAAACGAGGCGGCGCGAAAAACTGGGCCGCGTGTGCGCTTGCCGTCGACGCACGCACGACGCTCGTGCCGATCGGCCGCGCGGACGCGCCGGCCGTCTTCCGCCTCGTCGAGCGCAATCGTGCGGGTCTGGTCCCCTGGATGCCCTGGGCGCGTGACGCCACGGCTGTGACGACCGAGGCCTTCGTGGCCGAAGCCGTGGCAGCGGCGCAGTCGGGTAGCGGCTTTCATTTCACGTTGTGGTGCGCGAACGAGCCGGTCGGCGCATTCGGTCTGCACCAGATCGACCCGCAACGCCGCTCCGCTCAAATGGGCTATTGGCTCGACGCTGGTGCGGCCGGCCGAGGGCTCGCGACCGGCGCTTCACGCAGGCTGTTGACGTGGGCGTTCGGCGACCTCGGCCTCGAGCGCGTCGAGCTGCGCATCGATCCGCGCAACGCCCGCAGCCGCGCCGTCGCTGCGCGCCTCGGCTGTCTTTACGAAGGCCGCCTGTGCGAAGAACGCATGCCCGAGGACCTGCGCGATCTTGACGTCTTCGTCATGACGGCACGCCGTTGGGACGTCAGCTAACGGCGGCCGGCGCGGATTGCAACTGGTCCGCGACCAGACAGATGCGCAATGCGACGAAGAGCTGGGTCAGCGCCAGCATCGGCGAGCTGTCCTTGCCGCCCTCATCTGAATAGACGCCCAGACGCTCGGGCCGCACCGTCGCGTGACGAGTTCCGATGCGTTTCCAGATCGCGTCTTCCAGGAACCGCGCCGAGGCTTCGTCGATCGAGCTGTCGACCTCGAGGATCGTGCTCGGAAACGGCCCGCCGTCTTTCTCGAGTTCGCGCAGCCGCGTGTATTTCGTGGCGATCTCGCTCCAATTGAGGGGCGCGAGCCGAGGGCTCTTGTAAAACGTCACGCCCGTCGGCGTGAAAACCGCGCGCAAGTCGGCGTACTTTGCCTGGGGTGCGATGTACTTCTCGTAGTCGGGACGCCGGCGCTCGATCTCGGCGCGGACTTGCTCTTCGTAGTACCCGCGTTCGGTCGTATCGCGGTGGATCGTCCAATCGCGTTTGAGTCCGGCATCTGGTTCGAGCCAGACGGCGACGTCGAAAAGCGAACGCAGGGCCCAAGTATAGAGCGGAAACATCCCCTGGACCAGGATGATCTCGCGCGGTTCGATGGTTTCGTGCCGGCTGACGGCGCCCCGGCGATGGTCGTAGACGGGCTTCTCGATCGCGCGGCCGTGCGCGAGATGCCAGAGGTCTTCCTCCATGGCCGCGAAGTTGTGCGCGCGCGGATCGAGCGCGGTGAAGCCGACGGCATGCCGCTGGGCGCGGTTGAGCCCAAAGTAGCCGTCGAGACGGACCTCGACGCAGCGATCCTCACCGAAAATCTCGCGCAGCCCGTTACAAAGCGTGACTTTGCCGGTGCCGGAATCGCCGCCCACCGCAACCATGATCGGACGTACCATCCCCAGGTATACCGCGCATCGGCGGCGTTTTCTTGCGCCCAGCCGGAAAAGGGCTCGCCGGTTCGCCAGACGGTCCGGGTCGAGCGTCCGGGTATCCGTGGTTCGCGCTTTGGCGCATTGAGATGATACGCGCGGCGGCGAAACAGACCGCGAGCCCCGAGTTGGCACGCAGTCTGGCCATCGCGGCGCTGCTGTTCGGTGCCGCCGGACGCGCGAAGGTCAGGCCGCGGAGACCGAACTCCCAGCGAGCGCCTCGATCTCGACCATGCCTACGGGGCCCGCGGGCCCCGACGATTCATAACTCGTCGGGCTCTTCGATGGCGGGGACGCGCAAGCGCACCGGACGGCCCCCGTTGGGGAAGCTCACCACGAGCCCGCCGTCCGCCGTCCGCTCGAGCGTGGGCGATTCGGCGACATGCACGCGGACCGCGGGACGCCGCGAGAAGCGCTCGCGCAAACCGCCGACCACCACGTAGAGCACCGGCACGAACGCCAAGTTCATGATCGTCGCCAAGACCATTCCGCCGAAGAGCGTCGTGCCCAACGACTGACGGCTGGTGCTGCCGGCACCGTTGGCGACCATCAGCGGCAGAATCGCGAAGATGAAGGCCAGCGACGTCATGAGAATCGGGCGAAAACGCGTCTCGGCGGCCTCGATCGCGGCCGAAATGACGTCGGCGCCTCGGCGCCGGAGCTGATTGGCGAACTCGACGATGAGGATCCCGTTCTTGCTCGCGAGGCCGATGAGCATGACGAAGCCGACCTGCGCGTAGACGTCGCTGACGAAACCGCGCAGCCGCAGCGCGAGCAGCGCGCCGAAGATCGTCAACGGAACGGACATCAAGATGATCAGCGGATCGGTGAGGCTCTCGTATTTGGCGGCCAGGACGAGAAACACGACGACCACGCCGAGCACGAAGACGAGCACGCCCTGCGAGCCGCTCGCGAGCGCTTCGAGCGACAGTCCCGACCATTCGTACTTCATCCCCGGCGGCAGCGTGGGGGCGGCGATCGCCGCCATCGCCCGCAGCGCTTGACCCGAACCGTAACCGGGTTTGGCGACGCCGTTGAGTTCGACCGAGCGGAACAGGTTGTAGTGGGTGATGATCGGCGCGGTGCGTTCGGTCGTGACGTGGACGAGCGACGACACCGGAATCGTCGCGCCGGTCGTCGACCGCACGTAGATGTTGGCCAGGTCGGCGAGCCGCGAACGATACGGCGCGTCGGCCTGCACGTAGACGCGGTAGGCCCGGTTCTGGAAGTCGAAGTCATTCACGTAGAGCGAGCCCAGCGAGATCTGCAGCGCGTCGGCGATATTTGCCAGCGGAATCGCCAGCGTCGTTGCTTTGCGCCGGTCGAGCTCGGCGACGAATTGCGGCGCGTCGTTGCGAAAGCTCGTCGACGCATACGAAAGAACCGCGTCGTTGCGGGCGTTCGCGATCAGTTTGCCGCTGGTGAGCGCCAACGCGTCGAACCCGGCATTGCCGCGGTCTTCGAGCTCGAATTGGAAGCCCGCGACATTGGGAAACCCCGCGATGGCGGGTGGTCCGAAGACGAAGACCTGGGCATCGGGGATGGCTGCGAGTTTGGGCCGCAGGCGCGCGAGAATGCCGTTGAGCCGTTGCCCGGCGCCCTGGCGGTCGGCCCACGGCCGCAGATTGGCGAACGCCAGCGCGCGGTTCGCGCCGTTCCCGCCGAAATCGCGTCCGCTGACCGCGAAGACGTCGGAAACCTCGGGCAGCGAACGGATGATGTCGGCGATCTTCGCGATCGTGCGCGTCGTCTGCGCAAGCGACGCGTCTTCGGGCAACTGCGCCGTGGCGAAGAAGTAACCGTTGTCCTCGTCGGGCAGAAAGCTCGTCGGGGCGGTGGCGTTGAGCAAGACCGTCGCCCCCAAGCCGAGCACGAACACGCCCATGACGGCGAGCCGGCCGCGAACGAGCACCGGCAGCAGCCGCGCATACGCCGCGCGCGTCGCGTCGATCGCGGCGTTGACGGGCCGGAAGATCGCCCCATGCTTTTCTTCGCTGGTGAGGAACAGGCGCGAGAGCACCGGCGTGAGCGTCAGCGCGATGAACAGCGAGATGAGGACCGAGCCCGCGATCGTCAGCGCGAACTGGCGATAGAGCAACCCCGTCGTTCCGGGGAAGAACGCCACCGGAACGAACACCGCGAGCAGCACCAGCGAACTGGCCACGACGGCGCCCGTGATCTCGTCCATGGCGGCGATGGCGCCGGGCAGCGGCGCCATCTTTTTGGTTTGAATGAAGCGCGCGATGTTTTCGATCACGACGATCGCGTCGTCGACGACCAGCCCCGTCGCGAGCGTGAGACCGAACATTGTGAGCGTATTGATCGAGAAACCGAGAATCTGCATGATCGCGAACGTGCCGATGAGCGAGATCGGAATGGTCAGCACCGGAACGAGCGTGGTGCGCGGGTCTTGCAGGAAGAAGAAGACGACGAGCACGACGAGCACGATCGACAGGCCCAGCGTGATCGCCACTTCGCGCAGCGACTCGGTCACGAAGAGCGTCGCATCGAACGCGACTTTCGCGGTCACGCCGGGCGGAAAATCGCGCTGGTATTCGGCCATCGCGGCGCGCACCGCGCGGGCCACATCGAGCGCGTTGGCGGTCGGCAGCGCCTGGATGCCGATGCCGACGGCCGTCTTCCCATCGAATCGAACGCTCTGCGAGTAGTCCTCGGCGCCCAGTTCGACGCGGCCGACGTCGCGGAAGCGCACGTACCCGCCGTCGGGCAGCGCGCGCAGCAGCAGTTCGCCGAACTGCCGCGGCGTCGTCAGCCGGCCGACCGCGCGGATGTTGACGTGAAAGGGCTGATCGCTCGCGGTGGGCGCGCTGCCGATCGCGCCCGCGGCGATCTGCACGTTTTGTTGGTTCAAGGCGGCAACGACGTCGTCGTTCGAAAGCCCGAAGTCGGCGAGCCGCTTGGGATCGATCCACAACCGCATGGCGTACTTGCGCTGGCCGAAGACGTTGATGTTGCTGACGCCCGGAATGCGTTTGAGCGAATCGACGATGTTGAGGTTGACGTAGTTGCTCAAAAAGAGCGTGTCGTATTTCGCGTTCGTCGACGAGAAACCGTACGCCATCACGAACGTTCCGGCGTTCTTGGTCACCGCGATGCCCGCCAAGTTGACCGCACTGGGAAGGCGGGCGCTGGCCGTGCCGACGGCGTTCTGCACGTCGGCGGCGGCGATGTCGAGATTCTTGCCCAAATCGAAGGTGCACAGGATCGTGCTCGTGCCGTCGCTCGAACTCGTCGATGAGATGTAGCGCAGGCCGTCGACGCCGTTGATGGCTTCCTCGAGCGGTGTCGTCACCGACGATTCGACGGCGGCGGCGGTCGCGCCGGTGTAGGTGGCGGTGACGGTCACCACCGGCGGGGTGATCTTCGGAAATTGCGCGACCGGAAGGCCGGGAACGACGACCACCCCGGCCAATAAAATCGAGAACGAGCAAACAAGCGCGAAGATCGGCCGCTCGAGAAAAAACCGAATCACCTGCCTGCGGTTCTGGTCACGGGCAGCGGCGTCCCGCACCCGGCGCCGCGCTCAAGCGGCGGCTTCCGGCCGATCCGCGCAAGACGTCTTACCGCTGGTCGCCGCGCGCGACCTCGCTTCGACGCGTTGCGGGCCGCACTGCGACGGTGAGGCTGCGGACGGCGGTTTCATTCGCGAGCGCGACGTAGAGCCGGTACACCGTCGTCGAGCGCGGCGCGACGCGGTAGCAGCGCGTGATGCCGGACGGCAGCGTGCCGACGTGGGTGACGAAACCGCGGGCGGGGCGGTCGACGCCGACGCAGAGGGACGCTGCCTGACCGCGTTCGACCACGCTGGGCGTGGCGTCGAACTGATAAACCGCGCGCGCGATCAAGCCGTCGGCGTGCCGGCGGCGGCTCACTGCGCGCGGCGAAACGCGCCGCTCCGCCGCGACGACGTCCACGTGCGCCTGGGAAACCGCGACTTGACCGTTCTCATCGAATGCGGACAGCGTATAACGATAACGATGCGGTTGGCGCAGCGTGATCGTTTGGCAGTCGCGCAGGCGCGTGAGCTTGCCGACGCGAGGCACGATGTGCAGCTCGCGGGCGTCGGCGACCGCGTAGCAGACGCGCGCCGAAGCGCCGGATTTGATTCGGGCGGGGTACACGCCGAAGCTCACGATGCGCGGGTGCGGCGACGCGCCGGCCGCGGCGTTCACCGCCACGGTCACGGCCCGTCGGACCTGCCGCCCGTCCGCTGCCGTGCCGACGGCGACATACGTGGTCGTCGCGACCGGCTGCACGGTTAGGCAGTGCTTGCCGGTCGACAGCCGCACGTTGTCGGGAAAAACCTCGACGACGGCGGCATCGATCGCATCGACGCAGAGCACCGCGGCGTGTCCTCCGGCGATCGCGGCGGGGCTGGCCGAAAATTGGCGAATGACCGGCGCCGCGCTCGGCTTGTAGCGCAGCGACAAAACGATGAGTGCCAGGGCGATGATGCCGAATCCGAGCAACAGCAGTCGGCGCGACCATGACGGGCGGCGGCCGCCCGGCGATAGCGGTTGAGGCGGCGCGGGCGTCGCGAGCGGGGCGAGCGGGGCGAGCGGCGTCGCCGCCTTGCGATCGACCAGCGCCAACACGGCGTTGCTCGCGTCCGCGCCGGGTTCGTCTCCGGCGTCACGCCGTGCCCGCGCGGCATGCTCCAAGAAGATTGCCGCTCGAGCATTGTCGCCGACGACGACGGCGCGAACGCCGTGCTCGTGACGCGCCGAATCGAGCGCCGCCGCATCGCCGGATTGCCCGGCCGCGGTCTCGACCGCATCGAGCACCCGGCCCCAGGCGCCGAACGCACCGCGCGCCGCGAACGCATCGGCGACCCGCGGGCCCAGCGCGAGAACGTTCTTCCATTCCGAACGTGCGAGCGCGCTTTGTAAAAACGCTTCCGCCGCCGCCAACTGCGAATCGAGCACCGGGACGGCCTGCCAGGAATCGAACACGTCGCACAACACGTCGACGATTCGGGCCAACACGGCGTCGGCGTCCGCCGGCGGCGGAACGAGGTGTTCAACGTGCCGCGGCACTTGATACAAATCGCCCGCGGCGCAGATCAGTTCGCACGCTTCGAGATGATCCAGACAGCTGCGAATCTCGCCGCTGCGCACCACGTACGCGATGTGATGCGCGGCCAACGGCGCGCGCGCGACGAGCAGCATCCCGAGGATGCGCAGTTCGGGCGGCGGCAGCGCGGCGATCAGCTCGCGAATGACGGCGTCACCCGAAGAGTAGCGCAGGCTCAAGGAAATGAACGACGACCGCAGCATCTGCGCGGCGATACCGACGAGGCGGGTTGGGCCGGGAAGCGAGCCGACCGTTGCCGCAAGATCGAGCGCGACGCGAAGATTCTCGTCGTCGAGCCGGCGCCCGTAGCTCTCTTCGAGCAGTGCCACGACAGCATCAGAACCCAGCGGTCCGAGCACGATCGCGTTGGGCCCGGAAAGCGCCGGCGCACCTGCAATGACGAAGCTGACGTCGGGCAGGAGGCCCGTCAGCTCATCACCGTCGACCGCCGCGAGATTCGCGCGATCCAGCAGCACCAGGAACCGGCGTCCGGCGGTGAACCGCGCGCGGTCCGCAGCCGTGTAGTACCGCAACCGCTGCGCCGGATCGATGAGCGCGGCGATGCGCTGAGCGACGTCGGCGGCCGGTCCGATGACGTCGGCCGCGTACACGGCACCGTCGGTGAATCCGTTGGCTTGGGCCTCGGCGCAAAGACGCCGCAAGAGCGTCGTCGCGCCGGCACCTTCGCTGCCTTGGAGTCGAACGATGCGCGCTCCGCCCGCCAACGCCTTCCATACTGCCGTGCGCGCTTGACTTCGCAGATCGCGCAACGGCGGAATACCGATTTCCAACCCGGGAAGGTGTTTGGCGGGCGGGGCTTCGACCTCGGCCGACGGCTCGATGCACGATCCGTGCGGACGCCCGAAAACGACGCGAAAGCGATCGACGTCGATCGTCGCCACCGGCTGGCGCTCCCGCTGGGGCTGGGGTAAAGCTGGTGCTCGCCGCGGACGCGCGCCGGCGATTCGGAGCGGGGCGACGCGAGCGGTACGGACGCGTTTGGCCAGACCGTTGAAGTGCGATTCGGAACTCACCGCGGTGCGCTCCGCCTCGGCATCAGTTTGAAGTTGCCGTCCGCATGCCCGACAAACGACGCTGCCTAAATTGTTGTCGGACGAGCACGCGGTACAAGTCATGAATCCGTTGCAACTCCGATGCAGTCAGAACCGTTCGCGATACCTGCGGAAAGGCCGCTAGTCCCACTTGCGTGCGCGCGAGTCGCCTCTCCAATCACTTGACTTCGGCACAGATCGTGCATTCTATGCTGGCTGTAGACGCCGACTCATGTTACGAAAGTCCCAATCTTCGCGTACAGGCTTCGGCAGCGAGCGGTCCCTAGCGCGCTGCGAGGATTTCGCGAGCCGCTCGCATCCCGCTTTGAAGCGCGCCGGCGACCGTTCCGCCCTCGCCGCCGGCGGCGGTGGCTTCCCCTGCGAACCATAGCATGCCGTCGATGGGGGCCGCTAGAGCCGCCCGGGCCCTCGCCGCCGACGAGCACGTAGCTGTAGGCTCGGCGCCAGGACGCCGTGCGGCACGCACGCGACGGCGCGCCGAGCGTGAAGATCCGCTTCGCGATCGTTCGCGCGATAGGTGATGCGCACGCCGCGCGCGTCGCGCGTGACCCGTTGCGCGACCGTTTGCAGCCGCAAGTCGACGCGCGCCGGATCGAGCGAACGCGCGAGATGAGCGATGAGCGGCGCGTAGCCGCCGATTGGACGCGACTGCGCCCTCTTGGAAAACGAATCCGGTCGGGGCGCCATCGACCACCGTCGCGCCGAATTCGCGCAGCAGTCCGTAGGTAATCGCCGGCCGCCCGTGTACGAATTCGCCGCCCAGTTCGATTGGGGCCGGCACGCGCGGATCGACGACTTCGTACAAGCGGCCAGGCACGTCGGCTCGAGGAGTGCCGGACTCTCTTAATGCACAGGAGCCCATACGAGCCGTTGCTAACGTAGCCATTGAGCGAGTGGTGCGGGTGCGCGGGTTTCGCGCACGGCTCGTGGACATCCGCCGGGGCGTCGCGGCCCTCGAAACGTCCGGCGGATGCATGAAGGAAGTCGATGAGTCTGCTCGTTGCCGTGGCCGCTCTTGCATTTTTGATGTTCGTCGCGTATCGCGGCTTCAGCGTCATCTTGTTTGCCCCGATCGCCGCGCTCTTGGCGGTCCTGCTCACCGATCCGTCAGGCGTGCCGACCGTCTATACCGGGCTCTTCATGGACAAGATGGTCGGCTTCGTCAAGCTGTATTTTCCGATCTTTCTGCTCGGCGCGGTGTTCGGCAAGGTCATCGAACTCTCGGGCTTCGCGCGCTCGATCGTCTCCGGCGTGATCCGCATTCTGGGGCCGCAGCGCGCGATGCTTTCGATCGTCCTCGTGGGCGCGATTCTCACCTACGGCGGCGTCTCGCTGTTCGTCGTCGTCTTCGCCGTCTATCCGTTCGCCGCCGAGATGTTCCGCCAGAGCGACATCCCCAAACGCCTGATCCCGGGAACGATCGCGCTGGGCGCGTTCACGTTCACGATGGATTCGCTGCCGGGCACGCCGCAAATTCAGAACATCATCCCGACTACCTTTTTCCAAACGACTACGTATGCGGCCGGCTGGCTGGGCATCATCGGCTCGGTCTTTATTTTAGCCGCCGGACTTTCGTATTTGGAATGGCAGCGCAAACGGGCCGTAACCGCGGGCGAAGGCTATGGAACCAGCCACACGCAGGAACCCGAGATCAGCGACGAGGTGAAGTTGCCTTCCCCGTGGCTCGCAATTCTGCCGCTCGTGGTCGTGTTCGCTATGAACAAGCTCTTCACGTCGCTCATTCCGGAGGCGTTCGGACCGACCAACACCGTGAAGCTCGCCGGTCTCGCCGATCCGCTGGTGACCGAAACCGGCAAGGTCGTCGCCATTTGGGCAGTCGAGGCAGCCCTCATCCTCGGCATCTTGACCGTCGTCGCGCTGGCATTCCAAACGATGCGTACGCGCTTCGTCGGCGGCACTCAAGCGGCGGTGGCCGGATCGCTGCTGGCCTCGATGAATACCGCCTCGGAATACGGCTTCGGCGCGGTAATGGCGGCACTTCCGGGCTTTCTCGTCATCAAACAAGCTTTGCGTGCGATTCCGAATCCGCTCGTCAACGAGGCAGTCACGGTCACCTCGCTCGCCGGCATCACGGGTTCGGCGTCGGGCGGTTTGAGCATTGCGCTCGCGGCGATGGCGACGCAATTCCTCACCGCCGCGAACGCCGCGGGAATATCGCCGCAGGTCTTGCACCGGGTCGCATCGATGGCTAGCGGCGGTATGGACACCCTTCCGCACAACGGCGCGGTCATCACGCTGCTTGCCGTCACCGGCCTCACCCACCGACAGTCGTACCGCGACATCTTCGCGATCACGTGCATCAAGACGCTGGCGGTGTTCTTCATCATCGCGGTCTTCTACATCACGCACATCGTGTAGCACGCGCGGCGCGTACCAGTCGCGGCTTTGGCCACGCGGGCAGGCCGCCCGTGAGAACCCGTCGGGTAACCCCCTTCTAACGAAACGATCCGACTCGCAGTTTACCGGCGAGTTGCGTACTCACCGCGAACGACGCTTCCACGCGCCGTCACGAGTGCTTCACAAATTTCTCAGGCCGGCGTGACTGCGTGCCGCGAACTCCGCACGGTTGGCGGCCGGCCGCGGAGGCAAACCGCCGCAGGCTAAGGCAGTGTGAGCAACCACTCGATCCCGAAACGATCGACGACCGAGGCGAAGCGTCCACCCCAGAACGCCGGAGCGAGCGGCATCGAAACCTTGCCGCCGTCGGCGAGCGCCGCGAGGATGCCCTCGCCCTTTGCGGCGTCGGTCAGCGCCAGCGCGATCGAGATGTTGCCGGCGTCGGGATCGACCGCCTTCGTCTCGCGCCCGTCCGAAGCCATGAACGCAATTCCGGGCGCGGTGAACGACGCGTGCATCACCTTGTCGCGAAAATCGGCGGGAAAGTGTTCCGCGACGGGCGATTCTTTAATCAGCATGACTTCGTACGTGCCGCCGAAGAGATTCTCGTAAAAGCTGAGCGCCTCTGCGCAACGGCCGTAAAAAAAAATGTACGGCTGAAGCGTAGCGAGAGCGGGGACGTTCGCAGTAGTCGTCATCAATTCTCCTTTCGATCCGCGCACCGCAGCTTCGTTCGAGCGACGCGCACACCACGAGTTCTTCGTTGCATCGCCGCGCGCGGACGGAAATCGCCCGAGCGCATCGGACGCTTCGAGTTTGCCGATCGGCTGCACCGACTATACCGACGGCACTTCAACAAAGCAAGTACCCTGGAGAAAGTTGCGAACTCGTGCCGCTCGCCGGTTACCCGAAAGCCCGCGCATGGGCTCGGCATCACATTCGCGCGTCGGGTTAGCGCTCTGCGTACACGCTGGTAAGCAAAGGAGCGATCACCGCAGCCTTCGGACTTGGCGTGCCGAGGGAACATCTCGTGTCCGCAAATGCTACGGCTTGCGCGAAGCCCGACCCCTATGGCTTGAGTGAAGCGAGGTACGCGACGATCGCGATCATGTCGGCGGTCGACATCGGCGCCGCCTCGATGAGCATGGGCGTGTCGTGCGCACCATGCCGCGTCCGGGCGTGGAAGGCGGCGAGTTGGCGAAACAGTTGGGTCGGCGAGCGCCCCGCAAGCGGTGGAACATCGGCGGATCCGCGCAATCCCGCGCCGTGGCACATTGCGCACGCCGGAACCCGTCCGCGGTCGCCGCTCGAGACGAGCTCTCGCCCCCGCGCGATGGAACCCGGAGGCACGTAGGCGGTGTAGCCGACGGTGCTGTCCCGCAACTCGAAGCGGTAGAAGTCGTCGGGTGTCTCAACGATTCGCTCACCCAGCGTTTCGCGGCGACTGCCGGCCAAACGACGGTAGACGAACGCCTCGGGAACGACTGTGGGGATTTCGGCGGCTTCGACGACGCGTGTTCGGCCCAGAAACCTGCGCCGCGAGAAGTATGCCGCCGCGGCCGATGTTTCGCCCGTTGTCACCGCGCGCGCAACCTGATCCATCACCGCGCTGGGCAGCCATGCCCGGTGCACCCCCTTGTGCGCCCCGCTTCGGATATCGCGCAGTTGTTCGAGCATGTACTTCGTCGTCAAGCCGGCGAGCGCGGCATTCTCCGGGCGGCCCTCACCGTCGGGCAGATGGCAATACCCGCAGGCGAGAACGTCGGGAGGGCGGCCGTGGCGTACCACGGCGGGCAACGCTGCATGACTTTCCGGCCACCAGTCGATCGCTAAAAAACCGCTTTCGATTTCGCTGCGCGTATAGCGTGCCCGGCTGCCGCGAAGCGTCATCAGACGGGCCGGTTTGGGCGTCAGCGCTGCGGCGCTTCCGACGGTCGGAAACGCCCAATCCACGCCGCCGCGCGCAACGGCCGCCGCGCCCGTTAGTAGCGTCGCGGCCATGCAGAGTGCAAGCAGCGGTTGTCGCGCGTTCATGTTGCTACCGTGAAGCGTTCCGAGACGGTCGGCGTCATCCTTTGCCACCGAGCGCCGCGCCGACCGGGCGAAACCGGGACCGCTGCGACGCGACTGTTTGCGCTCCGGTGGCGTGGGTTTCGCGTAGGATTGAGGCCCATGGCGAAGCATCGGTGGTCCGAGGCATCAGCTCGAAAAACTCACTCGTTTGCTCGGGAGGCGATGATGGCGAACCCGTTCGTGCACGTGGAACTGAACAGTACCGATCCGGCGACGGCGAAAAGGTTTTACGGCAAACTCTTTGGCTGGAAGCTCACGGACATGGCGCTTCCCGTGGGCACCTATACCATGATCGACGTCGGGGACGGGACCGGCGGCGGAATGATGCAGCAGCTGATCCCCGGCGCTGGATCGTTTTGGCTGCCGTACGTACTGGTCGACGACATCAAGGCGGCAACAGCGCAAGCAAGAACGCTGGGCGCGACGATCATGAAAGACGTCGACGAAGTTCCCGACATGGGCTGGCTGAGCATCATCGAGGACCCGACCGGTGCGATGCTCGGATTGTGGGAAGCGAAGATTTGATGTGCTCCCTGCCCGCAGGGACGGGGATTCTCGATCCGTCCCGACAGCGTCCGTTGCTCCAAAGCAAGCGGCAGGGCGGGGCCCTGCTCATGCTGCTTAGCAAGCTTTTCCGTGCGGCGCGCCGATGCAGCATCGCGATCGCACGATCGCGCCGTGAGAAAAGCGTTAACTTTCACCGGGCGCCGTCGATCCCGGCAGCACGCGGCTTGCGAAGCGCACGTGCGCGTCGTTCGCGGCCGCTTCGTAAAGCCTCGCGGCGCTACTTCGCCGCCGCCGCGAATGCTTGCCAGGCGCCAGTGTCTTTGAGGCCCCAATCGGCGTCTCCGGCCGCGATTTCGGACGCTTGTTCCTGATATTCGTACGCCCCGAAAATCGCTGTCAAACCCTTGGCCGATGCCATCGCTTGCGCCAGGCCTTGACCGTCGTTGTTGCCCCATTCCGTGAGGTAGACCGGCAAACCGGTCGCGGTGGCGACCTCGGCGACCGCGGATCCGAACGATCCGTAGTCGATGCCGTACGGGTGAATCGACGCGCCGTCGACATACGGTGCGAGTGCCTTGGCGGCCGCGATGGCGAAGGTGAAGTGTGGGGAGTCGATGCCGCTCGTTCCGCCGGTGAGGATCGTTGCTCCGGGATCGTTGGCCCGAATGGCCTTCGCGGTCGCTTTCGCAAGCGTGATGTAGCCGGTCAAGCCGACGCCAAGGCTCTTGTCGAGGCGCGAATCGGGCTCGTTGTAGATCTCCCAAGTAAGCCCGTGTCCGGCGTAGCGCCGTGCCGCGGTTCCGACCGCCTGGGCGTAGGCATCGACGGTACCTCCGGTCGTCGTGTAGGGCGTGATGAGCAGTACCTTCAATCCGACGGCGAGCGCGTTCGTGACAAGTGCGTCGTAAAGCGACGGGTCGCCCTCGACGTAGTCCATGCGAATTCCACGCGCGTGCCACTGATCGTGAAGGGTCCGCAGCATCGCGGGGTCCGGTGCATCTCCGGGATGCATGACGACGTAGTAGTCCGTGGCTTTGACGCGGCTTGTGATGGCGTTCACCTGGGCCGGGGTAACAGGCGGAAGTTTCGCCAGGCCGTTTCCGCCGTTGCAGCCGGCGAAAACCAGCGACGACGCCAATGCCACCGCGACAGAGAATGAGAAGGTGCCGCTCAACCGGCGCTGCGATTTCATACATTCTCTATCGGCGGCTCCACGGACGATTCGCAGGCGTCCCCAGCACGGCGGCCAAGCAGCTTATGAACGACGCGAAACTGACGATAGTAGAGGGAGAGGGCGGCGTATGTGACCGCCCGGTTTCGCTATGAGGTGAATCCGATGCACGACGCGCGCTGCGGTTGTTCCGCGCACGACCCCGACGGTGATATCGACCGCGCCATCCAGGCGGCGGCGCGGGCCAATCGCGCCAAGCTCTGGACGCTGCTCGGCCCGGACGCCCGCATCGCGCATCACGCCGATCAGATGACGCTCGAGCGCCTCGCGCGTGATAGCGGTATGGCGTGATGTACAAGAACGTCGCCGTCACCTTGCAAATCGTCGAACGCGCGCGGCGTCACGGAACCGGCCCGGCGACCGCGCAAACGTTCACGCCGCGCGCGACCGCCGCAGGCGCGAACGAGTCGTCGGCAGCGAAGCTCGGACCGATGCAAAAGATCGTCGCCTTCGGACCGCTCGCCTAGCAGGGTCCAAGCTTCGCTGAACCCGTGGCGTTGCGGCTGCGCCGCAAGCCGCCCGTTGTCACGTGTCGGGTAAACCCGACACATTCTAGGTGGAGGACGCCTCCGGGGGCGCCGGCCGATCGAGGATCGTCAGCTTATGCACCACGAGCTCTTCGATCTCCAACCGCTTGAAGCGCGCGCAATCCACCTTGAGCCGGGCGACCGCCAGCGCACCGACGGCAAGCGCCCCGATCGCGAATGCACCCACCGCCACGGCACCCAAGGAACTCACCGCGACCGAGCCGGCCCCGATCGCGACGCGCCATCGTTTCATTCCGATGCGTTCGCAAGACCGGCGCGGCCGCCTTTTGGGTTAGCCCCGGAAACCGACGCCGAATCCTCGGCCGAAGCGCAGCCCGACGTGGTATGACGGCCCGAAGCCGTACGGATACGGATAGCCGTAGTATCCGTAAGCGGGATAGGGCGGCACGGGCTCGACGGTTTGATACGGCGTGTCGATTTCGTTCGCCGAAAATGCCGCGCCGTCGTTATGACCCGTGATCGTCACGGTCTGTCCGGGTGCCGGCGAAAGACCGGAAGGTAAACGCGCGATGAGAACCTGCTGGCAATACGCCAAGAGCCGTGCTTGCCGAAGCCGTTCTCCGGCGTGAAGTTTGCGTACGGACGGCAGGACGCGAAACAGTCGATGTTCCGGCTGCGTTTTCTATGCAGGTCATGGACAAACTCCGATCGTTTCGCGCAATGCTTATGGTATTGCTGATTTTTCTTAACGCGCTGCCGCGCGCGACGTCCGCGGGGATCATGCAGCCGGATGTACTCGTCGTGGGCGGCACTCCGGCGGGCGTCGCGGCCGCCGTTGCGGCCGCGCGTTGCGGCAAACGTGTCGATCTCGTCGCGAATCGGCCGCATCTCGGCGGCATCCTAACCGATGCGATGATGGATCAATGGGATCTCAATTTGTCGCGTGAAGGGATGCCGATCGAAGGCGGCATTTTCAAGGAGATCTATGCTCGGCTCGGCGACTCGTTCACCCCCGCACAGGCGGCGGCCGTCTTCGACGGTTTGGCCGCGGCCGAGCCGCTCATTCATGTCATCACCGAGGCCGTCCCGACCGGCGTCGACACCGCGAACGCGGCTGGTTCGCGGTTGGTAACCGGCGTGCGTTTTCGTGCCGAACGAACGCGAGCCGCGTTCGCGATCGACGCACCGTACGTCATCGACGCTTCGGATGACGGCGACGTTGCCGCGCTTGCCGGCGCACGTTTCGACCTGGGCCGTCAAGACACGGGCCGCGACGAACGCATGCAGCCGGTGACGCTCATGTTCTCGTTGACCGGGGTCGACTGGGGTCGCGTGGAGGCATCGTACAGTTCGTTGCGCGACGGATTCGGCGGTGCGACCGATCGGCGGGCTTGGGGCTACGCACGGCTTTTGAGCGCGTATCGGCCCAGCGAGCCGGGCGTCGTCGTCGCGGATTTGAATCTCGGTCATGAAAGCGGCGGCAGCGTCACCGTCAACGCCATCGATATCCTGGGCATCGACGGCTGCCGCGATGCGGATCTCGCGCGTGCGCGATCCGTGGCCGAGCGCGAAGCACCCCGCTTGGTTGCGTGGCTACGCCGGCGGATTCCCGGCTTCGAGGACGCGGCGATCGGCCGCTATGCCGACGCGATGTACGTCCGCGAGACGCGCCATTTCGCGGGCCTGGAGCGGCTCACGGCGGATGAAATCTGGGACGGGCGCATTCCGGGCGACACCATCGGGCTAAGCTCGTATCCGCTCGACCTGCATCCGCTCACGCTCGGCGAGAAGCCGGCCTTCGCTCCGGTTCGTCACGTGTACGGTGTTCCGTTCGGCAGCCTGATCCCGCGCGGCTTCGGCAACTTAATTCTCGCAAGCCCGGCTATCTCCGCATCGCATCTCGCTTCGGGAAGCGCGCGCGTGATTCCCACGACGATCGAAGAAGGTGAAGCTGCCGGGACGGCTGCCGCGCTTGCGCTCGCCGATCGAACCGACTTCGTGACGTTCGCCGGCTGCCGCAGGGAAGTCGCCGCGCTGCGCGCGCTGCTCGAGCGCCGCGGCGTCATTCTCCTCACGAACCCGATTGAAATTAGTCAGAAATAGGCGGCTCTCATTTGGGACCTTTGGTCTGCGCTTTGCCGTCGTCGCTCGTCGCAGACGCTGCGCGTGTTCTTCGTCATTCTCAGCGGTCCGGTGATCGGGCGGCTGATCGCGCACGGCCGTTCGCGCTTGAGGGCCGCGCTTCACGTTGACAAACTCTGCGCGGACAGGCTTTGCGCGCGGGCGCGACTGAGAAGTGCGCCCGGCAGCACGTCATCGAGATCGAGTCTTCGGCGCAGGCGCGCACCCAGACTCGTGCAAAGAAATGCCGGCGGCGTTCCGTAGGGCGCGGGCAGCCGAACGTACAGCCCGCGCGCCGTTAACCAAGCTCCGAGCTGCTCGATACGCGCGCGACGAACGTCCTCGGGTAGCCGCGCGCGAACATCCTGCGCCGCATTGCCGTCGTCCGTCGCCTCGCGCGAGCGCAACGTCCGCTCGTCGAGAATGTCGAAGTCTTCCAACGCCGAGAGCAGTACCAGCGGAAGCGCCATCCTTTTCCACGCGCGTGTGTTGAGGTAGTTCAGCGCCGGCAGAATCACCAGTCCGATCGCTGCGTAGAGGACGAAGATTCCCGCCGCGGTCAACGGCTTCGCACTAGCAAACGCGCCGATCGTGAGAAAGGCCAAGAGTCCTGCGACGAGCTGGCAGCCGACGATCGTTTCCCGGTTGTCGCGATACAGATCGAGCTGTTTCTTGAAACGCAAAGCGAGTAAGTTGGCCTCGACATCCAGCGCCAGTTGCCGGCCTAACTCGCAATCCATCACGTTCGAACGCCGCTCGCTTTCGTGCGCCGCCGCGAGCGGCGCGTTTCGGTGCATGTCATTTCTGCCGCCATTCTTCCCCAATTTGCGAGCATGCCCGAACCAAGCGGCGGCCCCATCCCTCGCGCCTCCCGAACGGCAGGCCTGCCGACGCGAGCGTGGACGGGACGCGATGTTTGGCGCCGGTGCGTCGAGGTAGAGCGGCGAACGTGGTCCCAGTCCGCGAAACTGCCGCGCGGGGGCGTTTTGAGGTTTGCCGTTAACGTCTACTTTTTCGGCCTCCGCACGGCCGCCCGACAGCTACGAACCGTCGGGGATGTTCGTCGTGAACACCGGCGGCCTCGTGGTCGCGGGCGTCCGTCCGGGAACCCCGGCCGCGGCCGCCGGCATCCTCAAGGGCGATACGATCGTGAGCCTCGACGGAACGCCGGCTGCGCAGATCACGCTGGGTTACCCAGCGTGACGCTTTTTGGCGCGCCGGCGGCACGCGGATCAAATTCGGCGTCCTCAGCAAGGGCTCGACCAACGCGCGCGTCGTCATCCTAACGTTAGCGGACTACGTTTAGAACGCGCAGGCGCAAGGCGTCGGCGTCGGGTGGGGACACCGGCGACCACACGCCAGTCGGCGGCGTCGAGCCGTTGGGCGAGCGCGTAGCCGATGCTCGTCGCTGCGCCGGTGATCAACACCGACCGGAGATCACGGCGCATACTCGAAATCCTCGAAGTCGGCGTCGGCGCTTGAACCGTAGGAGAAGATGCCGGCATGAATCGTGGCGGCCGCTTCGGCGTGTGAGATCAGCCAATACGGCCCCTGTTCGGCGTACCGCGCGTTGACCCGGTATGGAACGGCGATCGGGCCGATGTGCTCGAATTGTTGAGCGACGACTTGCAGCACGTCGAACGTCGATGTGTCGATCCACAAGTCTCGCAACGGATAGGCATCGCGCGCTTGGCGCGGATCCAATTGCAGATGATAAGCGGTGCGGTTGGAAACATTCTCGATGCCGATCAGACTGACGTCGTAAGGATAGTGGATCTTTGCATGCACTGCCGCGATCACCGGCAAATTCGTCGCACTCGGCGCCGGAGTCGGCGCCGCGAACCGCGCTTCCGACGGGACGAAGCCGAAGGTTTCGGTCGGGAGCAGTCGTTGCTTTTCCGGCTCAACGAACGGCGGGGCTGGTCCCTCGGATGCGAGCATCGTCACCTGCGTGGCATGATCCGCGACGCGATCGTCGACGCGAAACCGTCGGTGGAACTCGCTATTCTTATTGTGTCCGGTGAAGTTGACGACGTATGACAGCTGCAGCGGCCGCGGACGAGCGCGCCAGCGCGCGAGCGCCTGGTCGATTAGCTGGAACGGCTTGACGCTGCGTTCCTGCGCGCCGGCTCGAATCGGAAGCAGCGCTGCGGCGATGAGGGCAGCGCAGACGAACAACGCTGCGCGTCCGCAACTGCGCCGAAGTCCGGTCTCGCTCCAAGCGGAGGTCACGGACGCCATATTTCGGGCGACGCAGCGCCGCTCCCGGCTTGCTGCTGTTCTCTTGCTTGGCTAACGAGGAAACTGAAGGGCTTCGTTGTCGCGCTGCCTTTTGCGGCGCGCCGAACCGGCGTATGCACTGATTCGGCGGCGTGCGCCGGCCTCTGAAGCTCAGCTTGACACGGCGGCGGCGGTGTCATATCATACCGACCAGTTGGTATGGCAAAAGCAAAAAGCGCTTCGGCACACGCTCCGGATGTCAAGAGAAGGTTGCTCGACGCGGCACTGCGGGTGATCCGCACGAAGGGCTACGGTTCTTCAACCGTCGACGATATCTGCCGCGCTGCCGGTGTCAGCAAGGGCAGCTTCTTTCATTACTTTTCGACCAAGGAAGATTTGGCGCTGGCGGCAGCTGCGCACTTTTCCGCCGGTGCGGACGCGCTTTTCGCGACGGCGTCCTATCGGCAGGCGGATGATGCGCGTGAGCGCGTGCTGCAGTATCTCGATCTGCGCTCGGCGCTGCTGCGCGGCGAAATGCCCGACTTCACGTGCCTTTTAGGCACGATGGTCCAAGAAACGTACGCCACGCATCCGGCAATCCGCGAGGCATGCGACGACTATATCCGCCATCATGCGGCGGACGTCGCCGGCGACATCGCCGCGGCCAAATCCGCCTGCGCGCCCGATGCGCCATGGAGCGCTCAGAGTCTGGCCCTGTTCACGCAAGCCGTGATACAAGGCGCGTTCATTCTCGCCAAAGCACATCAAGATCCGAACGTCGCTTCCGATTGCCTCACGCATCTGCGGCGTTACCTCGAAACGCAATTGCCCGAACCAACGACCACTCGTACGTCATAGAAACGAGGCTCGAACATGTCGCTCCGGCCGAATCTGATGTTTCGTGGAAATGCAGAAACCGTCTTGACGCACTATCGTGCGGCGCTCGGTGGCGAACTCGAAATCGTGCGCTTTGCCGGACCGCCGGCGGAAAGCGAACCGTCCATTCGCCGTACGGCGACATCAACGTCATGGATGCGCCGCCGGGACGCGAAGGCAAGCCCGGCGACAACTTCGCGATCGCCGTCGACGTCGATGATGAAGGACGCGCGGCCAACGTGTTTGCCAAGCTTGCGGCGGATGGCACCGTGCTCATGCCATTCGAAGCAACATTCTTCGCGCGCAAATTCGGGATGGCGAACGACAAGTTCGGCGTGCGGTGGATGGTCCACGTTCCGCAGACGGGGGGCTGATTCATGAAGACGCATCTTACGTATCTGCCGGGCGTCCCGTGCTGGGTGGAGACGCTCCAGGCGGATCCCGCGGCGGCCGTCGCGTTTTACTCCGCGCTGTTCGGGTGGCACTTTGCCGGCCCCGGGCCGATGCCCGACGCGAACGGCGAGTACTATGTCGCGCGTTCGCGCGGGCTGGACGTTGCCGGTATCGCTACGCTGCCCAAAGGCGCTCCCGCAGCGGCCTGGACCACCTACGTGCGCGTTGACGATGCCGATGCGGCAGCCGCCCGAGCGCAACGCGCGGGCGGAGCGGTCGTGGCCCCGCCGTTCGACGCGGATCCCGCGGGCCGCGCTGCGGTGCTGGCCTGCCCTGCGGGCGCACTCTTCGGCGTGTGGGAAGCGCGCGCGCGCGAAGGAGCGCAGCTCGTCAACGCGCCCAACGCCTGGGCGATGAGCGCGCTGCGCACGAACGACCTTACGGGCGCCGTGTCGTTCTACGGAGCGCTCTTCGGCTGGCGGCCCGAAACGTTCGGGACCGGTGCGAATGCCGTCACGCTGGCGCGTTTGCCGGGCTACGTTGGCGGCACCGAAGCGCAACCCGTTCCGCGCGACGTCGTGGCGTGCATGATCGATGCGGGCGAGGGTTCGCCGGCAACGTGGAACGTGGACTTCTGGGTCGAGGATGCCGACGCGACGGCCGAACGTGCAGCGCGGCACGGCGGCGCCGTCATGGTGGCACCGTACGATACGCCCATCTTTCGACAGGCGGTCCTCGCCGACGGCGAAGGCGCGGTGTTCTCGATCAGTCAACTCAAGTTCAACCGGGCGTAAGGCAGGCGAACCGTGACGAGTGCCGCGGCCGAAAACGCTGCCGCGAATGACGTGACGATCGCGTGCATCGAAGAGCGCGCGAACGAACTCGTCGAAACGCTGCGAGCGGCGCTCGTTTGCGCGGGCGCGCGAGAGTCGCGCTCCGCAGGACAAGACGGCTTGTACTTCGTCGGCGATGGCGACGGAACGGTTTGCCTCGAATACTGCGAGCCGGACCGGAAAGGGTCGTTGCCCCCAGCGGCGCTGCTGCGCAGGCGAGACGTCGCAGTGTTGCATTGCTGTCCTGAGCTCGCACGCTTGGGCCATCCGTTCACGCTGTTCGTGTCGCCCCACACGCTCTCGCTGACGGTGAGAACCGACTGACGCACGGACCAAAGCGGCCTTTGCGCGAAGGCGCAGACCGGAAAGGAGGGCACGATGAGCGCGGTACGAGTGTTGGTTGGGACGCGCAAAGGGGCGTTCGTTCTCACGGCGGATGCGAAGCGCGAGCAGTGGGACGTTCGCGGTCCGCTTTTTGCCGGCTGGGAAATTTACCATCTCAAAGGATCTCCCGCCGATCCGGACCGATTGTACGCATCGCAGAGCAGCGGCTGGTTCGGGCAAGTGATTCAGCGCTCGAATGACGGCGGCACGACGTGGGAGCCGGCCGGCAACGCCTTCGCGTACGACGGCGTGCCCGGCACGCATCAGTGGTACGACGGCACGCCGCACCCTTGGGCCTTTGTCCGGGTCTGGCATCTCGAACCGTCGCTGCGCGATCCGGATGTGGTCTATGCGGGCGTCGAAGACGCGGCACTTTTCCGCTCGAGCGACGGCGGCCAAACGTGGGCGGAACTGTCCGGATTGCGCGGGCACAGTTCGGGCTCAGCGTGGCAGCCGGGAGGCGGCGGGATGTGCCTTCACACGATCCTGCTCGATCCCGTCGACTCGGATCGCATCTTCGTCGCGATCTCCGCTGCGGGCGCGTTTCGAACCGACGACGGCGGTGTGAGCTGGCGTCCGATCAACCGAGGATTGAAGTCGGACGGCATTCCGGATCCGGACGCGCAAGTCGGCCATTGCGTGCATCGCATCGCCATGCATCCTGCGCGTCCCGACGTGCTCTTCATGCAAAAGCACTGGGACGTGATGCGCAGCGATGATGCCGGCGAATCGTGGCGCGACATCGGCGGAAATCTGCCGACGGATTTCGGCTTTCCGATCGACGTTCACGCGCACGAGCCTGACACGATTTACGTCGTTCCGATCAAGAGCGACTCCGAGCATTTCCCGCTCGACGGAAAGTTGCGCGTGTATCGCAGCCGAACCGGCGGTACCGAGTGGGAAGCGCTCACCAACGGTTTGCCGCAGCGCAATTGCTATGTGAACGTGCTGCGCGACGCCATGGCCGTCGATCGCCTCGATTCTTGCGGCATCTACTTCGGCACGACGGGCGGCCAGGTGTACGCATCGGCGGATGCCGGCGATACCTGGGCCCCGATCGTACGGGATTTGCCGGCGGTCCTATCCGTTGAAGTGCAAACGCTGCAATGATCCGAGTCGTGCTTCCAACGCATCTGCGGACGCTCGCGCGGCTGAGCGGCGAAACCCTGCTCGACATCTCGGAGCCCGCAACGCAGCGCAGCGTGTTCGACGCGCTCGAAGCCCGCTATCCCGTGTTGCGCGGGACCATCCGCGATCGGCTCACGCAGCAGCGCAGGCCGTTCGTGCGGGTCTTCGCCTGCGAACGCGACCTCTCGCACGAAGGGCCCGACGCCGCGCTTCCGCCGGAGGTCTCGTCCGGCGCCGAGCCGCTGCTGGTGGTCGGCGCCATGGCCGGCGGCTAACCGGTTTCCGCCCCAACGATCCGCTCCCGAAAAGCGGTCGCGCCGACCGGGCGCAGAGGTTGCCGTTGATCCTGCTCCCGGCGCTCAAGGCGCTGGAGTTTCGATCGAACAACGCGATGTACCAGCCGATCATCCAAGGCCTGGAAACCGTCAAGCGCTACGCCGACACCAAACTCCGCTACTACCCAAGCGACGAGCAAATCCCGCTGGATCTCGTCCCCCCACTGTGGCGTGACGAAGGTGTCGAGCGGGACGCCAACGGCAACCAGCGCGTGCACCGGATTACCTACGAGATCACCGTGCTCGATGCGGTCCGCGATCGGGTTCGCCGCAAGGAAGTCTGGATTATGGGCGCCGATCCGTACCGCAACCCCGACGATGATGTTCCGGCGGATTTCGCGTTGCGACGCGAGGAGCACTCTGCCGCGCTCAAGCTGCCGCTTGATCCCGAAACGTTCGCTTCTCCTTATCACAGAAGACTTTCACTTCATATTCCTTGCCGGTTTATCCGGCGCACCACGAATGTTGGGTTTACCCCAGGTTCGCACCGATCAGGTCCGCGCGGCTCCGCGAGGGCGACGGGAGCCTATCGCCGAGTGATCGCCGTCGAGTCCGTGGCCGTAGAATCCGCTTCCTCGCCCACCAACGACTCCTGAAGCGTTTTCCACGCCGTGAACAACCAAGTGCACATTATTGTAATCGCGAACTAACAGTAAGTAACTAAAGCAACGTTTCACAACTTGACATTAGCTTCACATATGTTTGAATTCGTTTTCGCACCAAGCGTGCTACCCTGAGCATATGGACAGCAAGCAGACGGATCAGCGGTCTGTCGATCTTGATCTATCAACAAGCGCGCGCAAACCGGTCCATATAATCGGCCACATCCAGTCGCACGGTGTGCTTGTTGCGCTGTCCGAATCGGATCTCTGCGTTCGGTACGTCAGCGCCAACGTCAGCGAGCTGTTCGGCGAACCCGCTAGCGTCATCGGTGCGTCATTAGCCAGTCTTATCGGGACCGAGCAGTTCGCTCGCTTTCGCAATGAGAGGTTCATAGATCATCGTTTCGCTAACTCCTTGCAGATGGTGGTCGGGACGACGAAGCGCAGAGTCAACTGCATGGTCCACCGAGAAGGTCAAATCCTAATTGCCGAATTTGAGTTTTTGCCAGAGGTAGTGGTCCAACCCATCAATGTTCAAACACAGATTCGCATGTTTAGGCGCATGGAAGAGCTCACGGACATCTCTGCGATTGCCACACTCGCCGTCAACGACATTCAAGAACTGACGGGGTTCGAGCGCGTGATGATGTACCAGTTCGATTCGGCGTGGAACACCGAAGTGATCGCCGAAGTGACGACGCCGACGTTCGGCTCGTGCTTGGGGCTGCACTTTCCCGCAAGTGACATCCCAATCCAAACCCGGCAGCTTCTTACAATCAACGCGCTACGGTCCGTTGTCGACGTCGATTCGGTCGCCGTACCGATCGTGCAAACTGGCGCGCAAACCTCCTTGGACTTGACCCACTCGTACCTGCGCAGCGCTTCGCCCATTTATCTGCAATATCTGCGTAAGTTGAACGTCACTGCGTCGATGACGGTTTCGATCATTGTCAAGGGTCAACTTTGGGGGTTCATTGCATGTCATCACTCGCAGCCGCGCGGCGTTGATTTTCCCGTCCGCACGCTGTGCGAACTCATCGCCGGCTTCTGTGCTTCGCAGATCGGCTCACGAATCGACACTCGCGAGTTGCACTCGCACCTGCGTTTTCGTAAATGCCTGGCCGACTATCTGAACGTCGTTGACGCCTCGAAGGCCCTGGCTGATGACGATGTGCTGCATAACACGCGGCTCTTGGACCTACTTGATGCCGACGGGATCATCTCGTGTATTGATAGCGCGGTGCTCTCGAACGGCAGCACCGTGCCTCAGCAGACCATCGAGCCGATCATCCGGGCCCTCGCGGCCATCGCCGTCGCGGGCGTTGCTAGTTCAAACATGCTATGCGCGCTCGACCCGAGTGCCACGGCTTACTCCAGTGATGTCAGCGGCGCGCTGTATATGGACCTAACCGAAGGCACCGGCGACTATCTGTTGCTCTTACGGCGCGAACTGGTCGAAACCGTGAAGTGGGCGCGCAACCCTGACAAAGCCATGAGCGCGGACGACGCGGAAATCTTGCGCCCGCGCACGTCGTTTTCATCCTGGCAGCAAACCGTTCACGGGAAGTGCCGCGCGTGGAGTGCCCGTGAGATTGAAAACGCCCGGATCTTACGGGAACAGCTTACCGTGCTTCGCGCCGCGCAGAAGGCGCACGATACCGAGGACCGTATCCGCTACCTTGCCACCCATGACGCGCTAACCGGACTCAGTAACCGGCTGGCGGTGCAGCATATAATCGAACAGAACATTGTCACTGCCGCCGACCATCACGCTTCGTTTGCCGTGCTGTTTATCGACCTTGATAACTTCAAGACCTTCAATGACACGTTGGGTCATGCCGCTGGCGATGAAATCCTCAGGATTGCGGCGGCGCGCATAACGCGTCAAGTTCGCAATGAGGATTCCGTTGGGCGCCTTGGCGGCGATGAGTTTGTGGTAGTGATCCCAGGGTCACATGATGCGTATGCGTTCAAGGCCGCAGCGCGCATTGTGCGGGCCATTCAAGAGCCGCTCGATCTCGAATACGACACCACACTGAAGATCACAGCAAGCATCGGCCTTAGTCGCTATCCGACTGACGGCACGACGACCGATGAACTTTTGGCGCGCTCGGACATCGCGATGTACCGCGTGAAAGTCAGAGGGGGCAATGCCCTTCAAAATTATGGCGCTTCAGGAATCTGTGTGGGTAGCCTGGAGGAGGACGGGCCGGCTGCGTAGGCGGTGGAAGGCGTGACTCGTCCTGACTCACCCCTTCCAGCGCCCAGCTGCTGCTGACGGTTGATAAAGAAACCATAGAGACGGGGCTCTTGAGCAAGCTGGTATGGTCGCTGCGCCAAGGGAAAGTTTTGTACGCTAAGCCGGTCGCGCTGAGGGAAGCGGGGCGGCGGAGGGGTCGGAATTGCAGCGTCGGCTTCGTGTCGCTCTCGGGGGCCCGTCATCTGGCTCGCTTCAGCACGTTTCACGCGGTACGCGGGGCGCGACCCTTGGGACCGAGGTCCCGCCAGGGCGGCTTCAGGCCACCAGATTTCACTGACGAAGCGGTTGTAACGTAAACGTACAATAATTTCCGTTTCTTGATGGCACCCGTTTCCGGGTCGAGGAAGCAGCTTGAAAAGGCAGGGACCGTTCTGGAACGGATTTGAGGGATGCGCGTCGCCGCTTTGCGTCAGGCTTCACCAATCGTCCTGTATACGGACCTTTATCGGACTTGTGCATTCTTCGAGCAGTCGCCGATTCGCGGCGCGAGTGCCAGTATGTAGATGCGCCAGCCTGATCGGCCGCGACGACGCGTTCGTTCGCAAACGCGATACCGCAGGAACGCGCTTTCGGATGAAACGTGCGTTACTTGCATTCAACACCGAGCACATCCCTTCCGACTCGCGCTGCTCGAGAAGGCGCCGCGAGCGTCGGCCGTCCTCAAGCTCGCCGCCGGCAAGGCCAACTGGGGACAATCGCAACCGGGAATCCATCAGGGCGTTGCGATGGTGCTCTGGAACGGTACGGTCGCCGCGCTAGTCGCCGACGTTTCGATGAACAGTGCGACTCCCAAGGTCCATCGCGCCGTGTTCGCCGTTGACTGCGGAACGGTCATCAACCCCGACATCGTCGTGCAGCAATCTCAAGGTTCGAAACTACGGTTTGTCGATGGCGATGACCGGCCGAATCACGATCGACAAAGGGCGTGCCCAACAAAATAACTTCTACGAATACACCGTGTTGAAGCTGGCCGACGCGCCGCGCATCGAGGTCCACGTCGTTCCGAGTACGGAAAATCCAACGGGAATCGGCGAGCTCGGAACGGCACCGATCGCGCCGGCGATTGCCAATGCCATCTTCAAAGGGAGCCGGCAAGAAGATCACGCGCATGCCTTTCAACGAAGCCCTGGCTTAAGCGGCCGTGGCTTAGTCCGGTAGGGACGTATCCTTTTGGATAGTTAGCTAGCGCACTAGAGCCATGTTCGAGGCTCAGCGGATCGAGATCAGAATCCAAGCGACTTACGACGCGCCCTGCGTTGTTTGGGTTCAACTCACTCAAAGAAGTGCCGCTATCGCTGATAATGCAGAACCGGCTACACCCGTGATAACACGGCGAGAACCGGTTCAGCCTGGCGCTTCCCGATTGCGCGCCGATCAGTAATGGCTCACGCGAATCCTTCTGTCACGTAGACGGTTGTTTTCGGGATCGCCTTCCGTCCGCAAAACGGGTATAAACAAGTCGAAACGAGGGTCGATCTTTTCGATGCATGGGAGACGGTGATGGCAAGTAACGCAGAGCTAGTTCAGCACTTGTACGACCGCTTCAACGCGAGAGACATAGACGGCGTTCTCTCAGCGCTCGCCGAGGATGTGGCGTGGGCGAATGGTATGGATGGCGGTCATGTTCATGGGCGGGAAGCCGTCCGCGAATACTGGACGCGCCAATGGGCGGTTATTGATCCGCACGTTGAGCCCGTCCATGTCGGTGAACCGACCGATGGCTCAACCCTCGTGGAGGTTCACCAAGTCGTCAAGGATCTTCAAGGCAAGGTGCTGCTCGACGAGACGATTGCACACAGATTTCAAGTTGAGGACGACTTCGTAACACGCTTCGACATCGAAGGTTCCTCGGAGCTATCCACCATCAGTCATTGAGCTTGCCTGAGGGTGACCTAATCGAACTGGATTCGATAAGACGAGAGCTGGGCTATGGTGGACGTTGTAATCATCCCAAAAACGGCCCTTAGACGCCAAAACGCAACGCGCGCCCCGTAACGGTTTCCGCGCCGCAAAAGGGCCGCTCAAAATCAAACGGTGCGGCGTGTCCAAGAGGTCTTCGGCACCGGCGGTAGCCCAAATCCCAAATCGGCAAAACCGAGCGTGAAGAGAGCACCAGTTCAGCGTTTGCCGCTCCGCTTCGCGCCGCGGGCGCCGAACCATCGGTCGAACACCGATCACGTCGCCGCTTTTCGCGAACAGCTGCATCTTCGCACTAAACGCGTCGTAGGTGGCGAGATCGCGGCGAATGCGGGCCAGGAGTGCCCGTGACTCGTCATCCGTCGAAGCTTTATCGATTGCCGCCAGCGGAGCATTGACGGCGGTGCGCGCGTCGGTTACCTCTTGAAGCGTTGTCTTCAAGAGTTTGTTCTGCGCGGGGTCACGCAAGGCGACGAGCGCCGCGTACATATTCGACCGGTCGTCGACGAGCGTCCGCTGCTCGAATGCTTGGGCGGCGGCCGTAGCGTAAGCGTCTGTTAGGGGCCGTCTTGCGCGTGACGTCGCCGTGCGCGATGATGGAGTTACTTGGCCATTTATCGTGAGATCTGCATGGCAACACCAAAAGCACGAGAGAACTCACCGCGTG
>Ga0182013_10001470_pt1 | contig 32442 bp, 33 predicted proteins | sample 612S2MmetaG_FD_120487 | JGI IMG/M metagenome (GOLD analysis project Ga0182013, IMG submission 120487) | Permafrost microbial communities from Stordalen Mire, Sweden - 612S2M metaG | ecosystem: Environmental > Terrestrial > Soil > Wetlands > Permafrost | place: Sweden: Stordalen | collected... | reverse complement strand
CCCTTCCGCGACTCTGGCGAGGTCCGCTTCCGGGCGGAAGCGCGGCCCCGCTTAGTCCGCCTTAGGGGCGCCAGCGGCGGTTCCAAGCGTCAGATTCGATCCACTAGGGCTCGTCGCCAAGGGTTTCATCGCATGCCGGCGCCCAATGGCGCCGGCCGCTCGTCACCCCTTCGCCAGGCTCACCTGGATCACGTCGGTGCGGCCGGTGCGGAAGCCCGCTTCGCAATAGCCGAGGTAGAACAGCCACAGCCGACGGAAGCGCTCGTCGAAGCCCAGTTCGGTGATGGCGCGCCAAGCGGCCTGGAAGCGGCTGGCCCAGTGCGACAGGGTGTGGGCGTAGTCCTCGCCGTAGCGCGCCACCGACTGCCAGGTGAGGCCCGCGCCGGCGACCTCCTGCATCAGCCGGGATTCGGAGGGCAGCATGCCGCCGGGGAACACGTACTTCTGGATGAAGTCGGTGTGGCGCCGGTAATGACCGAACAGCTCGTCCTTGATGGTGATGATCTGCAGGCCCGCCCGGCCGCCCGGCGCCAGCACCTCGGCCACCTTGGCGAAATAGGCCGGCCAATAGGCCTCGCCCACCGCCTCGAACATCTCGATGGAGACGACCCGGTCGAAGCGGCCCTGCACATCGCGGTAGTCGGTCAGCAGGATGTCAGCCCGGTCGGCCAAGCCCTGTTCGAACATGCGTTTTTTGGCGTAGTCATGCTGGGCTTTGGAAATGGTCACGCCAGTGAAGCGCGCGCCGACCTTTCCGGCCACATGCTCGGCAAAACCGCCCCAGCCGCAGCCGATCTCCAGCACGCGGTGATCGGGCCGGATGTCGATGGAGCGGGCAATCGCCGCGTACTTGGCCTCCTGAGCGGTCTGCAGCGAAGCGCCCGGCTGCGAAAACACCGCCGAGGAATAGGTCATGCTGGGGTCCAGCCAGGCGCCATAGAAGGCCTCGCCCAGGTCGTAGTGCGCATGAATATTGCGCCGTGACCCAGCGCGCGTGTTGCGCCGCATCAGATGCAGTACGCCGTTGACCAACCGCATCAAGGGCTTGCCGTCGACCAGCGCCTGCAGGCGATCGAAATTGAGCGACAGAACCTCCAGCAGGCCCGGCAGGTCGGGCGTGTCCCACTCGCCGGCCATGTAGCCTTCGGCGAAACCGATGGCGCCGGAGGCGAACACCCGCCGCATGAAGCTAAAATCCTTCACCGACAGGCGGGCCTCAGGCCCAGGCTGCCCGCCCTGAAAACGGACGGCCTGGCCCGAAGGCAGGACCAGATCGAGGGCGCCGAAGCCCCAGTTGCGCGCCAGAACCCCCGCGGCGGCGCGAAACACGGGCGGCGTGCGCCGCAGCGCGGCCTGGTCTGCGGGATCGAGTGCGGTCTTGCTCATGGCCAGATCCATCGAGCGAACGGAGGCAGAAACACGCGCGCAACGATCATGGACGCTCCCCCATGCCTAGACCTGCAGGTACGGCTGCAACAGACGGGCTAGGCCCTCGACCTTGACCCCGCCCTCCGCGGAAATCAGGCATAGGCAGGCTTCATCGCCCTCCACCGCTGGCCGATGGGAGCCGCCTGCGTTGGCCTCCACAAAGTCGCCCGCGCGATAGACGCCCAGGGCGTCGCGAAAGGCGCCAGACAGGATCACGGTCATTTCCGGCCCGCGGTGATCGTGCTCCAAAAGGCGCTGTCCCTGGCCCGCGTGCAGCAGATAGGTGCGCCAGCGATCCGGAGCATTGGAGCGGACCTGCGCCACCCACATGCCCGGCAAGACGAAGCGCCGGGGCCCGATCCTGCGCTCCTTCAGCGCGCGCGGCAGGCCGTTGGTGAAAGCGCGAGGATCCGGCGCCGCGCGCCGCCGCACGGGCGACGGCGGGGGCCTTTCAATGCGCGCCAGCATCAGGTCCAGGGCCTGAGCATCTAGCGGAGCGTCCGACAATTCATCGAGCAGGACGCCGCCCACCGCCTCCATCGCCGCAACGGCGGCCCGGCATTGCGCGCACGCGTCCAGGTGGATGGCGCAGGCCAGGCTCGGGCCGTCGGCCAGGGCGCCGGAGGCGTAGGCGGTTAGAACAGATTCGGAGGGGTGATGATGGATGCTCACGGCCGGTCTTCCAGGGCGGCGCGCAGGCGGGCCATGGCCAGCCGAAGACGCGACTTGACCGTGCCGAGGGGTACGCCGAGTTGCAGCGATATCTCCGAGTGGGGCTTGTCGGAGAAGAAGGACATCCGGACGACCTGGGCCTGGTCCGCCGGCAAGGTCTTGAGGGCCTCGCGCAGGCGCAACTCGCCTTGCGCCGTCGCCAGCGCCGATTCGGCGGACGGACTCTCCTGCGGCTGAAACAGAGGGTCGTCGATCAGATCGTCCGGGCGGCGCTCCCGTCGCAGGGCGTCGATGCGCAGGTTGCGGGCGATGGTGAAGATCCAGGTCGAGGCGCCGGCCTTGCCGGGATCGAAGTAGTCAGCCTTGCGCCACACCGCCAGCAGGGCTTCCTGGGCCAGCTCCTCAGCCTGTTCAGGCCGACAGCCCTGCTTGATCAGATAGCTCTTCAGCTTGGGCGCGAAGTGATTGAACAGGGCCGCGAAGCTGGCGCGGCAGCGCCGCTCGGCGATGGCCGCGATCAGGACAGCCGGAGCGATTGCGGATTGGTCGTTGAGCTCCACCGCTGCACTCATCGGCTGGGATAGGAACAGCGGCGGCGGCGCGGCGGCGCGAGCGGCGGGAAGGGCGCCGAATGCGGCCCCGTCCATCGCCTCTTCGCTCCATATCGGTCGCTGGGTCGCATTCATGACACCCAATACGCGGCGCGGTCGCCGCCGGATCACCGCCGCGCCGCTGCGCCGCCTGTGATCCGGCCCGACGCCGGGCGCGTAGATGCAGGCTATCACAAGGGGCGAGGCGCGCCTCGTCGACACCAAGGGCCGGCTGAACGATGAAACAAAATCCCGCCGAGGCGCCGCTCAAAATCGCCGTGATCGGCGCGGGCATAGCCGGCATGTCCGCCGCCTGGCTTTTGAGCCAGGAGCACGAGGTCACCGTCTATGAGGGTGAGGATAGGCTGGGCGGCCACAGCCACACCGTCGACGCGCCTCGCGGCGAAGGCGAAGCGGCCGACGCCATAGACATGGGCTTCATCGTCTACAACGAGCCAGCCTATCCCAATCTGACAGCCCTATTGCGCACCCTGGGCGTGGAGACCCGAAGCTCGGACATGTCTTTCGCCGTTTCGCTCGACGGCGGACGGCTGGAGTACGGAGGCGCCGACCTCAAGAGCTGGTTCGCCCAACCCAGCAACCTGCTGCGCCCGCGCTTCTGGTCCATGCTTGGCGATCTTGTGCGCTTCTATCGCCTCGCCCAGACCCATGTCTGCGCCCTGGACAACAGCGCCATCAGCCTGGGCGACTACCTGGGCGAGCACGGGTTCGGGGCGGCATTTCAAGACGACCACCTGCTACCCCAGGCCGCCGCCATCTGGTCTGCGCCCATCGAGGCGATCCGCGACTATCCGGCCGAGGCCTTCATCCGCTTCTGCCAGAACCATGGCCTGCTCAAGATCGTCGGCCGGCCGATCTGGCGCACCGTGGCGGGCGGCAGCCGCAGCTATGTGAAAAAGCTCACCGCGGCCTATGCCGACCGCGTGCGGCTGAATTGTCCGGTCCGCTCCGTCCGGCGACTGCCCCACGGCGTGCTGGTGACAGACGCTCATGGCCACGCGCAGATGTTCGATCACGCGGTGATCGGCGCCCATGCCGACCAGGCCCTGCGCATGCTGGAGGACCCCAGCGCTGAGGAACAGGCCCTGCTGGGCGCATTCCGCTATACGCGCAACCACGCGGTGCTGCACAGCGACGAGACCCTCATGCCGCGCCGACGCCCGGTCTGGTCCAGCTGGAACTACATCGGCGATGACCAAAGTGCAGGCGACGACCACCGGCGACTGTGCGTCACCTACTGGATGAACCGCCTGCAGGGCGTGCCCGAGGAGCGGCCGCGCTTCGTCACGCTCAATCCGATTCGCCCGCCGCGGGCCGGAACCTTGATCCGCAGCGAAATCTACGAGCATCCCCTGTTCGACGCCGCGGCCATGGCGGCCCAGAGGCGGCTGTGGAGCCTGCAGGGGCGTGATCGCACCTGGTTCTGCGGAGCCTATTTCGGCGCGGGCTTCCATGAGGACGGACTGCAGGCTGGCCTGGCCGTGGCCGAGGCGCTGGGTGGGGCGCGCCGTCCGTGGACGGTCGAGGGCGAGTCCGCCCGCATCCATCTGGCGCCGCGCGAGCCTCGCCCCGTCGAGGCCGCTGCGTGAACGGGCCTTTCGCATCGGGCCTTTACGCCGGCGTTGTCAGCCATGTGCGGCTGCGCCCGCGCCGACACGCCCTGCGCTACCGCATCTTCATGCTGCTGCTGGACCTGGACGAACTAGACCAGCTGAACCGGAGCCTATTCCTGTTCAAGGTCAATCGCCCGGGTCTGCTTAGCTTCTTCGAAAGCGACCACGCCGACGGCTCGCACGACAGTCTGAAGGGGCGCATCCAGGCGGAGCTTACCGGCGCCGGCCTGCCGGCAGACGGCGCGATCCGTCTGTTGTGCATGCCGCGCATGTTGGGCTTCGTGTTCAATCCGATCAGCGTCTATTTCTGCCATTCGGCGGACGGCCGCCTGGCCGCTATCCGCTACGAGGTGAACAACACCTTCGGACAAAGGCACGCCTATCTGATCCCGGTCCCGGCTTTGGCGCAGGGCGATCTGGCGGCGCCGGCGATCGAGCAGGGCTGCGAGAAGCAGCTCTTTGTCTCACCCTTCCTGGGCATGGACATGACTTATCGCTTCCGCGTCGTCCCGCCGGCGCAGGACACGCGCCTCGTCATCCACGCCGCCGACGCCGAGGGACTGATGATCGCGGCCAATTTCGCCGGTCGTCGCCGCGAACTCAGCGATGCGAGCCTGTTGAAGACCGTTCTGGCCCATCCGCTCATGACCCTGATGGTGGTGGCCGCCATTCACTGGGAAGCGCTCAAACTGTTCCTCAAGGGCGTGCGTCTTGTGGCGCGGCCGCCCGCGCCGGCCGATCCGGTCACCGTTGTGCGTTAGGGCCGGATGACTTCTCTGGAAGTCTGAATCCGGCTCTACATATTCAAACCCATCGTGCTCTGGGGCCAGGATTTTAGGCAAAGCCAGCCGCCAAGCATCAAAGCCCTAGGCGCCCGGTCCGGCCTGGGTCAGCTTCGCCGTCATGAATAGGAACGTGCACGGTCTGTTCGGCTCGCCCCTGCGCAACCTGACTGCGGTCATCGTCTTCATGCTGGCGATAATCGTGGTCTCGACCATCGGCTACATGGCCAATGGCTGGAGCTTCACGGACGCTTTCTACATGGTGATCCTGACGGTTTACACCGTGGGCTATCAGGAAATCCGGCCCATCAATACCCCGGCGCTGCACGTTCTGACCGTCTCCACCATCGTATTCGGCTGCACCGGCATGATCTTCTTGACCGGCGCCCTGGTGCAGGTCTTCACCGTTGGTCAGATTACTCAACTCCTGGGGACCAAGCGCGTGACCTCGGAACTCGAAAAGCTGAAAGACCATGTGATCATCTGCGGCTTCGGCCGCATCGGGGTCATGCTGGCCAAGGAACTGAAGGACGGCGGCGCGGCCTTCATGATCCTGGAGCGCAACGAGGGCCGCATCGCCCAGGCCGAGGCGCTGGGCTACCTGTGTCTGCAGGCCGACGCCGCGGACGAGGCCGCGCTCAAGACCGCCGGCATAGATCGCGCGCGCATCCTGGCTACCGTCCTGCCGGACGATTCCGTCAACGTCTTCGTCACCCTCAGCGCCCGCAGCCTGAACCCCAAGATCCAGATCATCGCCCGTGGCGAGGTTCCCACCACCGAAAGCAAGCTGATCTATGCCGGAGCCGACAAGGTGGTGCTGCCCACCCACATCGGCGCCGAACGCATGGCCGAGATGATCCTCTATCCGGAAACCGCCCGCTTCATCCGCGGCTCCGACCGCATGCGCGACTTCGACAAAACCCTGCGCGACCTGGGCCTGGAGCTTGAGCTGATCGTGGTGCCCGACAACGCCGGGGCGGTGGGCGTCACCGTCGGCGATTTGGAAACCCGCGCCAAGGGGGGATTCTTCATCGTCCAGCTTGACCGCCGCTCAGGCGACACCCTCACCCGGCCGGCGGCGAGCGAGAAGATCGAGGCGGGCGACGGGGTGCTGATCGTCTCGCGCGGACAGGCCGCCAACGCCGCCAGCCTGCTGAAGGCGCCCGCCGAGCGGGTGCGCGCCGGCCGCACCCGATTCTAGCGCGGGTTCGGGTTTAGCTAAGTCATCCGGCTCTGGATCCAGCCGGGCGACGGACCCTGAGGGGCGCATGGGCCATGCGCAGCAGATTGGCTGCGCCGTGCGATCCGAACGGCGTGCCGCCCACAATCAATATGCGCCCGCCAGGCTGCGCCATGCCCAGGCGGACCGCCATATCGACCGCCGCCTTGGTGACCGCGTCGAGGTTGTCTGGCTCCTTGGCGACCCGCGCCTCAAGGCCCCAGGTCAGGGTCAGGCGATGGGCCACCGCCGGATCAGGGGTAAGCGCCAAGACCGGCTGCAGAGGCCGCTCGCGCGCCATGCGCTGCGCCGTGCCCCCCGTGGCGGTATAGGCCACCAGACAGTTGATGGTTTTGGTGTCGGCCGCACGCCGGGCCGCCGCCACCAGGATGTCGGCGTCAAGATCGTCCGCGGCGCCGTGCTCGGCCTTGATCAGTTCGGGCCACAGGGGATCGCGCTCCACCCGCTCCATAATGCGGTTCATCATGGACACCGCCTCCAGCGGATAATCCCCGGAGGCGGACTCGGCGGACAGCATCAGGGCGTCGGCGCCCTCGTAGACCGCATTGGCCACATCGCTCGCTTCGGCTCGGGTGGGCGTGGGCGAGGCGGTCATCGATTCCAGCATCTGGGTGGCGACGATCACGGGGATGCCGCGCCGACGGGCGGCCCGAAGGATCGCCTTCTGCGCCACGGGCACATCCTCGGGGTCCATCTCCACGCCCAAGTCGCCGCGCGCCACCATCAACCCGTCGCACAGGTCGAGGATCGGCTCGAGCTGCTCCAGGGCCGAGCGCTTCTCGATCTTGGCCAGGACAGCGGCCCTGCCCTCCACCAAGCGGCGCAGCTCCGCCACGTCCTCGGGACGCTGAACGAAGGACAGGGCGATCCAATCCACGCCCAGCCTCAGGGCGAAGGCCAGGTCCTTGCGATCCTTTTCCGTGAGCGCCGGCATGGCCAGCAGCGCGCCCTTGAGCGTCACGCCCTTGCGATCCGACAGGCGTGCGCCGGACACGACCTCGGCCTCGCAATAATCCCGGCCGCAGGCCTTGATGGCCAGCCGCACCTTGCCGTCGTCGATCAACAGATCGGCGCCAGGCTTCATGGCGGCGAATATCTCCGGATGGGGCATGCTCACCCGCGTGGCGTCGCCGGGCTTGGGGTCCATGTCCAGGCGGAAGGCCTGGCCGGGGACCACGCTCACGCCTCCATCGGCGAACAGGCCCAGCCGCAGCTTGGGACCCTGCAAGTCGGCCAGAATGCCTAAAGGCCGGTCGATCGCCTTCTCCGCGGCCCGGACATTGGCGAAGGCCTCGGCATGGCCGTCATGCGAACCGTGGCTGAAGTTCAGGCGGAATACGTCCACGCCGGCCCGCGCGAGCGTCAGGATCATCTCCGGCGCGCAACTGGCCGGTCCCAAGGTCGCAACGATGCGCGTTCGCCGATTGCGGATCATGCGGCTCCTCCCATGCGATGCGATCAGCCGTCGGCGCGGCGTGATTCTCCAGCCCACAACAAGCCACAAACCGGAGCGGGCGTACATTGTGGTTCGCGCCGCCCCACGGGACCTGATCCACGGCGAACCCGACCGGACAGGGCAACGCGCCGAGCAGGCGCCTTGCCAGCCGCCAACGCTTGATAGAATAGGGCCTGGAACTCGCGGAGCGGCGCAACGACAATTCGGGCGGAGAGCGGACCATGAGCGGGGCCATACGCGTCGGCATAGGCGGCTGGACCTTCGAGCCCTGGCGCGGAGTATTCTATCCGCCCGGCCTGGCCCAGGCCAAGGAGCTGGAGTACGCCAGCCGTCATCTGACCTCGATAGAGATCAATGGGACCTACTACGGCAGCCAGTCCCCGCAGACCTTTCGCAAGTGGCGGGACTCCACGCCGGAAGGCTTCGTATTCTCGGTCAAGGGCTCTCGCTTCACCACCAATCGCAAGGTCCTGGCCGAGGCCAAGGAGTCCATCGACCGCTTCATCGACCAGGGCGTGCTGGAGCTGGAGGATCGCCTCGGTCCGCTGCTGTGGCAGTTCGCGCCCGCCAAGAAATTCGACAAAGACGATTTCGCCGCCTTTCTTGACCATCTGCCCCAGCGCGCCGGCGGGCGGGCCCTGCGCCATGTGGTGGAAGTGCGCCACGACAGTTTCCGCGCGCCCGACTTCATCGCCCTGCTGCGCGAGCGGAACATCGGCCTGGTCTATTCGGAGCACCAGACCTATCCGGAGCTCGCGGATGTGACGTCCGATTTCGTCTATGCGCGCCTGCAGAAGGGCTCCGATGACATAGAGACCGCCTATCCGGATCCGGCCTTGGACGCCTGGGCGAGGCGCTTGGAGACCTGGGCGACGGGCGGCCAGCCCCTGGACCTACCCCGCGCCGACATGGCGCACACTCCGCCAAAGGCGCCCCGCGACGTATTCGCCTACGTCATCCATAAGGGCAAGGTGCGCGCGCCGGCCGCCGCCATGGCCCTGATCGACCGCGTGCGCGAAACACCCTAGGCTTGGCCGCCATGAAGGGTTGGCTGAAAGGTCTGGTGATCGCGGGCGCGCTCAGCGCGCTGCTGGCGGCGAGCACCCGCGCCCAGACGGTCGCCCCCGCCAACGCCAACGCGCGCCAGACGCCCGCACCGTCTGCAACCTTGCCGCCCGATCCGGAGCTTGCGCTGCCCGACACCGACACGGCCAAGCGCCTTGACCGCTCCATCGGCGATGAGACCCTGGGCGGGGCCGATTGCCGGACCGCCTGCGACAAGGCCTACTATCAGTGCCTGTCCGACGACGACAGCGGCCGGTGCCCGGTGTCCTGGGCGCAATGCCTAACGGCCTGCCCGGCCCATTCCAGCAATTTCTGAAGTCCTTCTTGGCGCTCAATCGGTTGACAGAACCCGGCCATTCGCCTATCCACCCGCGCTCACCGTCGTCCACACCGGACGTGCGGGTCTTGCTGTCGTTCTATCGCGGAGCTTTGTCGTGAAGCGCACCTATCAGCCGAGCCGCCTCGTGCGTAAGCGTCGTCACGGCTTCCGTCTGCGCATGGCCACCAAGAACGGTCGGAAGATTCTGGCCCGCCGCCGCACGCAAGGCCGCAAGCGGCTTTCCGCCTAGGCCACACAGACTGGGCCGCTAAGGGCCTGGCCGCGCAATTTTGAAAGGTCCGGCCCTGACGGACCTAGATCCTCCCGCCAAAGCCCCCACCCCGCCCGCTCCCGCCGTGGAGCGGATGAGGCGCCGCGCCGAATTCCTGGCCGCGGCGCGCGGCCCAGCCTGCGCGCGCGGCGCGGTGCTGGTGCAAGCTTTGCCTCGACCCGAGCGTGTCGGCGGCGCAAAACCCAGCATCGGCGCGGGCTTTACCGCCAGCAAAAGAGTCGGCGGCGCGGTCGAACGTAACCGGGCCAAACGCCGGCTGCGCGAAGCGGCGAGGCTTCTTTTGCCCGTGCACGGGCGGCCCGGTTTTGACTATGTGTTCATCGCCCGCAGCGGCGCGCCGTCCCACCCTTGGCTACGTCTGCTTGACGATATGAAAAGCGCGCTGATAAGGCTCGCCTCCGACAACGGCGCCCCCGCCCCCAGACCGGGCGACAACGGCGCGCCGCCCGAAGCTTCCGCGTAAATTCCAGCCCTTCCCCACGAGCGCTCATGTCGACGCAACCCCAGTCCAGTCGCAACTCAACGATCTTCTTCATCACCGCGATCGCGGCGGTATTCGCCTACGAGTTCTTCGTGCTGGAGCCGGCGGAGAAGCGCAAGGCGGCCACCGCCCACGCCGCGGCCGAACAGCAGGCGGCCATGGGCAAGCTGGGGCTGGGTCCCAACGGCCAGCCCGCGCCGGTGTTCGTGCCCCGCGATCAGGCCGAGGGCCTGTCGCCCCGCGTCAAGATCGACACCCCGGCCCTGACAGGCTCCTTGGCGCTGAAGGGCGCGGCCATCGACGACCTCTATCTGAAGAACTACCACCTGACGGTTGACCCGCATTCGCCGCTGGTGGAGCTGTTCAGGCCCCAGGGCGCGCAGGGGGCCTATTTCGCCACCCTCGGCTGGACCGGCGCCAACATATCGAGCCTGCCGGGCCCGGACACGCTGTGGACCGCTCCGGCGGGCGCTGTGCTCAGCCCCAGCCATCCGGTGACCCTGACCTATGACAACGGCCAGGGACTGACCTTCGCGCGCACCCTCTCGGTGGACGACAACTACCTGTTCACCGTCGCCGACCAGGTGACCAACAAGGGCGCCCAGACGGTGGCGCTGGCCCCCTATGGCTCGGTGCAGCGTCAATGCGTCGCCGACGCCCAGCATAAGGACCCGTGCCTGGCCGACGGCGCGATCCGCTCGGGCGTAGTGCAGGAGGGCTATATCGGCTGGCTGGGCGACCAGCTGCGCCTGAAGAAGTACCGCGACTGGGCCAAGGCCGATGCGGTCAACATCGCCTCCACCGGCGGCTGGCTGGGCATCACCGACAAGTACTGGATGGCCTCGCTGATTCCGGATCAGCGCCAGTCGGTGCAGGGAACGTTCCGTGTCACGCCCAACAGCGCGGCCGATGTATTCGAAGCCGACTTCGTGGCGCCGGCTCAGGCGATCGCACCGGGCGCTACGGTCACGCAGACCACCCGTCTGTACGCCGGGGCCAAGACCGTGCCCCTGCTGACAACCTATCAGAAGGCCCTGGGCGTTCCCCAGCTGGACCAGGCGGTGGACTGGGGCATGTTCTGGTTCCTGACCCGCCCGCTGTTCGCCATCGTCGAGTTCTTCTACCAGCACGTGGGCAACTTCGGCCTGGCCATCGTGATGCTGACCGTATGCGTTCGGCTCGCCTTCTTTCCGCTGGCGAACAAGAGCTACGAGTCGATGACTAAGATGAAAAAGATCCAGCCGCAGATGGAGGCCATCAAGAAGCGGAACGAAAAGGATCCGGCCAAACAGCAGCAGGAGATGATGGCCCTTTACCAGCAGGAGAAGATCAACCCCTTCCTTGGCTGCGTGCCCATGCTGCTGCAGATCCCTGTGTTCTTTTCGCTGTACAAGGTGCTGTCGGTCACCATCGAGATGCGCCATGCGCCTTTCTTTGGCTGGGTGCATGATCTGTCCGCGCGCGATCCGTCCAGCATCGTCAACCTGTTCGGCGCCCTGCCCTTCCACCCGGCCGCGGTGGCCATGATCGGCGGAGTCCTCGACGGGCCACTGCACATCGGCGTTTGGCCGTTGATCTATCTGGTGACCATGTGGCTTTCCATGTCGATGAGCCCGCAGACGGGCATGGACCCCACCCAGCAGAAGATCATGCAGTTCATGCCCCTGCTGTTCACCTTCTCCATCTCCCAGGTGGCGGTGGGCGTGGTGATCTACTGGTCCTGGTCCAACGTGATCACCATCACCCAGCAGTACGTGATCATGCGACGGTTCAAGGTCGACAACCCGATCGACCAAATCGTCCGCCGTCTGACGGGCAAGGCGAAGGCTGCGTGAGCGGCGCTCAGGCCGACTTCTCCGAGGAGGCGATCGAAGCGGCGCGGGTGCTGTTCGCCCACCCCGTGTCGTTCATGATGGGCTGCGCCGCCATCGAGCAGCTACCGCCGCCCAACTTGCCGGAGATCGCCTTCGCCGGGCGATCCAACGTGGGCAAGTCCTCTCTGATCAACGGCCTGGTCGGCCGCCACGGCCTGGCGCGGGCATCCAACGAGCCGGGGCGCACCCGCGAAGTGAACTTCTTCGTGCTGGACGAACAGATCCGTCTGGTGGATTTGCCGGGCTACGGCTTCGCCCGCGCCTCCAAGAAGGCGGTGGACAAGTTCCAGAACCTGGGCCGCGCCTATCTGCGCGGGCGGCCAAACCTGAAGCGGGTCTATCTGCTGATCGACGCCCGCCATGGCCTGAAGGCGCCGGACCAGGAAGCGCTCGACGCCCTGGACCTGGCGGCGGTGTCCTATCACCTGGTCCTGACCAAGGCCGACAAGATCAAGCCGTCCGAACTGGACAAGACCGTCGAGGCCACGCTCAAGGCCATCTCGCGCCGGCCCGCGGCCTTCCCGCGCGTGGCCGCCACGTCATCCGAAAAGGGAACGGGACTGCCGCAGTTGCGCGCGGAAATCGTTCAGGCGGCGTTTCAGTAGGCTCTGCCTAGAGCACGATGGGTTTAGGCGGAATAGCCTGAACGTTGAATCGTGCCCTAGCTTCAAATATGTAGAGCCGGATTCAGACTTCGAGAGACGTCATCCGGCTCTAAGGGGCTAGTTACAGTTGGTCTGGCCCGCCGCGATGGTCGAACCCGCCGCCGCGCCAGCCACGCCGCCGATGATGGCGCCGCCTTCACGGCCGCCGCCACGGGTCACGTTGGAGCCGATCACCGCCCCGGCCAGCCCGCCCAGAAGCGCGCCGCCCACCTCATTGCCTTGCTGCTGCTGATGGCAGGCGTATTGCGCGCGGGCCTGCTGGTCGGCCATGTAGCGGTCATAGGCGCCGGAGCCATACTGGGCGTCATAGGCGCGACGCTGATCGTCGTAGCCCTGCCCTTGAGGATAGGGGCCGGGTCCCTGGGCGTAGGGTCCGTTCTGGCCAGCCTGCGCCTGCTGGTCGGCCATGTAGCGATCATAGGCGCCGGGGCCGTATCGGGCGTCGTAGGCGCGGCGCTGATCGTCGTAGCCCTGTCCTTGAGGGTAGGGGCCATTGGCCTGGGCCTGCTGATCGGCCATGTAGTGGTCATAGGCGCCGGGGCCATACTGGGCGTCGTAGACGCTGCGCGGATCGGCCGCCGGGGGTCCATAGGGCCCGGCGGGACCGTAGGGGCCCGGGCCGTAGGGCTGGGCCAGGGCCATGCCCGGACCGGCGGCCATCAGCAGGGCGCCAAGGCCCACGGCGAGGCTACGCATGCGAATTTGGCTGTTCATTTGAATTCTCATCGGATGGCCGGATAGTTTCCTGATCATCCAACGAATGGAACAAGCATTCGGCTCCCTTCCATCGCGGAGGGAAGCCGAATGAGACAACGCAAAGACCCGGATGGATCTGAAAAAACTAGACGCGCCGGACCGCTCGCAAAATCAGCAGCAATATGACCGCGCCCAGCGCCGCGGTGATGATCGAGGAAATCCAGCCGCCGCCCAGGTTGATGTGCAGCATTCCGGCGAGCCAGCCGCCGATGAAGGCGCCGACGATCCCGACCACGATGTCGCCGATCAGTCCGAAGCCGCCGCCCTTGACGAAAATCCCGGCAAGCCAGCCCGCCACGCCCCCGATGATGATCCAGGCAATCACACCATGTTCGCTCATTGTCGCCTCCGCCCTGTGCATCAGGCGGTTATCCGCCCGATGCAATAAGCTTAGCCGGAGCAAACTGGTTCCCGGACGAACGCGAAACTTAGCGGTCGTTGATCGCGCCGGGGCCGGATTTGGCCCGCGATGGGTGACAAACGCGCCCCGGACCGCTAATGGCCACGCGCACAGTTCGGGCCATTTCACAGACAGTCGATCATGACGGACACCCCCGCGGACGAAGGCGGTTGGGCGACAGCCAAGACCCTGGCCGAGGCCCTGCCCTATATTCAGCTGTATGATCGCGAAACCGTGGTCATCAAATACGGCGGCCACGCCATGGGCGAGGACGAGGTGGCGCGCCTGTTCGCCGCCGACGCGGTGCTGCTCAAGCTCCTGGGCCTGCATCCCGTGATCGTGCACGGCGGCGGCCCGCAGATCAGCCGCATGCTGAAAAAGGCGGGTGTGGAGTCCACCTTCATCGACGGCCTGCGCGTGACCGACGCCCCGACCATGGAAGTGGCCGAGATGGTGCTGTCAGGCGCCATCAACAAGGAAATCGTCAACTTCATCAACCAGGCCGGCGCCGAGGCGGACGTGCGCGGGGTGGGCCTGTCGGGCAAGGACGCGCGGCTGATCACCGTGGACAAGGCCACCAAGGTCAAGACCGACGCGGACACGGGCCTGGAGGAGATCATCGACCTGGGCTTCGTCGGCGAGCCACGCCATATCGACCCCCAGATCATCAACGCCCTGCTGCGGGCCGAGGAGGACTACATCCCGGTGATCGCGCCCATCGGCGTGTCCGACGAGGGCGAGACCTATAACATCAACGCCGACACCGTGGCCGGCGCCCTGGCCGGGGCCCTGTCGGCCAAACGCATGCTGCTGCTGACCGACGTGCGCGGGGTGCTGGACAAGAACGGCGAGCTGATCCGCAGCATGACCGTGGCCGAGGCGGTGGAGGCCATCGCCACGGGCATGGCGACGGGCGGCATGATCCCCAAGCTGGAAACGGCTATCGCCGCCGTGCAGGCCGGGGTGGAGGCCGTGGTTATCCTGGATGGACGCCAGCCCCACGTCATGCTGGCGGAGCTGTTCAGTGAAAGCGGCCACGGCACCCTGATCAGCGCATGAGCGGGGCCGACCTCACCCACATCGACACCTGGCTATTTGACCTCGACAACACGCTCTATCCACCCGAGGCCGAGCTGATGAGCCTGATCGAGCAGCGCATGACGCGGTTCGTGGAGCACCAAACCGGCCTGTCGCGGGAGGACGCCTTCGCCCTGCAAAAAAAATACCTGCATGAGCACGGCACCACCCTTGCCGGGTTGATGGCCCACCACGGCGTGGATCCCGAGGCGTTCCTGAACGAGGTGCATGATGTGTCCATGGCCGGCCTGACGCCCAACGCGGAACTGCGGGACGCCATCGCCGCCTTGCCCGGCCGCCGCCTGGTGTTCACCAACGGCGACAAGGCCCATGCCGACCGGGTGCTGCAGGCTCTGAACCTGGCCAATCTGTTCGAGGCGGTGTTCCACATCGCCCTGGCCGACTACATTCCAAAGCCCCACCCGCAGACCTTCCGCCGGATGATTCAGGCGCACGACATCGAACCCAGCCGCACGGTCTTCGTGGAGGATACCGCGCGCAACCTGATGCCGGCCTTCGATTTGGGCATGACCACGGTGCTGTTCGGGCCTCAAGCCTTGCGAAACCGGGACCCCTTCGTGCATCACCGCACCGAAAATCTGGCGGCCTTCCTCAAGGCGGCGCACGTTAAGGAGACCCGTTCATGAGCGACCTTCAGTCCACGATCGAAGCGGCGTGGGACGCGCGCGACGGGGTGAACGCGGCCACGCAAGGAGCCGTGCGCGAGGCCGTGGAGGCCGCCATGGACTTGCTGGATAGCGGGCAGGCGCGCGTCGCCGAGAAGGTCGCCAATGACTGGACGGTCAATCAGTGGCTGAAGAAGGCGGTTCTGCTGTCCTTCCGGCTGAATCCCAACACGGTGATGGGCGCCGACACGGGCGGCTCGGGGCCGTGGTTCGACAAGGTCGCCACCAAGTTCACCGGCTGGGACCAGGGCAAGTTCGAGGCGGCGGGCTTTCGCGCCGTGCCGGGCGCCCTGGTGCGCCGCGGAGCCTATGTGGCCAGAAACGCGGTGCTGATGCCGTCCTTCGTCAATATCGGCGCCTATGTGGGCGAAGGGACGATGGTCGACACCTGGGCCACCGTCGGCTCCTGCGCCCAGATCGGCAAGAACGTGCACCTGTCGGGCGGCGCGGGCATCGGCGGGGTGCTGGAGCCCCTGCAGGCCAATCCGACCATCATTGAGGACGACTGCTTCATCGGCGCCCGTTCCGAGGTGGCCGAGGGCGTGATCGTGCGTCAGGGCGCGGTGCTGTCCATGGGCGTGTACCTGGGCGCCTCGACCAAGATCGTCGACCGCGCCACTGGCGAGATGTTCCGCGGCGAGGTTCCCGCCTATTCGGTGGTGGTGCCCGGAACCCTGCCCGGCGCGAACGGCGGCCCGGGGCTTTATTGCGCCGTGATCGTCAAGCGTGTGGACGCCCAGACACGGTCGAAGACCTCGACGAACGAGCTGCTGCGGGATTAGGGGCGCAAAGGACGGACTCTTCGGCGTCGTCCCCGCTACCCCGCCGCTTCAAAATACCGATCGATCAGCCGTCCGTAGATGGCCTGAAGGTCGCGCAGTTGCTGCACGGGGACCTGTTCGTCCACGGCGTGCATGGTGGCGCCCACCAGGCCCAGTTCGACCACCGGGCACATCTGACGGATGAAGCGGGCGTCGGAGATGCCGCCGGTGGTGGACAACTCGGGCGGCGCGCCGGTCACATCGGCCACGGCGGCGCTGATCATCTCCACGAAGGGACCGGGCTCGGTGATGAAGGCATTGCCGGTCAGGCTGGTCTTCAGCGCGATGTCGCCGGCGAAACCGATCTGCGCCATCCGCCGTTCCTGGTCCAGCCAGTCGGCCAGGGATGCGCCGTCATGGTGCGGATTGAAGCGGATATTCAGCTTCGCGCTGGCCTTGGCCGGGATCACATTGGTGGCCGTATTGCCGACATCGATGGTGGTGATCTCCAGGTTGGAGGCGGGAAAGCCCTGGTAGCCCTTGTCCAGCACATGGTTCTGCAACCGAGCGAGCAGGCGCACCAAAGGTCCGATGGGATTGGCCGCCTGATGCGGATAGGCCACATGACCTTGCCTGCCGGTGACCGTGACCACGGCGTTGAGACTGCCGCGGCGGCCCACCTTGATCTGATCGCCCAGAACCGTCGCCGACGTGGGCTCGCCGAGGATGCAGTGGTCGATGACCTCGCCCTCGCCCATAAGGGCCTGCACCACCTTGCCGGTGCCGTCGATCGCGTCGCCTTCCTCATCGCCAGTAATCAGCAGCGACAGGGAGCCTGAGGGATCGGCCTTGGAAGCGACCTGGGCCGCGGCTGCGACAAAGGCGGCGATGGCGCCCTTCATGTCCACCGCGCCGCGCCCGGTCAGAATGCCGTCCTTGATCACAGCCTGAAACGGGCCGCTGGACCAGGCGGCCTCGTCGCCTGGCGGCACCACGTCGGTATGGCCGGCGAAGCAGAGGTTGGGGCCGCGTGTTCCTCGGCGCGCGTACAGATTCTCAATCCGACCGAAGGGCATGCGCCGGCATTGGAAGCCGAGCCGTTCCAGCGTCTGCTGCAGCACGTCCATGGCGCCGGCGTCGGCGGGGGTGACGGAGGGCGCACGGATCAGCGCCTGCGCGAAATCTACGACATCCAAGGTCATGGATGCAGATAACGCGGGCGGCGCGCTTACCGCAATGTTCCGCACGCTAGCATCGAAAGGAACCGCTCAGGTCGGCGGCAGGTCCGCAGGCAGGGGCTGACCCGGCAGGGAAGGCGCAATGGGAACCGGCGCGGGGCCGTCATCCGGCGCCGCGGCGCGGGCGGTGCGCGCCGCCGGAGCGGGAGCCGCATCGGATTCCTCGTCCGCTTCGTCGCTGTCATCCTGGGCGGCGGCCCTCACCTTGGGCGGCGGAGGCGGAGGCGGCGCCAAGGGCTCAGCATCCTTGATCACCACATTGGCGGGCAGGTTGGCTGCGATGGGAGCGGCTTCGGCGGTGGTCGCCTTGCGGTCGCTCTGGGTGAAACCCAGCACGAATCCGGTCCCGGCGGCCAGCAGCAGCCCCGCCCACACGATCATCAGGATTGGTCTTGGAACGCCGCCCATGGTCCCAAGCTAGCCTGCTTGCCGCCGGCATAAAAGCGCTCTTGCGCGCCGGCGGCGCCGGGCGAGACAAGGCCCTCGTCAAGCGATGACGAGGGCCTTGCTTAAGCCAGCCGACCGGTTGGTCCGTTAGTTCAAGGCGAGGGCGTTGTGCGGCGCGTCGAGCTGAGCGATGGAGCGCAGCTGGAACTTGGCGTCACTGACGGCGGCGTCGACGCAGTCGGCGAAGTCGATGGTGACCTTGCAGACGGCCTGAGCGGCGTCCTTGATGTCGGCTTGAATCTGTTCGGGCGACTTGTCCTTCAGCGACACGCGAATGGACGAGGGGCCTTCTGGAGAAATCTTGATATTGGCGAAGATCGACGTGCGATGAGCATCGTTGAGGGCGTTCAACTGGTTATTGGCGTCGGCGATGGCGTCTGTCACGCAGGCGTCGTTCAGGTCCCTGCTTTCGGTGCAGACGCTGGTCGCGGCGACATTGATTTCAGCCCTGATCTGCTCGACGGACTTGTTGGCGACCGAGATGCGGACGATCGACACCGCAGGACTGGATACGCTCAGATCGGCGGCGCTGGCGGGGACCACAATAAAGACCGAAGTCGCGAGGGCGGCAGCGATTACAGTAAACTTGAGCATTTTTCCTCCGTGTTTCGACTGATATAGGCTTGGTTGCCAGACGATGGATGTAGTAATAATATCAGAAGCCTAAAACGGCGTTTAAGTTTTATGTTAATGGAATTTTACACCCAGAATTCCCAACTTGGTTGGTCGGTATTTTTGGTATATTTAAAGGCTTTGCGCCATTATTTTTGACAATATTGCCCCTCGATCCATGAATGTATTTCGGCATCGGTCGCGCTGAATGATGGTCTCCAGAGCGGCCGGGCGCGTCGATCCAACGTGGTCGGACAAGCTTCAGCCATCCCAACCTCGATCAGCCACACGGCTCGAAACCCGCGTCCAATTGGGCTAGGGAAGAACTCCAACAGGGCAGGATCACTTCGTGACCGTCATCGTCACCGGCGCGGCAGGGTTTATCGGCATGCACCTTTGCGAACGGCTGTTGGGCCGTGGGCAAGCGGTGCTGGGGGTCGACGACTTCAATCCCTATTACGACGTGGCCCTCAAGGAGGCCCGCGCCGAGCGCCTCCAGGCCCTGCCCGGCTTTCGGATGGTGCGGCAGGACGTGGCCGACGCGCCCGCCTTCGAAGCGCTGGTCGGCGCAGCCATGCCCGATCTGGTGGTGCACCTGGCCGCCCAGGCGGGTGTGCGTTACTCGCTGGAGAACCCCTTCGCCTATGAGCGCGCCAATGTGGCCGGGCACCTGTCTGTGCTGGAGGCCTGCCGCCGCCACGGGGTCGCCCAGTTGATCTATGCCTCGTCCAGCTCGGTCTATGGCGAACGACCACTGAACGCCCAGGGCTTTTGCGAAACCGATCCAACGGACGAGCCCGCTTCCCTGTACGCCGCCACCAAGCGTGCGTGCGAACTGATGAGCACGGCCTACAGCCGCCTTTACGGCCTTTCCCAGACAGGGCTTCGATTCTTTACCGTGTATGGCCCGTGGGGCCGGCCCGACATGGCCTATTTCAGCTTCGCGCAAAAGATCACGGCGGGGGAGCCGATCGATGTCTTTGGCGAAGGTCGCATGGCCCGCGACTTCACCTATATCGACGACATCATCGATGGGGTGTTGGGCGTGGCCGACCATCCGGCGGCGCCCGGCGAGAATCGATTGTTCAACATCGGCGACAGTCGTCCGGTCGGGCTGATGCGCATGATCGAGGTGCTTGAACAGGCCTTGGGCAAAACGGCTGTCAAACGGATGCAGCCCATGCAACCGGGCGATGTTTCAGCGACCTTCGCCAATGTCGGCAAGCTCAAGCTCCTGTGCGACTACGCTCCCAAGATCGCGCTGGAGGATGGATTGCCGAAGTTCGTGCAATGGTTTCAGACATTTGCCTTGTGACGCCATTTCTTGGTAGGGCTGAGGACGGCGAACAACGGAGCGCTCGGCCGGAGGGACTATGACGGCGCACACGACCATCGGCGGCGCCCCGCGGCGGGCTTCCGTTTTCGTGTGGGCGGCCCTGGCCTATGACACGCTCGCCTCGGCGGCCGCCTTCGCGGCGGCATTCCAGACCGGCATGCAATTGGCCGGGCAGTCTCACCAAATCCGGTCGATGGTGGTCCACGCCGTGATTTTTGGGGCGGTCGCAGGCGCGATGGCCTATAGCCATCGGCTCAACCGGGCGGTGTGGCGCTATACCTCCTTGTCCGATGCGATGATGATCGCGCGGGCCGCGCTGTTCACCTCCGTGCTGGTCTATTTCCCGTTCAGCGTCTGGCGCAACCAACTCGGTCCGTCGCCTTCCCTGGCGCCTGTGCTGGCCTTCTTCTTCATGGTCGCCTTCCTGGCGGGGCCGCGCATTCTCGCGCGCTATTACGCCGACGAGCGCACGCCTAGGCCCTTCACGACCCACCCGCGCCTGACCGGCGCTTCGGTGCCTGTGCTCCTGGTGGGCAAGGCGGGCCGCATTGAGCCTTTCGTGCGCGAACTGCACCGCAAGGCCCAGAGCGACTATTCGGTGGTGGGCATACTGACCGAAGGCAAGGAATGGCACGGCCGCCACATCCATGACGTGGGCGTTCTGGGCGATGTGGACGACTTGGCCGAAGCCCTTACCTTCCTCGGTCAGCGCCAGATCCGGCCTCAGCGGCTGATCATCGCCGACGACGAAATGGGCCAGGGGAGACTGGCCGAATTGCTGGAACTGGCCAGCGGTTACGGACTGACGGTCGGACGCCTGCCGCGGTTGACCGACTTCACGCCGGGCGCGGACGCCGAAAGCTTCAGCGCCATACAGCCGGTGGATCTGGCCGATCTCCTGGGCCGTCCTCAGGTCGTGCTGGACCGCGAGGCCATGCGCCGCCTGATCTTCGGTCGCAGCGTGTTGATCACCGGCGCAGGGGGCTCCATCGGCTCGGAGCTGTGCCGGCAGATCGCCGATTTTTGCCCCAGCCGGATGACGCTGCTCGAAAATGGTGAGTTCAACCTCTACGCCATTGGCAAGGAGCTGGACGAACGGGCGCCCCAACTGTCCCGGCGCGACGTGCTGAGCGACGTGCGCGACGGACCGTCGGTGCAGAGGCTGTTCGCCCAGGAGCGTCCGGACATCGTGTTCCACGCCGCGGCGCTCAAACATGTGCCGCTGGTGGAGGCCAATCTGATCGAGGGCGCGCGCACCAATGTGCTGGGCGTGCAGGTGATCGCCGACGCCTGCGCCCGCTACGGCGCCTCGGCCATGGTGCTCATCTCCACCGACAAGGCGGTGAACCCGCACAATGTGATGGGCGCCACCAAACGCTGGGCCGAAGCCTATTGCCAGGCCATGGACCTGGAGGGCGGTCCGACGCGATTCGTGGCTGTGCGCTTCGGCAATGTGCTGGGCTCCTCAGGCTCGGTGGCGCCGCTGTTCCAGCGCCAGATCGCCGCCGGCGGGCCGGTCACCGTCACCCACCCGGACGTCACGCGGTTCTTCATGACCATTCCCGAAGCGGTGCAACTCGTGCTGCAGGCCTCGGCCCTGGGGTCCGACGAGGACAGTCTGCGCGGGGAGGTGCATGTCCTGGACATGGGCAAGCCTATTCGCATTCTCGACCTTGCCCGGCAGATGATCCGCCTGTCGGGCAAGCAGCCGGACGTTGACGTGAAGATAGAATTCATCGGCCTGCGCCCCGGCGAGAAGCTGTTCGAGGAGCTGGTGCACGAGCATGAGCGCCACACCGACGCGGGACAACTGGGCGTGTTCTCGGTCAGCCCGCGCACCACGGACATCGCCATCCTGCGCCGCCAGATGGCGGAACTGGCCATGGCTACCGCCAATTTCGACGAGGCCAAGGTCCTGCGCCTGCTGCAGGCCGCCGTGCCCGAGTTCGCCTTCCAGGGCGAATACCCATCGACCGTAGGGGGCCAGGGCTAGTGTGCTGGATCGTCGAGGCCTGACCAAAGCCAAAATCGCTGCGGCGCGGCGACAAATATAGCCGCTGCTTTGTTCAAAATCGCGCCAAACGGGCCGCCGCGAGGGGCTTGGCGGTACAGGCGTCGAAACCTGTGCCAGACCCTAGATCCGGATGACTTCTCTCGAAGTCTGAATCCGGCTCTACATATTTGAATCTAGAGCACGATTCAGGCGATAGGCGGCGGGGCGATTGATTTGGCAATGAGGATCGCGCTGCACGACTTCGCCGGGCACCCGTTCCAATTTCAGTTGTCCAGAGCCCTGGCGGCCCGCGGCCACACGGTGCGCCATTTCTATTTCGCCGGCGATACGGGGCCGAAAGGCCGGACCGCCCGCGATCCAGCCGATCCGGAAACCTTCAGCATCGAACCGCTTCAGATCCGCCGGCCGTATCTGAAGTCGGACTTCGTAGGCCGTTGGCGCAACGACACCGACTATGGACGCATAGCGGCGGCGGCCCTCCTCCGCTTCCAGCCGCACGTGGTGATCTCGGGCAACACCCCGCTGGACGCCCAGGGCGCCATCCTGCGCGGCGCCCATAGCGCGGGCGCGGCCTTCGTGGACTGGGTGCAGGACTTCTACAGCCTGGCGATCGCGCGCCTGCTGTCGCACCGGTTCTTGGGGCTGGGCCGGGGGGTGGCGGCCTACTACATGGGCATGGAGCGCGGCATTCTGGACCGCAGCGACGGGATCGTGTTCATCAGCGAGGACTTCCGCGCCTTCGCCCCCAGCCTGGCGGCCCGCCAGGCCGATATCTCGGTGATCCCCAACTGGGGCGCCCTGGACGAGATCGAGGCGCGGCCCAAGACGAACGCCTGGTCACAGGCGCACGGCTTGTCCGACAAGTTCGTGTTTCTCTACTCCGGCACTCTGGGGTTGAAGCATAATCCCGACCATCTGCTGCGTCTGGCGGACGCCTTCGCTGACCGACCGGATACCGTGGTCGCCGTGGCGGCGGCTGGCCTGGGCATGGACCGGCTGAAGGCCGACCTGGCCGCGACGCCCCGGCCCAATCTTGTGTGCTTCCCCCTGCAACCCTTCGACCGCTTTTGCGACCTCTTGGGATCGAGCGACGTGCTCCTGGCGCTGCTGGAGGACGACGCCGGCGACTTTTCGGTTCCGTCCAAAATATTGTCCTATCTGTGCGCCGAGCGGCCGATCCTGTTGTCCGCCCCCCTGACCAACCTGGCCTCCCGGGTGATCGAGGGCGCCGGGGCCGGGGTGGTCACGCTCAGCGGCTCGGCGGAGGCTTTCGTGGAGGCGGCGCGGAATTTGTATGAACAGCCGGCGCTGCGGGCGGAATTCGCGAAAAAGGGTCGCGCCTACGCGGTGGACAACTTCGACATCGGCCGGGTCGCCGATCGGTTTGAAGCGGTGTTTGAACGGGCCATAGCGGCCTATCACGCCCACTGAGTGAGCATTGTTGATGCTCGCCGGACGCAAGTCGTGGCTGCGTCTTGGAATTCGGCCGTTCTCCATGGCTGACTCGGCGGCCTGTGGCGTGGCCAGGGGCTTGTGGTGGGAATCGCGATGAAAACGGCGTTGGTGTTGGGCGCGGGCGGCTTTATCGGCGGCCACCTGGTCAAGCGCCTCAAGCACGAGGGCTTCTGGGTGCGCGGGGTCGACCTGAAGTTCAACGAGCACGCCGAGACGGAGGCTGACGATTTCCTCATCGCCGATCTGCGCGAACAGGACAATGTGCGCGCGGTGATCGATCGCCGGTTCGACGAGGTCTATCAATTGGCTGCTGACATGGGCGGGGCCGGCTACATCTTCACCGGCGAGCACGACGCCGACATCATGCACAACTCCGCCACCATAAACCTGAACGTGGCCGACGCGGCGCATAAGCGGAACATCAAGCGGGTGTTCTATTCCTCCTCGGCCTGCATGTATCCGGCCTACAATCAGGAAGACCCGGACAATCCCAACTGCGCCGAGAACTCAGCCTATCCGGCGGCGCCCGACAGTGAGTACGGCTGGGAGAAGCTGTTCTCCGAGCGGCTATTCCTCGCCTACAACCGTAACCACGGCATGCAGAACCGGGTGGCCCGCTACCACAACATCTTCGGGCCTGAAGGGACCTGGACCGGCGGCAAGGAGAAGGCGCCGGCCGCCATGTGCCGCAAGGTGGCCATGGTTCGCTCAGGCGACACCATCGATATGTGGGGCGACGGGTTGCAGACTCGCTCGTTTCTCTATGTCGACGAGTGCTTAGAAGGGACCACGCGCCTGCTCCGCTCGGACTGGGAAGGCCCGGTCAACATCGGCTCGGACGAGATGGTCACCCTCAACCAGTTGGCGGGCATGGTGGCCGACATCGCCGGCAAGACCATCCACATCAACCATATCCCCGGCCCCACCGGCGTGCGCGGGCGCAACTCCGACAACCGCCTGATCAAGGAAAAGCTAGGCTGGTCGCCTTCCCAAACCCTGTTGAAGGGCCTGGAGAAGACCTATGAGTGGATCGAGGGTCAGGTGATGCGCAACGCCGCCTAGAGCACGATGGGTTTAGGCGGAATCGTCCAAACGCTGAATCGTGCTCCAGATTCAAATATGTAGAGCCGAATTCAGACTCCGAGAGAAGCTATCCGGCTCTAGTGTGGCGATTCAGAAATTCGCCTGCGCTTTGTGGCAGGCTAGGAGCGAATTTCTGAATCTTCAGCCACACTGAAGCATCTTGATTCTAGTGTGCTTTTGAGAATTTGAAGTTCGCTCCAAGCCTGACCCAGACCCAGGCGAACTTCACATTCAGCACACTAGCCCTGTACGATCCGTCGCATGAAACGGATTTTCGCCCTATTGGCCGCCGCTGCGGCCCTGTCGCTCGTCGCCTGCGCCACCCTTCAGCAGTACGAGGCGGCCGGCGATATCCGCGCCTTCCTCCTGGCGATCCGCGACGGCGACCAGACGGCCTTCGAGGCGCACATCGACCGGCCGGCGCTCAAGGCGCAGGTGCGCGAGCGGCTGATCGCCTACATTTTGCAGCGCAAGGACACCGGCGGCCTGTCCGTGCTCGGCGCCGCCATGGCCGGACCCCTGGCGGACTTCGCGGTGGACCAGCTGGCCCAGCCCCAGGTGTTCCTGGCGGTGGCCGAGACCGAGGGCTATTCGCCCAACCAGCCTGTACCCAGCGCCGCATTCCTGGCGCCCCTGATCAAGCCGATCGATTCGGTGCGCGCCTGCGTCACCACCAAGGCCGGCGGGCCGTGCGTACTGGTGTTCCGCAAGGAGGGCGACGCCTGGAAGCTCATCGCCTTCGAAGGCGATCCGAAGATGCTGAAGCTGAAGCTGTAAGGTGGACGCCCGTTCGCCGCTGGCGGCGTCTATCCCCGCCGCGCCCTGAAAAATCCCCTGAGCAACGCCGCGCTTTCCTCCGCCAACAGCCCGCCCTCCACCTCTGGCTTCCAGTGGCAGGTTGGCTGGTCGAACACCCTCGCGCCATGAATCACCCCGCCGCCTTTTGCGTCCTGCGCGCCGAACACCACCCGGCCGATCCTCGCGTGGCTGATGGCGCCGGCGCACATGGCGCAAGGCTCCAAAGTCACCAGCAGGGTCAGGCCCGTCAGGCGGTAGTTGCCGCGAATGCGAGCCGCCTCGCGTATAGCCAGGATCTCGGCGTGAGCCGTCGGATCGTGCAGGCTGATAGGGCTGTTGCCGGCCGCCGCGATCACCTCGCCGCTGGCTGGATCGAACACAACCGCGCCAATCGGCGCCTCGCCGCGCGCGGCAGCGTCTTGCGCCATGTCCAGCGCGATGCGCATGGTGGGTAGATCATGATCCGCCATTCAAAAGACCCAAGCCCGCCAGCGGCCCAAGGTCAAGACAACGTCCGCCCCGACGACAACAGCACAGCAACGCCCTCCGGCGATCGCGTGGCCAAGGCCCTGGCTCGGGCCGGGGTGGCCTCGCGCCGGGAAGTGGAGCGCCTGATCGAGGCCGGGCGCGTGGCGCTCAACGGCCAGGTGCTGACCACGCCCGCGGTAAAAGTGGCGCCGGGAGACATCCTCACGCTCGATGGCAATGTGGTGTCGGATGCGGAACCCACCCGTCTGTGGCGCTACCATAAGCCGGTGGGGTTGGTGACTACGCATAAGGATCCCAATGGACGGCCTACGGTGTTCGAACATCTGCCCGAAGGCCTGCCGCGGGTGATCTCCATCGGCCGACTGGACCTTTCCTCCGAGGGTCTTCTGCTCTTGACCAACGACGGGACCCTGGCTCGCGCCCTGGAGTTGCCTTCCTCGGGCTGGGTGCGTCGCTATCGCGCCCGCGCACGGGGGCGCACTTCCCAGGCCGCCCTCGACAAGCTGAAGGCCGGCGTGACGGTGGAGGGGGTACGCTACGGCGCGGTGGAGGCGCGGCTGGACAAGGCCAAGGAAAGCGCCAGCGCCGACGGCAAGGCGCCGGCGAACCTGTGGCTGTCGGTGGCCATCAGCGAAGGCAAGAACCGCGAGGTTCGCCGGGTGCTGGAGTCCATCGGATTGCAGGTCAACCGCCTGATGCGCCTGTCCTACGGCCCGTTCCAACTGGGGACCCTGGAACCCGGCGAAGTGGAGGAGGTCGGGCCCCGCGTGATCCGCGAGCAGCTCGTTGGCCTGATCGCGCCGGAAAACATGCCCAAGGGCGACCGCACCGTTTTGCCGCCCGCGCGCAAGGCCGCCTCCCCTCAGCGGCGGGCGGGCGGCGCAGGCGCTGGGCCGGCCAAAAAGGCCAAGATCGAGGACAAGGCGCCCAAGCCCGCCTACAAGGCCGGCTGGGCCCGGCCCAAGGCCAAGGCGCCATTCAAGGGAACGCCCAAGCGCAAAACCGAGGGCGGTCCGACTAAGCTCGAGGCCGCGCCAGCCGCGCGAGCCAGAAAGCCAGGGCCGCGCCGGCCGCAAAAAGGCCGATGAGGATGGTCTGCCCGCGCCAGCCCCACAGGGGCTCCAGCGCGGCGGCCAGAATAAAGGGCGTCAGGCTCAGCGCCACGTCCAGGCGGGGCCTCGCCAGCCGGCCAAGGCGCCGGGCGCCGATCAGAGCGCCCGACACAACCAGGATCGCAGCCAGAACGCCCAGGGCGGGCCCCGGGATCAGGAACCCGGATCCAAAGGCGCACAAGCCCATGGACAGCAGGATGACGGCGTCCTGGGCGATGTCGCCCCATCGCTTGGCGTCAATCTCGGGCGGGGGACCGTCGAATCCGTCCATCGACATCAGGCCCCCCAGCCGCGAGCACAGGCGACGCCCGTAGGCCGCCCCTGCCGCCAGGACCAGGACGACCCCTCGCACGGCCCCATGGGTCAGGCCGGCCCATAGGAGCAGGCTGGCCATGGCCAGGGCGCAGGCCCAAGAAAAGGCCAGCAGGGCGGGCGCGCCAATCGATTGTCCGCGCAGCCAGGCGACGATCCGCCGCAAGCGCGAGGGGGAGGGAGCCGCCAAATGTTGGTCGAGCGTTGGAGCCATGTCCCTACAACGCGGCGCGAGGCCTTTCGGCCTCACGCCTGTTCGCGCAAAGCAGATGCTTGCGCCGGGCGCCGGCGCGGGACAGAAAGCGCCCTTCGAAAGGAACCGGCATGCGCATCGTAGGCGGGCGTTTTCGCGGACGGACGCTGACGGCGCCAGAAGGCGCCGACGTGCGCCCCACGGCCGACCGCGCGCGCGAGGCGATTTTCAATATCCTGGAGCACGCGCCCTGGTCGGCTGGAATCGTGGATATGAGGGTGATCGACCTGTTCGCCGGCTCCGGCGCTTTGGGGCTGGAAGCCCTGTCGCGCGGCGCGGCCTACTGCCTGTTCGTGGAGACCGCGCCGGAGGCCCGCGGCGCCATCCGCGACAACGCCGAGGCCCTGGCGCCCGACGGCGCCCTGAACGGCGCCCTGCGCATCCACCGGCGCGATGCGACCGACCTGGGGCAAAAGCCCGCGTCGGACGGATCGCCTTTCGACCTGGCGTTTCTGGATCCGCCCTATGGCAAGGGTCTGGGCGAGCGCGCCCTGGCCAGCCTGGCGGCCGGCGGTTGGCTCAGCCCCGCCGCCCTTTGCGTGCTGGAGCGCGGCTCGGACGAGGCCGATCTGGTCGCGCCGGGGTTCGAGCTGCTTGACGAGCGGCGCTACGGAGCGGCCAAGGCGGCGTTCCTGCGCTTGGCCTGACGGGCTTTGACCGCCTATCCGCGCGGGCCACGTTTTTCGTCGATCCACTTCTCGGATTCGTGCTGGATCCAGCCCTTGGCGTGGGCCTCGTTCTTGAAGCCGCTGACGTTCTCCGAATAGCCGCTGGGCCAGACGACCTTGACGTACCATTCCGAGAAGAAGCCCATGGATACGGGCGTGAAAGTGGGCTTGTGGCTGTCCTCGCTCATGGCGTCCTTATGCACGGCTCAGCGGCGTCCGAACAGTCGTTCGATGTCGGCCAGTTTCAGTTCCACATAGGTCGGCCGCCCGTGGTTGCACTGGCCCGAGTGGGGCGTGATCTCCATCTCGCGCAGCAGGGCGTTCATCTCCGCCGCATTGAGCCGGCGGCCCGCGCGCACCGACCCGCGGCAGGCCAAGGTCCCGCATACCTCGCCCAGGCGTTCCTTCAGCGCCAGGGCGCCGTCCGCCTCGGCCAGGTCATCGGCGATATCCTTGACCAAGCCTTGCACATCCACGTCGCCCAGCAGGGCGGGGGTCTCGCGCACCAGCACGGCGCCAGGGCCGAAGCGCTCCAGGATCAGGCCCAGCTCAGCCAACTCCTGCGCGCGGGCGGCCACGCGTTCGGCTTCGGCGGGATCCAGGTTGACGACCTCGGGCATCAACAGGGTTTGGCGGGCCACGCCGCCGGCGGCGATCTGTTGCTTCATCCGTTCATAGACCAGCCGTTCGTGGGCGGCGTGCTGATCCACGATCACGACACCATCGCGAGTCTGGGCCAGGATGTAGGTCTCGTGCAGTTGCGCGCGGGCCGCGCCTAAGGGGTTATCCAGCGGATCAACGATCTGCGCGCCCTCATAGGCCGCGCCGGCTTCGGCCAGGCCCGGCTCGACCCGGGCCGACATGGCGTCCAGTCCCGGCAGGGCCGGCGCCGCACTCCAGCCCCCGGCTTGCCAGGCGGAGAAGCCCGCTGCGCGTGGCGGCGCGAAACCTCCCTGCCCCGGCCGAAAGCTGCCCAAGGCCGCGCCCGCCACGGTGGTCGAGGCTTGATGGCCCGCTCCGGCCAGGGCGTGGCGCAGGGCGCCGATCATCAGGCCCCGCACCAGACCAGGATCGCGGAAACGCACCTCGGCTTTGGCCGGATGCACATTGACGTCCACCTCCGTCGGATCGAGCTCCAAATAGAGGGCGGCCAACGGATGACGATCGCGCGCCAGAAAGTCCGCGTAGGCAGCCCGCAAGGCGCCCTGCAGCAGTCGATCGCGCACCGGCCGGCCGTTGACGAACAGGTGCTGATGGCTGGCGTTTCCGCGCGAGAAGGTGGGCAGGCCCGCATAACCGGACAGCCGCACCCCCTCGCGCGTCTGGTCGATCAGCAGGGCGTTGTCCTGGAAGTCCGCGCCCAGCACCGCCGCCAGACGTCGCAGCCGCCCTTCCGGTCCAGGCGTCTCGGCCGCCAGGCGCAGGACGCGCCGCCCGTCCAGGTCCAGGGTGAAGGAGACCGCTTCGTGCGCCATGGCTTGGCGCTTGACCTCTTCGGTCACGGCCATGGCCTCGGCCCGTTCGGACTTCATGAACTTCAGGCGCGCCGGCGTGGCGAAGAACAGGTCCCTCACCTCCACCCGCGCGCCGTGCGGGCCAGGAAAGGGCGCCGGCTGGGGCGCGCCCATCAGCCCGCCCTCCACCGTCAAGGAAAAGGCGTCGCCGCCGCTTTTCGGACGTGAGGTCAGGGTCAGGCGCGCCACCGAGCCGATCGAGGGAAGCGCCTCGCCGCGAAAACCCAGCGTCGCGATGCGCAACAGATCCCATTCGCCGTCCGCGCCGGGCGCCAGCTTGGAGGTGGCGTGACGTTCCAGCGCCAGGGCCAATTCTTCGCGGCCCAGGCCTGAGCCGTCGTCCGCCACCAGGATGCGGGCGAGGCCGCCCTGGTCGACCTGGATCTCAATGCGGGCCGCCCCCGCATCCAGGGCGTTCTCCACCAGCTCCTTGACCGCACTGGCCGGGCGCTCGACCACCTCGCCGGCGGCGATGCGGTTGACGGTCTCAGGCGGAAGGCGGCGGATGGGCATGGGATACGGCGGGCCGAGTCGGAAAGACCCAGGATACCGTCACCCCAGGCGCAAAGCCTAGATGAGCGGGTTTTAAAGCCCTGGCAGCTTCAGCCCGGCATCCGGGTCGCGGGCGATGATCACCGGCGAGGAACCCGTCAGTTGCTTGATGCGCGCGGCCTCGGCGGCGGCGTCCACCGGGGCGGGCGTGTCAGCGCCGGCCTGGGCGGCGGTCGTGGCGACAGCGCCGGGTTTGTCCGTCTTCTTGCGCCAGAACAGCACGCGGTCAGCGAAGCTGGGCTCCTTGTGGGCCAGGGCGCCGAACTCGTCGTCGATCACATAGCGCACCAGCGGATCGGCCTTGTCGGCGCCAGCCTTGGCCACCAACAGCTTTTCGCCTTCCGAGCGCGTCTCCGAATCGCGTTGCCCGAGCAGGGCGTTGCGCGCCGCGCTTTCCGGCTGCAGCTCCTGCGGGCGGGGCTGGCCAGGCATGGGCGGACGCAGATCGTAGTCGGGCGGCACCACCAGGGGGGCCTTGGTCACCACGCGGAATTCGTCGGGCACGACCTTGGTCATGCCCAGCGCCTTGGCGGTGGAGTTGCAACCCGCGAGGCTGAGCCCCACCAGGCCAACACCGGCGGTCAGGGCCATGGCCAGGACGGTGCGATTTGACTTCATCATAGAACCTCTCGGAGGGGTGCGTACCCTGCCAGCATTTCAGCGCAATACCGCAGATGCGCGCCCCGCGCCAGCGGCCCATCCGTCGCGGATGTCAGTTCCGTCCCACCTGCTCCTGACGCGCCGCCAACAGATTGTCCAGCAGCAGCAGGACCACGCCCACACTGATGGCGCTGTCGGCCACATTGAACACCCAGGGGAAATAAAGGCCCGAGAAGTCCAGGAAATCGATCACCCGGCCGATGCGAGCCCGGTCGATCAGGTTGTTGCCCAGGGCGCCGCCGATCACCAGGCCAATGGCCCAGGCGAACAACGGCCGGTCGGCCTTGCGCACCCACCAGATCAGGCCGGCGATCACCGCCGCGGCCAGCGCCACCAAGGTCCAGCGGCCGGCCGGGCTGTCGGCGCGCAGCAGGCCGAAGGACACGCCGCGGTTCTCCACCAGCGTCAGTCTGAAGAAGGGGGCGATCACCGGCACGGAGCCCACATCGTCCAGATGCATGGGGCCCAAAACCCAGGCCTTGCTAAGTTGGTCGGCCAGGACGGCGACGGCGGCGATGGCGTAGGCCATCAGACCCAGGGCCGACACGGCGCCCTTGCGAATGAAGATCTGCAGACTCACAGGCGATGCACCTTGTCCCAATGGGCCACCGCGTCCGCGTCGCGCAGCGACAGGTCCGGGTAGCGTGGATCGTTTCCCACTTCCGGCAGGATGCGCCATGAGCGCGCGCATTTCCGGCCTTCGGCCTTCAGGGGCCGCACCGCCACGCCGGGAACCTCGGGCAGGCGAAAGGCATCCTCAGGTCCCTCGCCCGCGATCAGCACGGCCTGGCTGGTGCGAAACACCTCGGCCAGGTCCAGGCCCTCGAACGCGGCCACAAGCTCGGGATCAGCGATCCACACCTCGGGCGCGGCCTCCAGCGCCCCGCCCATACGCTTCTCGCGCCGCTCGATCTCCAGGGCGCCGGTGACCACGCGGGTGACCTGCTCGACCTTGGCCCAGCGCGCGGCCTCCGCGTCATTGCGCCAGGCGTCCGGCGTTGGCGGGAACACCCGCAGGCTGTTGGAGCCGGCGTCCGGGAAGCGCGTGCTCCAGGACTCTTCCATGGTGAAGGGCGCCAGCGGCGACAGCCAGATGGTCAGGCGCTCGAACACGGCGTCCATCACCGTGCGGGCCGCGCGGCGACGATCCGCCTCCGGACGGTCGCAGTAGAGGCTGTCCTTGCGCACGTCGAAATACAGCGCCGACAGATCCTGGGCGCAGAAATCGAGGATCGGACGCCACACGTCCTGGAAGCGGTAGGTCTCGTAGGCGGCCCGCACCTGACCGTCCAATTGCCACAGTCGGTGCAGAATGAACCGCTCCAGCGGCGGCATCCGGTCCAGCGGCAGGCGCTCGGCCTCGTCGAAGCCGTGCAGGGCGCCCAGCAGATAACGGACGGTGTTGCGCAGCTTGCGATAGGCGTCGGCGGTGGTCTGCAGAATGGTTTTGCCGATGCGCTGGTCCTCGGCATAGTCCGACATGGCCACCCACAGGCGGATGATCTCGGCGCCGGACTGTTTGATCACGTCCTGCGGATCGATCGTGTTGCCCTTGGACTTGGACATCTTCTCGCCGTTCTCGTCCATGGTGAAGCCATGGGTGAGCACTGCCTCGTAGGGCGCGCGCCCCCGCGTGCCGCAGCTTTCCAGAAGGCTGGACTGAAACCAGCCCCGTGCCTGGTCGGTGCCCTCCAGATAAAGATCGGCGGGCCAGCGGGTGT